>Ga0208879_1004057_pt1 | contig 11617 bp, 12 predicted proteins | sample Knorr_S15_td_Bot_FD_185605 | JGI IMG/M metagenome (GOLD analysis project Ga0208879, IMG submission 185605) | Marine microbial communities from Southern Atlantic Ocean transect - Knorr_S15_td_Bottom_ad_5009_LV_A (SPAdes) (version 2) | ecosystem: Environmental > Aquatic > Marine > Oceanic | place...
ATATTTCCTGTTATTATTTGAGTCTAAATTCCCTCCAATAAAAGATCCGAAACCTCCCATTATGATTATTAGTGAAGAGATTATTGAAGTATGAAAATTTATGTCAATTATATTCTGCCATTGATTAATAATAGATGTATTAATAAATGCAGCTAGCATAAGCAGTAAGCCAGAAATACTAAAATCTTTTAATGATGCAAATAAGTATATTGGATAAGATTTTTTTATATTTATATATAAGTTGTATTCTTTACTGTTTTTAGTTGTAGGTTTTGTATAAGTTAAATTTCTTACTTTTTTATCAAAATAAATAAATATTATAGGTAGAGTTAAGAACCCATAAAGTAAATATGCGATTTGCCAGGAATATGTGCTTGAAATATTAATAAAAAACCAAGGAGCTAGAGAAATTCCTATTGCTCCTCCGAGACCATGATAACCAAATGATTTACCAGGGTTGACAGTAAATTTTGTTATTGCACTCAATCCTACAGGATGATAGATCCCAGATCCGATCGCTAAAATAATTATGCCTATAGTAAATATATTTGTATTATTCGAGATTGATAATATCAAACATCCAAGTGTTGATAAAGTGGCAAATAGAATTATCCAATATAAAAAGTTTGATTTATCACTTAATATTCCTGCGAAAACACCAGATATGCCTCTTAAAATACTTGATAAGTTATAGATAAATCCCATAGTTAGGATATTAATATCAAGATTGTCTGATACAAAATATAAAGTTAATCCAAAAATAATATGGGCAGAATCGCTTAATGCATGTGCATAAGATAAGTATAAATTTAATCTATATTCTTTATTCATATAATTATTATTTATTTGTGAATATTATCATCCTATATTGACTAATGATATCTTTAATGAGAAACTATTTTACTGTAAAAATTAGAATTCTTATAATTTACTATGTTAAATATAGATTTACCTTCATATGCTCTCTTATATTAATAGGATAAATTGTGCCTAACCCAACAACTCATTTATTATTACTGTATGATCAACTGTTAAACCCTTCTGAAAGAGATTTCAAGGAAAATTTTGAATATATTTTATTAGGAGCTGTTTCTCCTGATCTTAGAGTGATAACCAAAGCTGACAGAGAGGATTATCATTATTTTGATTTAAATTCTGGCGTAAAAGGTGATGGGATTAAAGGGTTTATAAAAAATACCATTGACTTTAATAATTTGATGAAAAAAGATAGAAATACAAATAATTTTATCAGAGGGTATTTTTCTCATCTTATTGCAGATGAAAATTGGACAATAGATGTATTTAGACAAATATTTATGAATAAAAATATATTCCCTGATTTTTCTGAAGCTTTACTTTTCGATAGAGCCTTGCAAATATATTTAGATATAAAAATTAACAGGCATAATTTTAATTTATATCAATATTTAAATCATGTTGATATAAATTTAATTTCCTTACCGCATAATATAGGGAAACCAGAAATGAATGAATGGATTAAATTTTTATCTGAGATAAATTCTAAGTATGGAGAAAATCCTTGGAATCGTTTGAATTTCATGGCACAAAGATTATCAAGATCACATAATTCTAATAAAATATTAGAATTATGTGAATCTTTTATGGATGATATTGATAAAAATATAAATAATATCTTAGATAGATTACCAAAAAATACCTTGGATAATTATATTACCGATACTAAGGATAATATAAATAAAATATTTCAAGAATATAAATATGATTAAAGTTGTAAGAAGTCCTCAAGAAGTGAAAAATAATATCAAATATGTTCCTTATATAAATATAGCCAAATAAGAGTAAATGGATTTATCAAGATTAACTAGTATAATAGTTAATGCAGAATTGATGTAATCGCATTTAACTTCTGCGTTTGAAAGAATAAAAAACAGGTAGATTAAATGAATTATTCAGATATAGAAAAATTAATGAATCCAATAATTAAAAATTTCAAAATTTATGATGCTATGCCATCTAATGAAACTTTAATTCAGAAATATTCTATTAATTCAGAAAAAATTGTTAAATTAAATGGCAATGAAAATCCATTTGGCCCTGCTCCTGAAGTTATAGATAATTTGATTAATATTCCTATAAGCACTTACCCTGATCCTGAATTAATTAGATCAAGGAAATCTTTATCTGAGTATACTGGTTTAAATATTGAGAATATCGTTGTTAGTTCTGGTAGTGATGAATTGATCGATCTTTTTTTCAGGATATTTGTTACTCCTGGAGATGAAGTTTTAGATTTTACTCCTACTTTTGGGATGTATGCAGTACGTGCAGGATTGTCTGGAGCTAAAATTGTTCCTGTATCTAGAAACATTGATTTTGAATTAGATTATGAATCTATTAAGCAAAAGGTAAGTGATAAAACCAAAATAATCTTTTTAGCTTCCCCAAATAATCCAACTGGTAATGAGAGTACCTTGGAAGATATAGAATTTCTTTTAAGTTTAAATAAAATATTAGTGGTTGATGAAGCATATTTTGAATTTTCCAAATCATCTTATGCAAACTTAGTTAAAAAATACAATAATATGATAGTAATACGTTCAATGAGTAAATGGGCAGGACTTGCTGGATTGAGAGTAGGTTATGGTTTGATGTCAAAAGAGCTAGCAAAATTGTTTATGGGAGTTAAAAATCCTTATAATGTCAGCACCGTAGCTGAAGAATCATTAATTGTTTCTTTAAAATATGTAGATAAATTAATGCAAAAAGTGGATGAAATAATAGCACAGAGGGAGAAATTAAGTGATGCTTTGGATCAAATTGATCAAATTAAAGTATATCCATCTAAAGCTAATTTTTTATTGTGTAAATTAGATGACCATGATATACAAACTATTAATAACAAATTACTAAGTGAAGGTGTATTTGTTAGGTTGTTTGCAACTAAAGGACTTGAAAAATGTTTCAGGGTATCTATTGGCTCTGCTGAAGATAATGAATATTTTTATACAAAATTGCAAAAAATTTTAAAAATTTAATAATATATTAAATTTCTATCAATTGAAAAAAGAGAACATAAGAAACAATAAAGATATTAACGAAACTGTTATTGATGTGGATTTATATTCTTAAGGCTATTATTAAAAAAAGTCTTATCAATTGATCCTTGAAAGATTTCTTTTTCTTTATTAATCGGATTGCAAATCAGCTAATAATTCATTTGAATATGTAAATAAATTAGGTGTTCCACCGCTATGAATGAAAACAACACTACTATCTTTATCAATTTTATTAGAATAAGCATATTCAATTAATCCAGACATTGCTTTTCCTGTATAGATTGGATCAAGAAAAATAGCTTCCTTTTCCGCTACAAGTTTAATTGCATCAATACATTTTTTTGTTGGAATTCCATAGCCTTGCCCATAAAAAGATAAATCCCAATTTAAATCTTTGTAATCCAGGAAATCACATTTTAATTTATTATTAGATTTTCTATTTAAATAATTTAAAGCTTTATTAGTTATTTCCCTTATGTTCCTCATCCTTGGTTGTAGTCTTGGCCCAATACCAGTTATTTTCCAATGTGTGAAATTAAGAATTTTTTTTGCTAATGCTAATCCAAGATATGATGAACCTGAAGCTTGAAAGATATGAATTTTTTTCAAACCTAATTTTTGAAATTGGTTATTTAATTCCAAAGCTGTATTTAGGTAAGATATTATAGCAGCCACCTCGTTATATTGTTCGGCAACTGTAATATACGGTTTATAACCCAGTCTTTTTAGTTTGTTGCCATAAGCGATTGCTTCCTGATGTAGGATTTGTTCATTTGTTGTATCTGAGTAAATAATTTTTATATTCATAAGATGATTTAGTAAGTGATTTCCTTGCATCTCAGTTTTTAATTCTTTACTCATAATATTCACAAGTTTTATATTATTTATATTAGCAGCAGCAGCCCATAATCTAGCGTTATTTGAAACTCCCATATTAGCATTTACAATAATGTCAAAATTATGTTTTTTTATATATCCGAATCTAAATTCTAAATGACGTACTTTATTCCCTCCAAATGCCAACCCTGTTAGATCTTCTCTTTTGATAAATAGTTTTTTTATATTTAAAGCTTTAGAAAGGGTAGGGCATTCGTGTAGCGGAGTAGGTAAATTAGCGAATTTTATTCTGTTAATTTTAGATATTTGTTTATCTAATTCTTTAGTTAACATTAATTTATATGCTTTTAATTTTTATTGTATATTCTTCTATCAGCGGATTAGCTAAGAATTGTTCACAAGCTTCATTAACCTTTGATTCACATTCTTTTTCGTTTTCTGCATTAATGGATAATTCTATATATTTCCCAACAGATACATTTTCAACCTGATAATAACCAAGATTTTTTAGTCCATTTAATACTTGTGTACCTCTTGGATCATTTACAGCTTTCTTAGGGGTAATTTGAATTTTTACTAAAAATTTCTGCATAGTTTAATCTAAATGACCTTTTTTGGCATAAAATGGTGACAATGTCGGATTATTTAAAAATACATCAATAAATTTAAAAATTCTTTCTCTATCAAATTCATTCAATCTATCAATATAATTCCATGCTGTTAGTGAAATTAAATTATCCATATCGTTGTAAGGAGCAATTGTTATTTCACTCAAATTTGAACCTAATAAGGTTGCTTTGAGTTGTTCTATAATTTCTTTGGGAGCTCCTTGTTTATAATGAATCATTATTCCCCCTCTAGCAAGATTACTTAATGTACATTCGTCAGGAAAAATATCATCATGATACCCCCAACGTACTGGACAGCCCCATTTTTCATCTAAAAAAGGTCCGGATGTAGCAGGATTACTTGTGTAGGGGTCATGAGGTACATCAATGTTCGGTAAAATTCCCCATCCCATATTACTTACATATTCCCAATCTCCTTCTGGGATATCATTATTCCAAAATTTGAAAGGCAACCCGGGAAGGACTAATCCTAAAATAAATAACAGGCTTATTGCACCAATACTTGAAAAAGCTAAAATTCTTTTAAATTTTTTTGTTTTTTGCTTTTTTTCTCTATTTATTCTTTTTTGGATATTCTTTTTATATTTTTTTGTATTTTTATTCAATTATAATTTCCATTAATTCGTTAAAGTTTCTAAAGCTTCTTTGTATCGTATATATGTTTTATTAATTATTTCTTTTGGAAGGTTAGGAGACGGGGGTTCTTTGTTCCAATCCGTTGATTCAAGCCAATCTCTTACAATTTGTTTATCATAACTATCCTGTGATTTGCCAGGAGTATAATTATCAACATCCCAAAATCTACTTGAATCAGGAGTGAGTGCCTCATCAATTAATGTTATTTCATTATTAATAAATCCAAATTCAAATTTAGTATCTGCAATAATAATATTTTTTGTAAGTGCATAATCACTAGCCATATTATATAAATTTAAAGATATTTCCTTTAGTTTTTCAGATAAATCAGTTCCTACAAAATCACACATTTGTTTAAAAGTAATATTTTCATCATGTCCATTTTCCTCTTTTGTAGATGGTGTAAATATTGGTTCGTCAAGTTTTGAGCTTTCAACTAAATCTGATGGAAGTTTTATTCCACAAACCATTTGATTGGTTTGGTACTCTTTCCAACCGCTACCTGCAAGATAACCTCTAACAACGCATTCAATATCTATCCTATTTGCTTTATTTACTATAATCCCACGGGATAATTCATCTTTAGATATACCTTTGATATCATTGTTTGTAGGTATATTTGCAAAATGGTTTTGAACTACATCAGAAAGCTTTGAAAACCAGAACTTAGACATTTCAGTTAAAATAATTCCTTTCCCTGGGATAGGATCATTTAATACGACATCAAAAGCTGAAATTCTGTCAGTTGATATCATTAATAATTGAGTATTGTTTATTTCATATGTATCTCTGACTTTCCCTCTATGCCAAATTTTCCCTAGATTTGTTTCAGTAATTGGGTTTATTATATTACTCAATTTTTATTCCTTTATTAATTTTGATTGTTTGAATTTATAATCAATATTTTTTAAAAAATAATTTATATCAAAAACTTTTTGAATTTCTTGATTATTTAGAATTGAAGTCACATCTTTATTTATAGATATAAGTTCTTTTAATTCAATTCCTTCATTCCAGGCTTTGTTTGAGCTTTCTTGAACTATTCTATAAGCTTTTTCTCGTATCATTCCTGCCGCTATAAGAGTTAGCATTAATCTTTGAGAGTAAATCAGACCTTTCGATAGATTTATATTATCTAACATTTTATTTTTATTTATTATGAGTCCTTCCATTATTTCAGTAAATTTGTAGAGCATATAATTAATTATAAAGCATGAATCAGGTAGTATTATTCTTTCTGCTGACGAATGACTTATATCTCTTTCTCCCCATAAAGATATATTTTCTAATGCTATAATATTGTTTCCTCTTAGAACCCTTGATAATCCGCATATTCTTTCACTTACATCGGGGTTTTTTTTATGCGGCATTGAAGATGATCCTGTTTGTAATTCTCCGAAGGGTTCCTGGAGTTCATCGATTTCAGTTCTTTGCAAGGATCTGATTTCAGTTGCAAATTTTTCCAAAGATCCCCCACAAATAGCTAATGTTGAAATAAAATCAGCATATCTGTCTCTTTGAATAATTTGATTAGAAACCGGAGCTACTTGTAGTTTGAGTTTTTCACAAGTAAGTTTTTCTACTTCAGGGCTTACAGTGGCATTTGTTCCTACTGGGCCAGATATTTTTCCTACATTTATTTGTTTTATAGAATGCTTTAATCTTAGTTCAGATCTGCTCATTTCTTCTGCCCATAATAATAATTTTAAGCCAAGAGTAATTGGTTCGGCATGTATGCCATGTGTTCTTCCCATCATTACTGTATTTTTATTTTCTAAAGCTAATTGGCTTAACAAGTTTTTTAATTTTGTAATTTGGGCTAATATTATTTTAGATGCTTGTAAGATTTGTAAGCTTGTTGAAGTATCCCAAATATCGCTAGTAGTTAATCCGTAATGGATCCATCTGCCTTCATCTCCCAAATTTTCAGTTATAGATTGAAGAAATGCAGTCATATCATGTTTTGTATCAGCTAATATTTCATTCAAACGTTTATAATTATAAGTTGATTTTTCAATCAATTTATAATCTTTTTGAGGAATTATACCTGTTTGGGTTAATGCCCAACAAACAGCTTTTTCAACTCTTAACCAATTATCATATTTGTTTGTTTCTGACCAAACTTTTTCCATTCCTGGCAGTGTATATCTAGGGATCATATTATTTTTGCTTCAATTTATTTTTGTATTTTGTAATGTTTTCATTAATTTTAGGATCTGATATAGCTAAAATAGATGCAGCATATATGGCAGAATTTTTTGCACCCCAACTATCTAAAGCGACACATCCCACGGGTATTCCATGGGGCATTTGAACTATGGACATAAGAGCATCTATCCCTCTTAATGAACTTGATCCGATAGGGACTCCTATTACGGGCAAATTAGTCATAGCAGCTACTACTCCGGGTAGGGCTGCTGCTCCTCCGGCTGCTGTAATAAAAACTTTTATATTTTCTTTTGATGCGTTTGATACATATTCTCTTAGTTTATCAAGATCTCTATGAGCGGATATAACATTAAAATCGTAGGGTACTTCTAATTCATCTAATATTTCTTTAGTTTTTTCCATAATACTAGAATCTGATTTGCTTCCGATAATTATTGATACTTTTCTCATTTTTTCTCCTCATAATTTAATGCTATATCTGTTCGCATAAATTTATTTTTATATTTTACAGTATTTGTTACCTGATATGCTATTTTTCTGGCTTCATTTATATTTTTTCCAATTCCAACAGCCGTTAATACTCTGCCACCAGATGTTATTAATTGCTCATTTTCAAATTTTGTACCGGCGTGATATAGATACGAATTATCAATTTTATTAAAATTTTCGTCTATATTAATTTTTTTACCTGTTTCATATTTACCAGGATATCCATCTGAGACTAATACAACTCCAACTGCGCTAATTTTTTGTTTAGGTATGTTTATTATAGGTTTTGATTTTATACATGACTGAATTAATGTTAACAAATTATAATCAAGTGTAGGTAAAACGACCTGAGTTTCCGGGTCTCCGAGTCGACAATTGAATTCAATAACAAATATTCCTTTTTGAGTCTCAATGAGTCCGCAATATAAAACTCCTTTAAAAGTATGTTGTTTTTCGTTAAGTCCTCTTAGAGTTGGATTAATTATATTGTTTACTATATATTCTTCATTTGATTTATTTAATTGAGGTGCGGGAGAAAAACTTCCCATACCTCCTGTATTAGGCCCTTCATCGTTATCAAATGCTTTTTTATAATCACAAGCAGATAACATGTGAAGAATTTTTTCGCCGTCAGTAAATACAAATACACTAAATTCTTTGCCATTTAAAAATTCTTCAATTATAATTTTTTCACCTGATTGCCCAAATATCTTTTTGTTCATAATATTTTCTATAGCATTTTCCGCTTCTTTAAAATTATTTACTATTAATACCCCTTTTCCGCCTGCAAGGCCATCAGCTTTTATTACAGTTGGGAATTTTGAAGATTTTAAATATTTGATAGCATTTTTCGAATTGCTGAAAACACTGAAATTCGCAGTAGGAATTTTATATTTTTTCATTAAGTTTTTTGCAAAAGTTTTACTACTTTCAATTTTAGATGCTTTTTTAGTGGGTCCAAAAATATTTAAATTATTTTTTTCAAACAAATCAACAATACCCATACTCAATGGGATCTCAGGGCCAACAATTGTGAGGTCTATATTATTATTTTTGGCAAAATTTAATAAAGATTCTATATCATCAGATGCAACGTTTATATTAATAGCATACTTACTAGTGCCGCCATTACCAGGCGCAATATATAATTCAGTAATAGAAAGGGAGTCAGATATTTTTTTCACTATTGCGCTTTCCCTTCCACCTTCTCCAACTACAAGTATTTTCATAAGTATATTAAATATCCCAGAATACCCGCGGCAGGATTCGAACCTGCGGCCAATAGGTTAGAAACCTATTGCTCTGTCCCCTGAGCTACGCGGGCATAAAATAATTTACATTATATTCTCTTCTTATGGAGATTTAAATATTTGTTTATTATTTTATGTAGCTTTAATAGTATATTTTTATTTGTTTCCCAATCAAAACCATCTACTGATAATTCAGATTTGAAGTTTGCTCCATCTACTGCGCCTAAATCTAATTGGTTTTGCATAATATCTGTTGCTTCTTTAACGGTTTCTAATAAATTTTTATTTGACAGTAATGATAATGCTGAAGCTAAGCCCCATCCACCCCAATTCGAAACAGTTGTAACTATAAGATGCTTAGTTTTTGAAATTGTCGGTTCATTGATATATTTATCTGAACTTGATATATATTCATATAAATTTCCCATTCCAATTTCATTCCCTCCGTCTCCTATACCTATTGTGTTTTTATGTAAATCAAATAGTACATCTATGTAAGCATTGTAATTACTTATATCCTGCCTCGAAATATTCAGATATCTATCATTTTCTGTAATACCGCACCTTTCTATTGAAATTAAAGCTGACGGTTTGTAATCTTCTATTATATTTTTAGCGAATTTTATACTTTCTTCTTTAGTGGTATTAGGGAAAATGATAGTTTTCTGATCTTTACTAATAAAATTCTTAGTATGACTTTCTATCAAATATATAACGTCACCTCCAAGTTCCGTTATAGCGTTGCCAATTGAAAATGCCCCAGGAGGGCCGTCAGTTTCAATTGTTTTAGGGATTATTTCAAAAAATCCTGTTGAAATAATTATTTTTCCTTTATTAATATTTTCTAAGATCATTTCTGCAGATTCTTTAATATAAACATTATTCATTATTTTTGAAAGTAATGACATTTCTCTATAATCATGCTTTAAAATGACATTTTGTATTTCGATAAAAGCTGTTTTATCTGTATTTTTCATATTATCTCCATTTCAGTAGTTTTTAGATCTGTAATATACATATTTCCAGGATGATGAGTAATCATATCTATATTTTTTTTTTGGGCTATTAACTGCGGGGTTATACCGCAACCCCAAAATACAGGAATTTCATCGGGCTTTAATTTGATGATGTCACCATAATCAGGTTTCTCAATATCTTTTATTCCAATAAGCGCTGGATCCCCTATATGTATGGGTCTTCCATGCACTGAAGGCATCCTGGAAGAAATTGTAATTGCTTTAGTAATATAATTTTTATGTATTGGCCACATTGAAACTATCATAGGTCCATTAAATATACCAAAAGTGTTAGTAGGGATATTTGAGATAAATGTTGGGTCAATTTTATTATCATTTAAATGTTGAATATAAATTCCGGAGTCTTCAAATTGTTTCTGCATACTAAATAAACAGCCTATTAAGAATGTAACTTTAGTTTTTGTCCAATAATTTTTAATATTATCAACAATTTGAGATTTGCCGTTTTGGAATATCAAATATTTACCCAAATCATATCTAATATCAGAATTAGTGGCTGTTTTGACAGGAAAAGGGTTTCCAGGTTCCAAAACCTCTAAGATAGGGCAGGGAGAGGGATTTAGCATAGAATAGCTTAAAAAATCAAAAGCAAAGCTTTTATCAATAATAACTAAATTAGCTTGAATATAACCATAAGCATAAGATGAAGTAGGTCCAAGTACTTTTAGTTCCGAAATTTTTTTACGAATATTTTGAGGAATATCATATTTTAAATTTTTCTGCATATTAAATTATAGCATTGAAATGTATTTTTATAAAGGGATTTTGAAATAATTTGAAATAATTTGAAACAAATCAAAAAGATTTAAATATAAATAAAAAAAATTAAATAAGTTTAAAATAAGTATAAAAATACATTGACTCATGGTAAGTTAGATAATAATATATCTACGATATGTATAAAAAGAGTAAAAAAATGCTACAAATAGAGGGAAATATAGGAAAACCCTTAGAAGATGCGTTACCGAGTCTAGTTACAGAGTTAGGATTGACTGGTGCAGCTAATAAATTAGGCCTAGGTAAGGCTACATTGAATTATTGGTTGTTAAAATTCGGAATAAGCGTTAGAAGGGTAGCATTAAGACCTGGAGATAGACTTGAAATTAGTAGTAATTAAATAAAAATACAATTGGTCTGTTAACATAATTGATCTGCTGGCCGTTGATCTTCAAATGACAGACCTTTTGTGTTTATCTTAGGTGTTTTTTCTCTTTAATTCCCGTGAAGCTTCCCTTTTTCTATCTCTTTCAATGATTGTCTGCCTTTTATCGTAAAATGTTTTACCTTTACCTATCCCAATTTCAATTTTGATCAAAGATTTTTTTACATAAACATTTATTGGAACTGCAGTATATCCTTTTGTATCTAATTGTTGCTTTATTTTACTTATTTGATACTTATGCAATAATAAATTCCTTGATCTTGTAGGATCAAAATTAATACCATTTGGCAGGGGAGAGATATGAGCATTTAGTAGAAGAATAGTATTGTTCATTATTCTGACAAAACTATTATTTATATTTAACCTGTTA
>Ga0208879_1004060_pt1 | contig 11612 bp, 7 predicted proteins | sample Knorr_S15_td_Bot_FD_185605 | JGI IMG/M metagenome (GOLD analysis project Ga0208879, IMG submission 185605) | Marine microbial communities from Southern Atlantic Ocean transect - Knorr_S15_td_Bottom_ad_5009_LV_A (SPAdes) (version 2) | ecosystem: Environmental > Aquatic > Marine > Oceanic | place...
TGGGGGGTCTGGATCGGATTTCCAGCCTCTTTGAAACGGGGGGGGTCGATTTAATTTCAACTCTTCTGATTCTGGATCTCCTTTACGAGTTTCATTAGAAGATCAGGATCGACAGAAGCTAGAAGTGCTTTGATTTGATCTAGATCTGCACCATCCGCACACTCTAACGCACACTCATTTTTGACAGACTCTATTTTTACCGATGTTTCGGTACCAGTGTCGCACTCCTTTAGGGGGTACTGAGTGGTCTTTGTATTCAATGCACAGCGCGGCATCCGGCAGAATACGCTTCTTTTCAGCGATTACTTTCTCTACTAAATTTGCTGTGCAATCCCCTGCACCGCTCTGCTGTGCCACATTTGTGTCACGCACCTTGTAGTCCGCCTCAATATCAAAGTCATAGGACATCTTAAACGTAGCCTCACTGTGTCCGATCCATCGCGATTCAAGAACCGATCCATATTCACGACTAATCTCTGTTGACCGAGTAGATCTAATGTTGTTGAAAAGGCTTGACCAAACAGTAATACCTTTGCATCTCAAGAAGCTAGTAAATCTCTCATGGACTCCGCCTTCCGATAGGTTCCTAATATTAGGGAATAGGTACTCACATCCCTCTGGGAGCAATCTCACAGTGCTCTACCAGCAGGTTCTCGATCTCTTGGAACAATGGCGGATACTTGATAATGTAGTTTCCGGATTTGTTTTTCCGTTTAGCGTCAGGAATGAATAAACGCCCATAATAATGCTCTCCATTCTTTTCATGTCCGAACTCCCAATCGCCAACCTTCAATTTCAAGGGCTCAGACTTTCGGCAGCCAGCCCATCGAAGAATGGCAAAGTACAGTCTCCACTCTGAATTAAAGTATACTGACGGTAATCTTCTTACCTTTAATCTGGGTATTTCTTAGTAAACCCGACCACTACTGGTGCTAATTACTCACAATATCTCTTCCATTGTTTGGCAGGCAAATGTCTCAGAAATTCTTCTTGCAACGTGGTGACACAAAAACTGGTCCATTTACATCAGATCAAATCCAAGGATTTTCTGATAATGGGAAACTCCAACCAACCGATCTCGTTTACTACGAAGATGGAAGACATTTTCTCGTTAGCGAACTGCCTAGCTTGGGAATGGGAAACGCTAAAGAAACAGATCCTGTGATAGGGGAGTTGCCGGAACATAAACTTGTTCAATGGAATCAAGAGTGGCAACGGGACAACGAAGAACAATTTTGGATTGATGAAGCTGAGACAAAAATAGAAGAAGAAGAAGAAGAAGAAGAATTGCTAGCTGATTTGCCAACAATAATTACATCAGAGGCTATCGAAACCGGTAGGTCAAATCCGATATCTAGTGATGCCAGTTCCGAGCAAAGTAATGGATTCTCGGTGACTTGTGTTGAGGTTGTCGTTGGGTTATTAGTGATCAGTGGGCTTTGTTATTGGCTCGCACCACAGTTTTCTCAATCAGTGATAAGTAAAACCTCACTGGTTTTCAATGATCCAATAAGTGAATTTGAACACCGCATTCAGAATTCAAAGAATCTTTTAGAAGCGGAAATTACTTCGCGTAGATATTACCGAGCAGATAGTTTTTCACTTGTTCACAATATCGTAAAAATGCCTCTCAGTGAAACAAATCTGTATACCGCAACTGTAAATGTTGAACATCAATACAACATTGAGGGTGATGTTACATCCAATGATTTGATCAAATTTCGATATGTGAAAGATATTGGTTGGCTTGTTACTGGTGCAAATGAAAATCCAAGTGCAATTTTATTAGCGATATTGGACAAATTTAGCGATCAGGAAATTAGTTATGACAAAATAGAAAAACAAATTTCTCAGCAAAAAGAACCATACAATCGAATTGTGGAGAAAATTGCTCAGGAATTTAAACAAATGGGAATACTACGTTGGGATGTAGATCGGGCAATCCGTAATAGGGAAATAGATGCTGAGGGAAATAGGAGATTAAAGGAATGGGAGGTCTATAAGACGCTACTTCCTCAGGCAAAGCTAGCGGCGCGTAAATCCGTTAGTTTTCAATATTATTCTGCTTGGGTTGATTACTTGGTAATAAGCAATCAAATAACAGGAGCGGTTGGGGGAGACAGGAAGACCGAATGGATAGAGCAGCGAGCAGAGCATGAGTTTGAATCCGTCTATTCTATGTTACAACATGATTAAGACAAAATGAACTCCTTTTTCGCAGCTCAATAATCTCTAATTTCAAAAGACGCGGAGGACCAATCAAGCTGCTTCGATTCGGTGAAGTTTTTTACCATCCGTCAATGATCAGTACGTTCTTATCATCCATTTTCCGGTATATCCTATATCTGATATCGAGATGTTTCAAATTGGCTAAATTTAGCGTGAGAGACTCTAGGTAGGCCAAGTTAAAATGAAACGCTGGCAAGCGATTACGTTTACTTGTCTGTAGGCTACTCTGCACCTTGTGTTTGGCTTCCACTTGATTCATTTGCGCTGCTAAGTTAGCCGCTAGTAACGCACCGGGCACAGTATTTGAATTGGCCGCCACTGCCCTTTGTCTTTCAAGTTGCTGATGTAACGCGAGCAATTGAGCCATGTTAGCTGGATGCAATGCGTTAATCTCTTGCGTGGTCCTAACAATCGTCCGTTGAAGTTCCACGACACGTTTTTCACTCTGTTGTGCCGACAGACCGACTTCCGTCGAATTTTGTTTTCCAGCACCAACATCCGCTGTCGGTTTAACATAAATTCTGAATTCTTGTTTCTTTGCATCGTAGGACAATCTAACCAAAACGTCACCGACAAGATTAAATATCTTTGCCGGGGTCTTCCCCGCAGCAGGTTGGACATGTTGACCAAGCATTATTTCGGCATTAAAGCCCTTGTTAATAGCCACTGGTTCATTCTGATCTGTTTCACTGGGAAATACCCGTGTTCCCCTAGCAGTAACGTCGAATTGAACTGATATATCTGATGCTTCGACATTCCCCGCATATGGGATGCTTAAGTTGTACGAGGGCGAAGCCTCCGTAAGATCGATGGTAAAAACCAGAGGATTATCCGGCGCTTCCGCTTTAGTGTCGCCGTCTTGAAAATCATACCTGTCAACCAAATACAGATTGAATGTTTCGATTGGTTCTGGTCCTGATTCCCACCACTCTTTGGCCCTAGTTATGTCCGCCACGTTTGGCTTTTTTTGAGTGGCGACAAATGCCGCCTTCAAACTAGTGGTGTACTCGTTATCCTGAAAACACGTGTCGGCGATTCCCATAGCGATTGCGACAGACAATTGATTGCGGGCATAAGTCCTCAAACGGCCTCCAATCTTAATTACTAGTTCAGTCTGTGAAACTCGTTCGACTGACACTATCGTCGAACCTGCAACCATTATTTCACTTCCGGGTGAAAACCCGTTGATTGCGTCCTCACTGTTTTTGATGAACTCATTCAATAGTTCCGTCATCTTTGCTAGGCGTAGAACAACTGCGGTGAATTCTGGGCTTAAGGGTAAAGACTGAGCTTTTTTAAGTTCTGTTGTAGCGGTTTCCATGTCCCTAACCTCTAATGCTTCTCGAACATTATTCATGGTTGTCGCCAATTTCAATAGATCCAGTTCCTCGACGACCGGTATCATCGAGGGACCAGAATTGCCCTCGCTCGTCAACTGCGCGTCGTCAACCGAAATTTCATACACCAACCGAAACCCTACGTGGTGGGAAACAAGATCGAACTCGCTTGCGCGGCGGAGGGCGGAACGAGAATCACGCGTGGAGTACGCCCACGACCCACCCCGCAAAACGCGAAAAGCGCCGGACGCCGGACCCGATGGATTCTTTTCGGGCGAAGATCTATAGTAATTCTCTCCGTAATAATCGAGGCACCATTCAAATACATTGCCATGTATGTCGTATAGCCCAAACGCATTGGGCTTTTTCATTCTAACTTGGTGAGCATGCTCTTCATCAATACCAGAAGTGTTTTCGTCATACCAAGCGTAATCACCAAATGCCGTGTTACCGTTGCCGTAACTCCATGTTGTCTTGGTTCCTGCCCGGCAGGCGTACTCCCATTCAGCTTCTGTGGGTAGGCGGTATGTCTTGCCTTCTTTCTCACTCAGCTTTTCACAAAACGCAACGGCATCGCCCCAACTTACGTACACCGCGGGGTAGTTCGCACCTTCTTTAACGTAGACTTTACCCTTCCACGGTTCAGTTCCCATCAACGACTTCCACTGCGATTGAGTCACTTCGGTCGTTTGCATGAAGTAATCGTGACTAATAGTAACCAGATGCTCCGTTTCGTTATTGTCTCGCCCCGACTCCGAATCCGGTGAACCCATCACAAATGTACCGCCCGATACTCTAACTAATTGCATACCAACTGAGTTATAGACGGTTGGTAATGCAATTATGGGTTCTTTTTGTTGCATGTCGTCTGTCGGTCTGTTCAAATTTTGCGCTAACTTGGGAACATCAACATCCTCAAAATCGCTCAGATATTGCTCAAACGAACCAGCTGGTGCTAGGTTAGCATCACCAACTTCCCAAAATTCACGAGCTCTCCCCAAATAGGAATTCTGCTGATTAGGTAGAGTCAGCAAATAGGCAGCTTGCATAAATCCTTTCATCGGACTATCGTCGAAACTTGTCGTAGCAATCCCCATGACCATTCCAAGCGTCAGATTATTGCGTAAATACTCTTCGATTTCCCCATTGACCTTAACCGTTAGCGTCCTCGGCGTAACTTCTACCACAATTGCAACATTGGAGACTCCCACCATAATTTCCGATCCTGGGATATAGCTATCAATAGTGGATATGGTTAGTCGCGTAAACTCCTCCAATAATTGTTGAATAAAATCAGCCCTAGCAAATTCAGAATTGTACTGGGGTATCCGTCCAAGTGGTTCCGCAATTTTTAATTGTTCTGCAGAAGCGATTAAATTCCGTTGTACTTGGAACGATCTAGCGCTATTTAAAGCCATTAGGAACCTCCCTCTATCGTCCGTTGATATGATTGGTACGGGCGATCCTGCTCCCTGTTCGTCATTCGAGCCGGTCATTGTTTTTGATTCGGATGGTACAACAGTGGGCGGTCGCGCCAAAGACTCTGCGTTATCGACGGCAACTGGGGGTCCCAAATTTACTGGCTGCCTACCCATATCCACGGGCGGTGGCGAAGTGACGATTCCGTCACCGGGCGTACCATTGTCCACAAAACTAAACCACACCAGTAAAATCACTATCGTTACACACACCAATGCGACGGGCACCATGATCGACGCGCGTTGCCACACTGGGGTCACGCTCGTTTGACGAATTTCTTCCTTATGAACCCAAAACGTTTCATTTTGTGGATGACTGCTCGGTGCTGCATGTGGGAATGGCAAATCTGGAATCATAGTGCCTGCCAGTGGCCGCGGAACTTGTGACGGAGTTGGCGGCGCGAAGCGCATTTGAGTGTCATACGCTTCTTTTTGCTGAGCATTTAGAAGGCAAACTCGAGCGGCAGCCACCTCGTTAAGTAAATCCTCCGCTACCAATGCATGCTCACTCGTCTGGAAGGTGCGCAAGAACAAAGTTTGTCTCTCGGCGGCACTACTAATCACCTCAGGATTCGACTCATAATTCGGAATCGACAACAATCGATAGTGGTTAGGCGGCTGATCCGAAACGGGTATACCAAGCCATTCATAGTATGGATCAAATATATTCATCACGAAACTCCCCCTTTTCCAGCAGAATCAATATCCGCGTTAACATCATATTTCTTTCGAAGCCCTTAGTAGTGATTCACATTTGTCATAAAGTGAAGCAACGCCCCCAAATTCGACATCTTCCTCAAAACATTTTATCCCCAAGTCAATGATTGCAATTTCAAGTTGTTTCCCACTTGCCTCCATGCGATTTCGGATTTTGGCAACGCTTGAAGACAATCGCACTCGTTCCACACTTCCGGACGCAGATTGAGAGCTGTATTCACCAAGCTTCTCTCCCAACAATCTTAATTCTCGTTGGAGCGACTCCACACGTTTTACAAGTGTTTTGTCGATTCCGTGAGAAAATACATTTTTGCATGCTAGTAACCCAATGTTGGTGTACATTTCATCCAGCGCGTCTATGGTCGACAAGGGAGGTAAATCACCATCGCTAGGCTCCGAGTTGTTACAACTTGACCGAGAGTCTATCTGTTTGCCAGTCAAAACCGAAACCCAGTAGTCAAACCGCGCAGGATCTGACTGTAGCTTTCGTTTGATCTGTGCTTGGACGGAACGTCGAACATCGGGCAAACGTGCTGTGATGTCAATTGTACCATCCTTTCCATAGCCAAAAGTCAGTTCAACCACCGTCCCCTTCGGAAGATTCGAACCGAGATCATTGACCACACATTCGCCAATTTGGATACAGTGCCGCGGGTTAGTACTTTCCCCTTCAACAACTCTCACGACGACATCTTTTTGTCCATCCGTAGCTGTCTGAAACACTTTGGTTACTGAACACGGAATCGGGGTATTCTTGGGAATGATTGGAGACACCAATTTTTCACCCGTTTCGCGTTGGATTCCAATCACACCCAACGTGTGAGAATTTACATCCGTCACCAATAATCTGTTATCAGAATTAGAAGAACCTGACAATAACTCAGCATAAATTGCAGCACCATGTGCGATCGATTGATCTGGTGAAACAGAACGATCTAGTTGTTTGCCGGTTATTCGCAATAAAAGATCAGTCACCATTGGCATGCGACTTGATCCACCCACCATTATAATATGGTCCAAATCTTTCCACTCGAGCCCCGACTGTTTGCGCACAAGTTCCGTTGTTAACTCAGTCCTGCTCAATAAGTCGGTCGTCAATTTTTCAAATACGTCACGCGTCACCTCAACTCGTGTCCGCATGCCGTTATGATGACAAACCGTCGAAATGGATTTCCGTTCTGAGAGCGACTTTTTGACGCCCTCGGCGTCGAGCCATAATTGCGCACAGTCCCCCGGGTCACTGCGTGGATCCAATCCATGTTCCTTGGCAAACGTATCTGCAACGAAGTTAACGATTCTCTCGTCGAAATCTTTGCCCCCTAATCGCACATCCCCATCAGTGGCCAATGTACGGTAACGCGCGCCCCTTATGTGTACAATTGAGACGTCAAATGTACCGCCACCGAGATCGTATACCAATACTTTTTTATCGCATTGATCTTCCGACGTAGTTATTCCCATACTATAGCCATAGGAAATAGCTGCAGCTGTCGGTTCATTGATAATGCCAAGTACTTTGAGGCCGGCCATTGTCGCGGCACTTTTAGTGGCATTACGTCGTTGTTCATCGAAAAACGCGGGAACTGTGATCACGGCTTCAGTAATTTCACCTAGGATTCGTTCTGCATCTGACTTCAACTGTTTGAGTATCAAGGCGCTCAACACTTCCGGAGGCACTTCTTTGTCATTAACGAGATTTTGGCTACCCTCGCTTCCCATGCGTCGTTTAAAACACTCCGCATAGGATAAAGGAGCAACGACGCTAGCACGGGTAGCTTCGCGCCCAATAACCACCTCACCTGCATCAAACAAAATGCAACTAGGCGTCAGAAACTCGCCGACCGAATTCTCAATTGATACCGGCCTGCCATCCTTATCCACGTATGCGATTGCGGAAAAGGTTGTGCCTAAATCGATCCCGATCGGTAGGTGTTTACTCATATCAACTTCTCATTATAATTTTCCGCGCAACCTCCGCATGATAACCACCGTAACTATTTTAATCCGATTGAGGAAATGCCGTGGCTGCGGGCACCCACAATTTACTCGATGATTCTTCGTCGAAATTACTCAAACAAATTGCAACGGTAAACAAGTGTGTGTTTTTTTCAATTTGATCGCTGGTCAAAACCGGAGTTGAATAAAGCCCCAAGAGTTTTCCATCGACCAACAAAGGGGCTCCATCTGAATATTCGGAAAATGCGCCGACTATCTCCAAAATTGCAAAATCTGGTATTTTAGATGACTCGACGATTGAGAGTGGGTCAGCGGAAACAATTCTGCCACGGCTAAAATTGCAACTAAGAACTTCCGTAGTATCCTGAATTCGCTCTGCGATATTTACGGTCATCAAGTCGACTTGATGACTTACACTTACCTCAAGAAACGATGCTACGTTCATCACTTCCACAAAAGATTGGACAAATTCACTGCTTACTCGAATAACGCCCACGTCAAAGAAAATACTTCCATAACTACCCTCGCCATATTTCTCTCGTCCTGCAGGAAAATATCCGTGCACCAACATTTCACTAACCGGAACTAGGACGTCTTGTCCAACTCGACCAACCCACACCGTCCAATTACGATGTACTTGCTTTTGCAACTCCATTACTGTTGTTGCGTTCGTTGCAAGTACGCCCGGAGCAATCGCCAAGATCGTTGCGAACGGTTGCATAAATCGCTCAGTCGGATCTTTAAGCCACAAAACATATAGCGAATCCTCATAAGATTTCCGGCTAATATTTAGGTCAGAATCATCAACCAACTGAACACCAAACTCAACTGTACTCACTAACTCGGGAGCAGTTTCCTTGGTGACATTTATGACAATTGAATAACTTTTACCGTATTGGGTTTTTGTGGGAATCCAATGCAACGTACCCGTTATCGGATCGAGCGTTGCTCCATCGGGAAGATTTTTACTCGCTGAATATGTCAATCGATCTTGCGGTAAATCAGGGTCGAAGGCATCGACGCCTAGCAAAATCGGCTGCGCTTTACTTAGTCCCATTTGAATAGATGGTATGGGTTTCACAATCGGCAAATCTTTAACTTCGTTAAACACGCACCGAATGACGACCGCTTGTTGCAGCTCTACGGTAGAACCTGGTAAGGCAACTACACAATTAAGGTGCATGTCAAACTCCTTAGGGGCATCAGCCTCTGTCGGTGAAAATGAAATACGACGTTTGTCAGGATTAAAGTCAACGGCAGAGTCGAAATCAACCCAATGATCTAAATTCATAATCGTTAGACTGGAAATTTTTCCCTGACGGCGCACCGCATCCAATAAATCGATTGTCATGGTTTGGTGTTCATCGACGACAACTGCAATCTCAATCTCTGGAAAGTCGTCGCTAACTACAGCACCATAGTCAAATGTGAACAATACCAACAACAAAATCACTATACCGATACATGCGGAAACGATTACTCGACGCTGATCCCGTAACAGAACCGCCACTGAAGCTCGAACATTGGGTATCCTTAATTCGTTTTCCGTCACTTCATGCCCAGAGGAGCTGACCACTGAATTTTCACTTTTACACTCAACCACACCAACCGAACTCTCGGAATTGCTTCTGGTCGAAGCACCTGACTCCGCTACGCCAACCGATTCTTTTGATGTGTAACTAAAGGTTATACGGTGATCGGTCCCGGTAAGGCGAATAACATCTCCATGTCTTAGTGGCCGAACTTCGCCTTTCATAAACACCGGAGATCTGTTAATTCTCATCCCACCATCATGCAAACATGTAACGGTTGCTCCGTTTTCCCCAAGCTCGACACGAAACCGGAATGTATCTCCGGGCTCAGCTAAAAGAACCCAGTCGCAATCAGGGCAGGTGCCAACAACAACCGTCCTTTTGTCAAAACTTTCCGTAGATACAACGTTTGCTTGTTTACGGAGTTCAAATAAAATGGACATTACAGACGATTCTCATGAGACCAAGGAATAACACGACAACGCTACTCATTTAAATAGGCGGTTCGCAGCATATAGAATAGCGCCTCGTAACTAGCACGCCCTCCACTTTCCGGCCTGCCAAACTGAAGGCCTTGGCCCACCATGAAATCTAATATTTCACCTATGGACTGACCGTCAAACGTATCGCCCCCAATAAGCTGTTCCCCTCGTCCGGTGCGATTGACGTATATCATAGCGGCGGCTTGTGACTTGATGAATCGTTTACCGCTGAGGTACTCATTCAACGCACGTGGTATTGAACGTTGCTGTACCGGAATCGCGGCACCAAGCGCTCGCTGCAGTTGTTCAAGGCTATCGTAGATTGTTTCCCACTGTTGAAAACTTGGGGTTTTCGGGTCTTCGTCTTTAAGCGTGTTAAGAATGAGCTGGCGTGCAACAATATAATTATCCGACGAGCCTTGCAAAGCCGTCATCGAAAACACTGGAGGCAGTTTCTGATGTCCCGAGTTAGTATCAATTAATAGTGTTCGGATCCTTTCGCCGTCAATCAGTTCCGTACTTTCTACGTAGATTTGTCGTATGTGTTGTAGCGACATTTTTTGCGAGAAATCGGCGCCCCCAAATTCCGCCGTGCCATTAACTAATTCATCCTGGTATAGGCGATTCGTTAACCGTTTAAACATCCAGTTTAAACGACCGGCAATGTCAAGTTGCTGTAGAACGTACTCAGGTTGGTCACTGATAAGGCTGTCCATCAATTTGTCAGCTTTATCAGCTCGTTCATACGTAGACGAATACATCTCCGCTCGGTATTCCTTATTTATTCTGCGCAAATCAAAAAATGCCGTAACGCGTTCAACGTGATATTGAACCTCTGCCCTACTTGCTTCGACATGGGCCAATCGAGCGTAACCATTAGTCAGATTCGCCGTTGCGAGAGATTCTAGGTAGCTGCCAGCTGCGAGCCGATTACTTGCCTGTGCGTTCAGGCCCGACGAATAAACAGTTGCGCCTCTTTGTTCAGGAAGCGAAACGTTCCGTGGTTGATGAGGAGCTTTTCTATCCCCGAACGGCCACTTAGGGAGGGCCCCGTTTGGGGGGGCACCAAGCTGAGCGACTATGTTTTCGCAAGATAACAACGCAATCGCGAACACACCAAGAAATCGAAGCGAATACAGATATTTCAAAACCAGATTTTTCATCGTATTCGTTCCGTTATTTTGGATACATCCGCAGTATGTTAAATTTATACCACAATCTAATCGACGAGATTAATAATCCTACTCATTGTATGTAATTTTAAATTATTCACACATAGTGACTCGCTAAAAGACGATAATAAATGTTATATTTAGCCCGATTATTTAAGCTAACATATTGATTTTCATTTATGAATCTTTATGAATTATTAGGTGTCTCACCTTCCGCGACCCCACGAGATCTCAAAACGAGTTATCGCCGTTTGCTATTGGACGGTAGGCTTTCCGACGAACAATTCGCTGTAATTGAGGACGCGTACGCGACGCTCAGCGACGATCAACTTCGTCAGGCCTATGATGAGAAGCTTAAAAATGTGACCACACCTCCTCCCGGTGAGCCGCCAGTAACAAAGCCGACACCCGGAGAAACTCCAATTCAGGAAACCGATAGTCTATTGCCATCCCCCTCAAGCGAAGCCCGTGGGCTGCGAACCAAAACTAATGGCGCGCTTACCATTTGTTTATGTGTTGCGGCGGCGTTGGCAGCAGGTCCGCTCGTAATCCTAATAATCAAATTTGGTTTCGACAAGGACCCATTGCGACTTTGGGAGCAGCCCCCTCGTCCGGTCGTGGTGCGATACGCCGCCGACCTGGAAAATCCTCGCGTGACTTCACCAAGTACTACCCCCAAACACTCCAACAACTCAAACAGCAACCAACT
>Ga0208879_1004065_pt1 | contig 11603 bp, 9 predicted proteins | sample Knorr_S15_td_Bot_FD_185605 | JGI IMG/M metagenome (GOLD analysis project Ga0208879, IMG submission 185605) | Marine microbial communities from Southern Atlantic Ocean transect - Knorr_S15_td_Bottom_ad_5009_LV_A (SPAdes) (version 2) | ecosystem: Environmental > Aquatic > Marine > Oceanic | place...
AAGTTCTTAAGACAATAGCATCACAGTCATCTATCTTTTTCTTTATAAAAATAGGATCAAGATTATCAATAATTTCAAATGTGTAGTCTTTTTTGTCTTTAAGAAGTTTTATTCCTGACACATGAATATCTTCTATTATTAGAATTTTTTTCATTAATTTTTTTTGAAATTAATATGCTTTGGATTCTTCTTTGTTTTTGACTTTTTTAAGTTTTTCAAGAGTAGACTTTGCACCAGATGTCATAAATCTTTGGTCAGAGCTTATGGTTACTAATTGAAAGCCTTTACTAATCATCTTTTGAGCATATTCGGGCGTCATGTTATGAATTCCAGCTACAATATTGTTCTTTTTTGCATGTTCCAATATTTTCATTATAACAGGGAACACTGGGTCATTTTCCTTTTTATCAAAACCTGGTTCTTCTCCGACCGCAAGGCTCAAATCAGCAGGACCAATATAAATTCCATCAACCCCTGGTGTGGACATTATATTATCGAGGTTATCTAAAGCTTCTTTTGTTTCAATCATTGCCAGCTTTAAAATTTCATTGTTAGCGTGTTTTCCATAATCCGGACCCCCATATATTAAACCTCTTAAAGGTCCAAAACTTCTATAACCTTTTGGCGGATACATGCATGCTTGAACAAATTTTTCTGCTTGTTGACGATTACTTACCATAGGGCATATCACACCATAACTGCCCGCATCTAAAATTTTCATGATTTGTCCTGGTTCATTCCAGTTGACTCTAGCCATTGGAACTACATCTGTTGTTGAAATTGCCTGAAGCATTTGTAAAGCATTAGGATAATCTACTGCACCATGTTGCATATCTATAGTTAATGAATCCCAACCTTGATTAGCCATTACTTCTGCAGAAAAGGAACTAGGAATCTGAAGCCATCCATTAACAACAACTTTACCTTCTTTGAAAATTTTTTTTAATTTGTTTTCCCGCATCAAATTAAACAGGGAATCCTAAATGAGTATATTTTATATTGAGGTAATTTTTAATTCCCATAGATCCACCCTCTCTTCCATAGCCAGTTTGTTTAATTCCTCCAAAAGGAGCTTCCGCAATAGCTACAACAGGAGTATTAACTGCTACAATTCCGGTTTCCATTAACTCGGAGGCCCTATGAGCTTTTTCCATTGAATTTGTGAATATGTAACTTGTAAGTCCGAGTTCATGATTATTAGCTCTTTCAACAACTTCATCAAAATGTTTGAAAGTAGTAATTGGAACTAAAGGTCCAAACGGTTCATCTTTCATAATGGTAAAATTGTCTTTCACATTGTCAAAAACTGTAGGTTCGTAAAAGTATCCTTTATTAAATCCTGAAGGTTTTTGACCTCCACAAAGAACTTTTGCTCCTTCTTTTTTTGTGGTTTCAACCAACTTTTCAATTTCTTCTAATCTTTTTTTTGTTGTCATTGGACCTAATTGAACTCCTTCATTTAGGCCATTTCCTATTTTAAGTTTTTTCGTTTTTTCTACAAAAGATTTTGCAAATTCATCTTTTTTACTTTCATGAATATAAAATCTACTTGGTGATATACAAACTTGTCCATTATTTCTAAATTTGGCTGTAATAGCCATATCAGCTACTTTTTGAATATCAGTATCATCAAATACAATAAAAGGAGAATGGCCGCTTAACTCCATAGTAACTCTTTGAACTTTGTCAGCAGCTTGTTTTAAAATTAATTTACCAACTCTTGTAGAACCTGTAATCGAAATTTTTTTAATTATATCTGAAGATATGAGTTGAGAAGAAATTTCAGCAGGATCTCCAGAAAGTAAATTTACAACACCCGGAGGAACTCCAGCTTCATTAATGATATTCATCATTTCCATAACACAGCCAGGTGTAATTACATCCGGTTTACAAATTACAGAGCAACCAGCCGCTAGAGCAGTTGAAATTTTTCTTGATGCTAAAATAATTGGAAAGTTCCAAGGAACTAGTGCGGCTACCACACCAACTGGCTGGTAGTAAACATGTACTCTGGTGTTTTCAAATCTACTTTCAACAGTTTGACCGTAAATTCTTTTTGTTTCTTCGGCATTCCATTCAAAAATATCTGCAGCGCCATTAACTTCTCCAGCACCTTCAGCTAAAGGCTTGCCAACTTCTAAAGTAAGCCATTTAGCAAGAACATCATTTTTTTTTCTTATTAAATCGGCAATTTTTCTTATTATCGAAGCTCTTTGCCAAGGTTGGGTTTTTTTCCAAATTGCAAAACCTTTTTCAGCTGATTTTAATGCTTTCTCAACATCAGCTGGTGTTGCCTTGGATGCATTACCAATTACTTCCTCAGTGGCTGGATTGATAACCTCGTATGTTTCATTTTTTTCTGAGGGTTGCCATTTTCCATCGATGAATTGACCAAATTTACTATACATTTTTAATATTTAATGTTGATATAAAGAAAATATTTTTTTAACTTCAGCAGATTATATTAAAAGATGAAGAAAATAAAGCTCACATGTGCACATGCTATTGTTAAACATTTAATATCTCAAAAAATATTAATAAACGGTAAAAAGGAGCAATTGTTTGCTGGTGTATTTGGAATTTTTGGACATGGAAATGTTGCTTGTTTAGGTCAGGCTTTACAAGAAAATCAAAAAGAACTTCCAACATGGAGAGGTCATCATGAGCAGAACATGGCTTTAACTGGTATTGCATATGCAAGAGCAAAAAGAAGAAAACAAATTTTTGTAGCAACTAGTTCAGTAGGTCCAGGTTCAACTAATATGGTTACAGCTGCGGCCGTTGCAATGAGCAATAGACTGCCATTACTTTTATTACCCGGAGACACTTATGCAAGTAGAATACCTGAGCCAGTTTTACAACAAGTCGAACATTTTAATAATCCAGGAATTACACAAAATGATGCTTTTAAGCCTGTCACAAGATATTTTGATAGAATAACAAGACCAGAGCAAATTCTTCAAAGTCTACCACAAGCCATTCAAATTATGTTAGATCCCGCAGATTGTGGACCAGCCTGTTTGTCACTAAGCCAAGATATACAAGGAGAAGTTTTTGATTACTCTGAAGAATTTTTTAAAGAAAGAGTCCACACCATTAGAAGACCAAGGGCAGATGATTTTCAAATTAAACAAGCAGCTGAAAAAATTAAAAAAACAAAATGTCCAATTATTATTTCAGGAGGAGGAGTTTTTTATTCAGATGCTATGGATGAACTTGGTAATTTTGCAATGAAACATAATATTCCTGTAACCCAAACAGTAATGGGCTATTCAACAATGAAAAGGGATCATGCTTACTTTGTGGGTCCTATAGGTGGATTGGGCGGAAGGGCCGCAAACAATTTAGCTAAACAAACCGATATGGCAATTGCTGTTGGTACTAAGCTAGGAGACTTTACAACAGGCTCGTGGGCCAATTTTGAAAATCCTAATTTCCAGTTAGTTGCAATCAATGTTGCAAGATTTGATGCAAGTAAGCATATGGCTCAATCGGTTATTGGTGATGCAAAAGTTTCATTGATGGAATTATCAACGGCACTAGGAGATTGGAAAGCTCCTGACAATTGGTATCAAAAATCTCGAAATGAATTAAAAACATGGAATGAATATGTTGATAAAGAAAGTGGTCCAACAAACCAAAAATTACCAAACTACGCTCATGTAGTAGGTGCAATATACAGAAAAGCAGATCCACACGACATAGCAGTAACAGCAGCGGGTGGATTTGTTGGAGAAGTCGTTCAAATTTGGAGACCAAAAGAGCTTAATACACATGAAACCGAGTGGGGATTTAGTTGTATGGGTTATGAAATTTCTGGAGCGTTAGGAATTAAAATGGCAAACCCAGATAAAGAAATAATTTCTTTTGTAGGAGACGGATCTTATCTTTTGCAAAATTCTGACATTTACACATCTGTTATAACTAACCATAAATTAATAATTATTGTTTGTGATAATGGTGGGCATGCCGTGATTAATAGACTTCAATTGTTTAAAGGTGGAAAAGAATTTAATTGTCAATTCAGTAGTTCTAAGGTTGAAAATTTGACCGATGTAAATTTTGCAAAACATGCAGAAAGTCTAGGAGCAACGGGCGAAGAGGTAAGCTCAATAGCAGATCTAGAAAAGGCATTTGAAAGAGCAAAAAAATCTAAAAAAACTTATGTTATTTCAATGAAAACTGATGCCTATCAATGGCTCGAAGGATCTGCCTACTGGGAAAGTCCAACCTTAGAGTTACCAACAACAAAAGAAAACAAAAAAGCATTAGAAGAACATCGCGCTGGTAAGTCTAAGCAAAGACAAGGTGTATAAAAAAATCAATGAACAAAATCTATAAAGTTGGTCTTATAGGTTGTGGACACATATCCGAAACCTATTTTAGAGCTCATGAATACTTTAATAATTTTAAAATTATAAAATGTGCTGATATTAAGGAAGGTGCTTCCAAGAACTGTGCAAGTCTTTACAATATTGAATCTGTTTCTGTTGATGATTTATTGGCAGATAATCAAATTGAGGTTGTTTTAAATCTTACCACTCCTCAAGCACACTATGAAGTAACAAAAAAAACTTTACTTACAGGTAAACATTCTTACTGCGAAAAGCCTCTATCCACAAAATTTGAAAATGGACAAGAATTAGTAAATCTTGCAAAAGAAAAAAATTTATACCTAGGTAATGGTCCTGATACTTTTTTAGGAGCAGGAAGTCAAAAATCGAGACAATTAATAGATTCTGGATTAGTTGGAGATATAAAGCTGGGTAATGCTATTTTTGCGTTTCCAGGTGTTCAATCTTATCATCCTGATCCAGAACCATGGTTTCAAAAAGATGGTGGAGGACCTGTAATGGATATGGGTACTTATTATTTAACTGTTCTTGTGAATCTTCTTGGTCCAGCAAAACAGGTTCAGGGATGTGAACTAACAGTTTCTGAATTTAGAGAAATTGGAATTGGACCCAAAAAAGGTAAAAAAATTAAAGTTGAAACACCAACTACCTATATGGCAACTATCCAATTTCAAAATGGCGCCCTTATTCAGATAACTTTATCTTTTGATGTAATTAATCATCAAAGAAATCATATAGAGCTTTATGGAACCAAAGGTTCAATTATTGTTCCAGATCCCAATATGTTCGGAGGGTCAGCCTTTATATCGGTTAGTACAGGAGGGAAGTGGGGTGAACACCAAACAGGAAATATGCACTTAGGTAGAATTAATATAAAAAATCACAGTGGAAGATTAAATGAATCGCCAACTAATGCAAATTATAGAGGTGTAGGTTTATCAGAGATGATTTATTGTGTTGAAAATAAAAAAAAACATAGATGTAATGGTGAATTAGCTTTACATGTGCTCGATATAATTGAATCTACTATGCAGGCAGCAATTTCCAAAACTCCAAAAGAAATACGAACAACTTGCAAAAAACCTGAATTTTTTCCTGAAGAAGAAATTAAAAAATTACTACTGTAATTATTTTTGAAAGATTTAAAATTTGGTAGGTTGTATAAAAAATAAGAATCTTTACATATGCTCTTTTTTCTTATAATATGAATCTCTTCTTATAGAATAGTTTCTTATAGAATAGTTTCTTATAGAATAGTTTTCTTTATCTATTATGTAAAAAGCAAATATTTCTGCTTTGGAAATAAAAGAAAATGAAGAATTTGAAAAAAATTGAGATTAATAAAAGATGAAAAAAGTTAAATTAGCAGTTGTAGGGGTAGGTAATTGTGCAAGTTCATTAATTCAGGGAATCGAATATTATAAACATCATCATAATGAACATTCCGATGGCATTATGCAGCCGAATATTAATGGATGGAGACCACAAGATATAGAAATTGTAGCTGCTTTTGATGTTGATAAGAGAAAAATAGGATTGCCAATTGAGAAAGCAATTTTTGCAGAACCCAATTGTACAACAGTTTTTCAAAAACTCATTCCAGTCAACGGGGTTAGAGTAAAAATGGGTCAATTATTAGATGGAGTAGCTGATCATATGGCAGAATATCCAAGTTCTCAATCATTTAGAGTTGCACAGAAAGACCCGGTGAATGTTGTTGAAGAATTAAAAAGTAACGGTGCAGAAGTTTTGGTTTGTTATCTACCCGTAGGCTCTCAAAAAGCGGTTGAATTCTACGCCAATGCCTGCTTACAGGCTAAAGTAGCTATGGTTAACTGCGTTCCAGTTTTTATTGCCTCAGATAAAAAATGGTCGAATAAATTTACACAAGCTGGTGTACCGATAATTGGTGACGATATAAAAAGTCAGGTTGGAGCAACCATTGTTCATAGAGTTTTAGCCCGCTTATTTAACGATAGAGGTTGTAAAATATCGAGAACATATCAGTTAAATACCGGTGGGAATACTGACTTTTTAAATATGCTTGAAAGGTCAAGATTAAAATACAAAAAAATTTCAAAAACGGAATCTGTCCAATCACAATTAGATGTTCCTCTAGATACTAATGAAATTCATATTGGCCCCTCGGATTATGTTCCTTGGCAAAAAGATAATAAGGTTGCTTTCATACGAATAGAAGGCAAAGGTTTTGGTGGCGCACCTATAGATCTTGAAATGAGATTATCTGTGCAAGATTCACCAAACAGCGCAGGTGTAGTTATCGATGCTATTCGCTGCGTGGCACTTGCTAGAGAACGCGGATTAGCAGGTCCTCTTAACAGCGCTTCATCATACTACATGAAAACTCCCCCAGCGCAGCATCGTGACCATATAGCACGCGAGTTAACAAATGAGTTTATTATGGGAGAAAATATTCAAGTAAATAAAAATAAAATAAATTAATTTTTCTTGAAAATTAATTTTTTATAAGTCAGAAGTATCTGCCAATTTTAATCAAAGCACTGCAAAATCTTTCTTACCTTGAGGTATGAACATTGCTATTGTTGATGAAAAATTTTATCTATATATTTTTAATGATGCTTAAAAAAAATATTTTCTTATAGAGATTTAGATTATTAGATTATGAATTCTTTTGATGTATATGTTGTGGGTCAAATTGTTAAAGATTATAACTTTCTTTCAGTTAAGGGAAAAAAGTTTGTAAAAGCATCTGGAGGGACAGCATTCTATTCTACGCACGCTTACCATTTGCTGGGTTTAAAAACAGCTGTTCTTACAAGTTTTAATAAAAATGATGTTTTTAGTTTAACTCCAGGTTTTAAAAATAAAAAAATATCAATTTTTAACAATGAAAATGCCACCACAACAGAATTTAGGAACTACTATACAAAAAATAGATTAAATGTTCGATCTCAAGAAGCAATTTTTAACAACAGACCTGTGAATGGTAAGCTAGGTAAAGCTAAAATTTATCATTTTGGTCCTCTAATTTTAAATGACATAGATGCCAAACTCTATCAAGTAGTTAAAAAACTAAATGGAATAAAAGTTATAGATATTCAAGGATTGATTAGAAGTATTATAGAAAAAAAGATTGTTGAAAAAAGAAATACTGAAATGAAAAAATTCTTGAAAAATTTTAATATTATAAAATGCGATACCAAAGAATTGCATTTAATTAGAAATACTGCTGATAAAAAAAGAATAATTAATTACCTCTTTGATTTAGGTTTATCTGAAATAATTGAAACTAAAGGATTTTTGGGTTCTACAATTTATTCTAAATTAGAAGGGACAGTTGTCATTCCATCATTCATACCAAACAAAGTTGTAGATTCGACCGGTTGTGGCGATACTTATACTGCAATTTACTGTTATGCTAGATTAAAAAAATATTCCATCTATCATTCAGGATTATTAGCTAGTGCAGGCTCAGGTCTGAAAACAGAAAAAACTGGACCTTTAAATTGTTCTTTTCAAATGATTAAAAGAAGAGTTAATTCAATATGCCAAATTTGAAAAGAAAAAATGAAGAATAATAATATAGACACTGCTGTTATTTTAGCTGCTGGAAAAGGTGAGAGAATATCAAACACGGCTGAATTTGTTGCAAAACCATTAATTAAAATTTTTGATTTAAGCTTAATTGAAAGATCAATTAAAAATTTAATTAATAATTTAAATGTAAAAAAAATATATATTGTTACCGGTTTCAATCATGAGGAAATAAACGATCATTTGGTTAAATTAAAAAATAAACTTTCTCTAAATGTAGAGGTTGTGTTTGCAAAGAATTGGGAGAAAGGTAATGGCGCAAGTTTTTTAGCTATTTTAGATAAAATTAAGCATGAACAATTTTACTTGTTAATGGTAGATCATTTATTTAACAATGAATTTTATAATGCCATCTCAAAATATAAAATTAATAATAAATCCTATCTAATTATTTCCAGAACTTTATCCTCTCTGAACGATTTCAACGATGCAACTAAAGTTAATGTTGTTGAGGACAAAATAAATGATATTGGAAAGTCTATAAAAGACAGTAATGGTTTTGATACTGGTTTTTTCATATTAAATTCCGATCAATTTAATAATGTTAATAAATTATCAGTCAGAGAAAAGCTTTCTTTAAGTGAAGTCATTCAAGAATTGGTTCAGCAAAAAAAATTATATTTTATTGAAGTTCCTGAGGATAGCTGGCTTGATATTGATACAAGTCAGGATTTGCTTAAAGCAAAAAATTATTTATTAAATAATTCAAATTCAAAAATTAATGATGGTCCAATATCTAAGCATATAAATCGACCAATATCTAAATGGATAACATCTAAAATAACAGATTATCCATTAACACCTAATCAAATTTCTATTGCAGTATTTTTTATCTCTGTCTTTTCAGGCTTAATAATTTCAATGGAGGGTTATTTTTTTCTGCTGTTGGGTGCTTTGTTGGCACAATTGTCCTCTATATTAGATGGTTGCGATGGTGAGATTGCAAGATTGAAGCTTTTGAAAAGTAAGTTCGGGAGATGGCTTGATCAGGTCCTAGACCGTTATAGTGACTTATTTATATTCACAGGGTTAACATTTCACACATATTTTATTCATAAAACATTAACTGTATTTTTGATTGGTTTTATTGCGGTTGGTGGAAGAATAATTTCAAGCTACACTGCTTTTGTATATGATTCTGTAGCCTCTACTCGTAACAGTATACGCATTGGGAGAGATTTAATAATATTTACCATATTGATAGGGGCGGTGCTCAATATTCCATATATCACATTGGTGATTTTAGCATTTATTATGAATGCAGATATCTGCAAAAGATTATGGACACTAAAGGATAAACTAGATAATTAATTTTTATTTTCGGTATCCATTTCCATCCATAATGGCCAATGGTCAGATGCAGTTATATTTCTATCTATATAGGTTCTTTTAATTTTAGGTAAAAGATTTTTTGATACAAAACAGTGATCAAGGCTGTCACCATCAACATTGGTGCCTCTATCTTTATCTTTATCATTCGATTTCCAAGCATCATAAAAGTCTTCTGAATCTATCATTTCCTTATATTCTTTGCTGTCTAGTTTAAAATTCATATCTCCCATCAAAATAAATTGCTGGGGCATGGGTGGTTTCTCACCTTCTGTCCAACCTGCATCAGCATGTTCGCCTGACCATGCGCCTTGTTCGTGAGGTGCTTGATTAATCATTCTCATCATTAATTGTATTTGTGGAAAACGGCTTTCGGGATTTCTGTGGCTAAGGTGTGTTGAATAAACTCTTGTATAACCTAAGCCTGGAATATTTATAACTGTCTCCAACAGAGCTCTTTGAATTGAATGTTCTGGATCTGGACCAGTTCCCTGTTTTGGTAAAGGAAAATTTCTTGTAGATATAATTGGATATCTAGAGAAAATCATATTACCAAATTGTCTACGTCGATTTGAAATTTGTCCATATTGATTTTTAAGGCTGGCATCCATATCGAGAGCCGGTCCATAGACCGAATAAAATTTCGGTAAAAATTCAGACAATATTTGTGCTTGATCTACAAAACCTGAGCGTTGCCAAAACTTCTCAATCTCTTGAAGACAAGCAACATCAGTTTCTTTGATTGTTTCTGCTACACGATAAAGATTATGCTTGCCTTTCTGGCCTTTCCCGTACTGAATATTATAACTTAAAAATTTCATTAAAAAATAGATTAATTATATTAATATTTTTTTATGATCATATTTGCAATTTAAAAAATTGTTAAATTTTCACAGGAATTGAAATCTAGCTTACAGTCGTCGGCTGGTGTTCCGCAATCTGGTCGCCTTCTATATCATGATATCCAGGAAGGGTTGTTCGCAAAGTCTTTTCGTATGCTTTGACATACTGCCGTGCCACCTTCTCCCAACTTGTTTCTTCTGCGTACTTCGAAATCTTCGCCACGGCCAACTTTCGGAAAGGTGCATCTGTCATAACCTTCTTAAGGACGGAGTTGAGCGCCCTGGGATCCATCGATGGAACAACTAGCTCTGGAACAATGTTCTTAAGCTCGACGAACTTTGGATTTGAGCATGCTACTATTGGCCTTCCTTGGCTGAGGGCAAGATGTAGTACGCCGCTAACTGAGTAGTGCATATCATCCGGGCTTACGGGTCTATAAGGCATCACGATCACGTCAGATGCTGCCATTAGCTGTAGAAGCTCATTCTCTGCGAGATAACGGTTGATCAGCTTGAACCTGTCTTCTAATTGAAAGTCTCCGATTGCCAGGAGTCTATCCACAAATTGTCTGTCGTCTTTGGATGCCTTTTCACCTGCGATAACGAGAAAAGCTTTTCGTATTCGCGGGACTACCATCATGAGCTCTTCGAATCCTTTATCGGGCTCCAGGAACCCGAAGGCTAAGACCATCTTCATATTATGAGGAACTCCGCACGCTGCTCTAGTTGCCTCCCTACCAGCTTCTTCACCCCTAAAGGGGATCCTAGTTCCATGAGGGATAATGAGGATCTTCTCAGGCGATACCCCTTGACTCTGTAGTTCTTCTTTCATGGGGGAAGAGTGGACAATTAGAGTGTCTGTCTTGTTGGCTAACATCCTATTGAACCACCTGATATCAGTACCTTTTCGGAAATTGTTGACGGTGTGCATTGTGGTAACGATTTTCGCCCTGTGGCGCAGCTCTTCGAGGAACGTGATGAATTCATTAGAAACCTCGAAGCAGTCGTAGCCGTGGTTCAGGTGAATCAGGTCTAAATCCTTTATCTTGTCGAGAGAGTCGAGAATCCCCTCGTAGTCGACTCTTGTTCTTGTGATAGGCGATAGATGAATTTCAAGATTCAACGGTCGAAAGGCATTAACCAAGTAATGCTCATAAGTTGCAAAACCGCTATGGACCGGAGGATACTCGGACACAAGGGCTATCTTCATTCTAAACAGCTTTTGATAATTTTTGTTAGTTTTTTTTAACTGTAATGATACGAAATTTTCCATTTTTTTAGTGAGTTATTTAGAAATTTTAATATTTTAGGAATTTTAAATTTATCCGAATCTTAAAGAATATCTAATGAACCTGCCAGCAATCTATATTTGTATTGTGTCAGAAAAATGTTTCGAACGTAGTTAAAAATCGAAAAGCATTGGTATGATTGGTTGCGGTGGCAGGATTTGAATCTACGACCTTAAGGTTATGAGCCTGACGTACGTAACTTGCTGCCCGTA
>Ga0208879_1004066_pt1 | contig 11602 bp, 9 predicted proteins | sample Knorr_S15_td_Bot_FD_185605 | JGI IMG/M metagenome (GOLD analysis project Ga0208879, IMG submission 185605) | Marine microbial communities from Southern Atlantic Ocean transect - Knorr_S15_td_Bottom_ad_5009_LV_A (SPAdes) (version 2) | ecosystem: Environmental > Aquatic > Marine > Oceanic | place...
TTAGAAATTGGCGGCAAAAGGAATCCAGGCAATCGACCTCGGTGGCGCCCACACCCTCAGCCCTTAGCGATGTCGCCGGGAAGTCCGTATCGCCAGGAAATATCCCGACGTTTAGACCTAAGCCTAAGATTACCCAATCGGCGTGGCCATCAGCATCGGTTTCCGTTTCCAGCAGGATACCGGCGACCTTTTTATCGTTGAGCAGGACATCGTTGGGCCATTTGCATTGGACTTTATGACCGGGCTCACCGAGGGTGCCGAGGACATCAAACACCGCCAGCGCCGCGATGAAGCCGAATTCCGCGGCTTTGGCAACGGCGACATCGGGACGCAGCACTAATGAACAATACAGGTTTCCTGGTGGGCTCGACCATTTTCGGCCGCGCCGACCGCGCCCGTCGGTTTGCTCCTTGGCCCAGATCAAAGTGCCGTCCGGGGCTTTATCTTCCCCAAGGGCCGCCAATCTTCGGGCCTCGGCATTGGTGCTATCCACGGTCTCTAGGCTTACCAGGTGGTAAGCCGACGGAAGATCAGGTTGGCGCATAATGATCCTAAATATTATCCGGCGAACAAGGAGGCCGCCGCTGCGGCCGCGGCCGACAGGATAGGGGTTGGGTAAACGAAGAAGAAGGCAACAAACAACCCGGTTCCGGTGAGCACAATGGCCAATTCCGGGGCCGCCGATTTATCCAGAGCCTCCTCCAGGTCCTCGAAATAAACCAGTTGCACGATCCGCAAATAATAAAACGCGGCAACGACGCTGGACAAAACACCGAAAATGGCAAGCGTGTACAGGTGGGCTTCGATGGCGGATACAAAGATATAAAATTTCCCGAAAAAACCCGCGAAGGGAGGTATGCCGGCCATGGAAAACATCAAGATCGTCAGCGCCAGCGCCAACATCGGATGGGTTCGGTTCATTCCGGCAAGATCCTTAATGTTTTCAACCATGTGGCCGTCGCGCCGCATGTACAGGATGCAGGTAAATACGCCGATATTCATCATCAAATAAATGGAGAGATAAATCAGTACGCTTTGGATTCCGGCTTCGGTGCCCACCGCCAACCCAATCAGTGCGTAACCGGCATGGCCGATGGAACTATAAGCCATCAATCGTTTGATGTTGGTCTGGTTAATGGCGGCGAATGCGCCCAGCGCCATCGACGCCATCGATATAAAGATGACAATTTGCTGCCATTCGCCGACCAGACCGCCGAACGGTCCAACCATGACGCGGATAAATAATGCCATCGCTGCGATCTTCGGTGCCACCGAAAAAAAGGCGGTGACCGGTGTTGGTGCGCCTTCGTACACGTCAGGTGTCCACATATGAAACGGCACCGCGGAAACCTTGAAGGCCAACCCTGCCAGGATAAAGACGATCCCGAAAATAACGCCTATGCTGGTCTCGCCGTGATGGGCATCAAATAAATTGGCAAGTTGATCGAAATTCGTCGTACCGGTAAAGCCGTATACCAGCGACGAACCGTACAGCAACATGCCCGATGCGACGGCACCGAGGACGAAGTATTTCAATCCGGCCTCGGTCGAGCGGGTGTCGTCGCGCTGAAACGACGCGATCACGTAAAGTGACAAAGATTGAAGTTCCAGACCAACGTATAACGAAATCAAGTCGTTGGCGGAAATCATCATCATCATGCCGAGGGTGGCAAAGAGGATGAGGATGGAATATTCAAACCGGGCCATGTCGTGGCGTTCCAGGAAGCCATACGAAATAATGATCGCCAGGGCTGAGCCAGTCAGAACCAAAATTTTGCAGTAAACAGCAAAGGTATCGCTGACAAACATATTGGCGAACGTCGGCAGCCGACCGCCGGATAACGTTGAGACCAGCAACACGGCCAACAACAAGGCGACGATGCTGAGCAGGGAAATAAGCCGGGAAGCCTTGATGTCATTGATGCCGCCAGTTTTATGAAACACGCCAAGCATCAGCAGCGCCATGGCGACCGAGGCCAGGAACATTTCCGGCAGTGCCGGGATAATATTGGGGATTTCGGCCACGGCTTTCTCCTCCCCTAATTCCCAGCCACGCTGATGGCCGCACTGGCATTCAGGGCGAATTCGATATTAGTGATCATGTTGGCGACCGACACATGCATGATGTCCAGGAACGGTGCCGGATAAACTCCCATCAAAATAACCAGCACGATCAAAGGCGCGAAGATGGCGACCTCGCGCAGGCTCATGTCTTTGATGGCGGCGAGGCTGTCTTTTGTCAGGCTCCCGAAAATGACCCGCCGGTAGAGGTAAAGCATGTAGGCGGCGCCCAGAATCAGGCCGGTGGCGGCCAGCGCCGCGACCCAGGTGTTGGCCTTGAAGGCGCCGACCAGGACCAGGAATTCACCGACAAACCCGGCCGTACCCGGAAGCCCGACCGAGCCGAGCATGAAGATCATGAAAATCAGTGAATACCCCGGCATCCGGTGGACGAGGCCTCCATAGGCGGCAATCTCGCGCGAGTGAATACGGTCGTAAACGACGCCGACAATCAGGAACAGTGCCGCCGAAATGACGCCGTGGGCCAACATGACGAAAATCGCGCCCTCAATGCCCTGGACGGTCAGCGTAAACGCGCCGATGGTAACGAACCCCATGTGCGCCACCGAGGAATAGGCAATCAGCTTTTTCATATCCTCTTGGGCCAGGGCGACCAGGGAGGTGTAGATCACGGCAATGATGGATAGGGTGTAAATCAGTGGGGTGAACATGACCGAGGCTTCGGGGAACATCGGCAAAGAGAACCGTAACAATCCATAGCCGCCGAATTTTAGTAACACCGCCGCCAGGATCACCGAGCCCGCCGTCGGCGCCTCGACATGGGCGTCGGGAAGCCATGTATGTACCGGCCACATTGGGATTTTGACCGCGAAGGAGGCAAAAAACGCCAACCATAACCAGGTCTGCAATTCGGCCGGGAAACGGTGAACCATCAGGCCCTGGATGTCGGTGGTGCCGGCGTCGAAATACATCGCCATGATCGCCAACAACATCAGCACCGAACCGGCCAGGGTATAAAGGAAGAACTTAAATGACGCATATACCCGCCTTGGCCCGCCCCAGATACCGATGATCAGGAACATCGGGATCAGCACCGCTTCGAAGAAGATATAAAAGACCACCAGATCCAAGGCGCAGAACATGCCGATCATGAAGGTTTCCAGCACCAGGAACGAGATCATGTATTCCTTGACCCGGTCGTCAATGTTTTCCCAGCTGGCGAGAATGCAGATCGGCGTCAACAGGGTCGTCAACATAACGAACAACATGGAAATGCCGTCGATCCCCATCTTGTATCCAATATTGAAGTCGGGCATCCAAGTTAAGGTATGGACAAATTGGAAATCGGCGGTGGTGGTGTCGAAGTGAAACCAGACAAACAGAGAGAGGGCGAAATTGGCCAACGAGGTCCACAGCGCCACGTACCGGGCATTCCGTTTCACGACATCTTCATCACCAAAAATGATCAAAATGAAGACTGCGCCAACCAGCGGCAGGAACGTCAATATCGTTAGGATGGGAAATTGTGCCATCGCCCCTACCCTCCGTGCCCGAACAGATACCATGTCACCAGGACAACTAGGCCGGTCAGCATGGCAAGCGCGTAGTGATAGAGGTAACCCGATTGTATGGCGCCAGCACGTTTGGCCAAATACTTGACGGCGGCGGAAATGCCATCCGGCCCGACGCCGTCGATCAACGCCCCATCACCGCCTTTCCAGAAACCGCGGCCCAGCATAAATGCCGGACGAACGAAGATCAGGTCATACAATTCATCGAAGTACCATTTGTTGAGCAGGAACTGGTAAAGCCCCTGCACGCGCCCGGCGATGACGCCCGGCAGCGACGGCATTCCCATGTACAACACGTAGGCAAGGGCAATACCGGCACCGCCAACGGCCAACGGCAGGTATTTCACCCACAAAGGCACGTGGTGGGCGGCTTCCAAGGCCGGGTGGCTCGGCAGGACTAGAATGGCTTGGCCCCAGAAATGTTCGGCATCGTGGCCGACGAAGCTCTCGAATCCCAGGTAGCCCATGTACATGGCGCCCGTCGCCAGCACGAACAGCGGCAGGATCATTACCTTCGGGCTCTCATGGACATGGGACAGCACGCTGGAGTCGGCCCTGGACGTGCCATGGAAGGTCATAATCAACAGCCGCCAGGAATAAAACGCAGTGAGGAACGCCGCCGCGATTCCCAGCCAGAACGCATATCCACCGGCCAGGGTATTGGCGGCAAAAGCGGCTTCCAGGATAACGTCCTTGGAATAGTAGCCGGCGAACGGCCATATTCCAGCCAGCGCCAGGGAGCCTATCAACATCAAGGCATAGGTAACCGGGATTAATTTCCACAAACCGCCCATTTTACGCATGTCCTGTTCATCAGACATGGCGTGAATGACCGAGCCGGCGCCGAGAAACAGCAGCGCTTTGAAAAAGGCATGGCCGACAAGATGGAAAATGCCTGCCGAATACGCCGAAACACCGGCGGCGAAGAACATGTAACCCAGTTGCGAGCACGTCGAATAGGCGATTACCCGCTTGATGTCGTTCTGTACGCAGGCGACGGTGGCGGCGAAAATGGCGGTCGAGGCGCCGACCACGGTGACGAGCGTCAGCGCCGTATCCGAATATTCAAACAGCGGCGACATCCTGACGACCATGAACACGCCGGCGGTAACCATGGTCGCGGCATGGATCAGGGCGGAAACAGGCGTCGGGCCTTCCATGGCGTCGGGCAGCCACGTGTGCAGGCCCAATTGCGCCGATTTGCCCATGGCGCCGATAAACAACAGCACCGCACATATGGTGATGGCGTGAAATTCGGTGCCGAAGACCACCATCGTCGCATCGGCCTTGCCAGGAACGGCGGCGAAAATGGTGTCGTAATTAACCGACTGAAACAGCACAAAGATGGTGAAAATACCGAGGGCGAAGCCGAAGTCACCGACCCGGTTAACGACGAAGGCCTTGATAGCGGCGGCGTTGGCCGCCGGACGGTCGTACCAAAAACCGATTAGCAGGTATGAGCACAACCCGACCCCTTCCCAACCGAAGAACAGCTGCACCAGGTTGTCGGCACTGACCAGCATCAGCATGAAGAAGGTGAACAGGCTCAGGTAGGACATGAAGCGCGGAACCGAATGATCGTGGTGCATGTAGCCGATCGAATAGACATGAATTACTGCGGCCACGGTGGTTACCATGAACAGCATCACCGATGACAACGTATCCAGCTTGATCGCCCAGGAGACTTCCATGGCGCCGGAATCGATCCAGGTGAACAGTTCAACCGTGCGCGGGTTATTGCCTAACACCACATCCCAAAACACCACCCCGGCGGCGACGGCGGCCAGGATCATGGCACCCGACGTCACCCATTGGGCGGCGGTGTCTATTCTATTGGGGGTACTTGTCGTCGAGGAACGGACGAAGACCAGCAATCCGGCGCAGAACGCTCCGAACAACGGCAGGAATACGGCGAATAATTCCATGATGCCTGCCCTAGCCCTTCATCATGTTGACGTCTTCGACGGCGATGGAACCGCGATTTCGGAAATACACCACCAAGATGGCCAGACCGATGGCGGCCTCGGCGGCGGCCACGGTCAACACGAACATGGTGAAGACCTGGCCGACCATGTCGCCCAGGTCGGCGGAGAACGCGACCAGGTTGATGTTGACCGCCAACAGCATCAATTCCACCGACATCATGATGATGATGACGTTCTTGCGATTGAGGAAGATGCCCAGGATACCCAGGGTGAACAGGATCGCGGAAACGGTCATATAATGGGAAAGCCCGATTTCAAACATCAGATGCCCTTCCCGGTTTCGACTTTGACGACTTCCACCGAGTCTTCGGCACGGCGGTTAATTTGGTCACTGATGCGCTGCTTGCGGACACCGTCGCGCTTTCGGTGAGTCAACACGATGGCGCCGATCATGGCGACCAGCAGGATCAATCCCGCCGCCTGGAATAGATAGATGTAATGGGTGTAGAACAGCTCACCCAGGGCCTGGGTATTGCTAATTTCATCAACGGGTGGAATCGGCTGGGCTACGGTCGTGCCCGCTTCGGGCGCCATGGCATGACCGGCGACGATGACGACCAGCTCAACCAACAACACCAGGCCAATCATCACCCCTGCCGGCAGGTACTGAAGGAATCCCTGGCGCAGTTCAACGAAATTGATGTCCAACATCATGACAACGAACAGGAACAACACCGCCACCGCGCCGACATAGACGACGACCAGGATCATGGCCAGGAACTCCGCCCCCATCAGCACGAACAGGCCGGCTGAACTGAAAAACGCCAGGATCAGGAACAGCACCGAATGAACCGGGTTGCGGGCGGATATCACCAGCGCCCCCGAAACCACGGTGAAAAAGGCAAATACGTAAAATGTCAGTGCTTGGATCATCTTAAATTAGGTCTTTTCTCGGCTCACAACCGGCCTTAACGATACGCCGCGTCGACGCGCAGCCGTTCGGCGAGTTCAGTTTCCCAACGGTCTCCGTTGGCCAGTAGTTTATCCTTGTCGTACAGAAGCTCCTCGCGGTTTTCGGTGGAATATTCGAAGTTTGGGCCTTCAACGATGGCGTCCACGGGGCAGGCTTCTTCGCAGAGCCCGCAATAAATGCATTTGACCATATCGATATCGTAGCGTGTGATGCGGCGCGATCCGTCGGGGCGGGGCTCTGCCTCAATGGTGATGGCCTGGGCCGGGCAGATGGCTTCACACAGTTTACAAGCGATGCAGCGTTCCTCGCCGTTTGGATAACGCCTGAGAGCGTGTTCACCGCGAAACCGGGGCGACAGAGGCCCTTTTTCAAACGGATAGTTGATGGTGATTTTCTTTCGGAACATGTAGCGCAACGTCAACGCCATGCCGGTGACCAGTTCTGTCAGGAAAACGGTTTTAATACTTCGTCTGATGAATCCCATGATATTCCTTTCCTCAGCTCGACACCGGCGTTAGATCAAATGCCACTAAAATACCGCCTACGATAACCACCGCCGCCAGCGAGATCGGCAGAAACACTTTCCAGCCAAGCCGCATCAATTGGTCATAGCGATAGCGTGGGAAGGTGGCGCGCACCCACAGGAAAATGAACAATACGGCAGCAATCTTGAAAGCAAACCACACCGGGCCCGGCACCAGGGTAAATGGCACCATATCCATGGGCGGTAGCCAGCCCCCTAAGAACAAGATTGTCGTCATCCCGGCCATCAGGATCATGTTGGCGTATTCACCGAGAAAAAACAGCGCGAAGGGCATCGCCGAATATTCAACATTGTAGCCGGTCACCAATTCGGCTTCGGCTTCGGGCATGTCAAACGGATGGCGATTGGTCTCAGCCAGAGTCGAGATGAAGAAGATCACCGCCATCGGGAATAGGGGCACGATGAACCACATATCCCTTTGTGCGTTGACGATATCGGATAAATTCAGCGATCCCGCCAACAGCAACACGGTCACGATGACGAAGCCCATGGACACTTCGTAAGACACCATTTGAGCGGCAGCCCGCAGCCCGCCCAGGAACGCATAGCGTGAATTTGACGCCCACCCGGCCATCAGGACACCGTAAACGCCCATCGAGGATATCGCGAACAGGTACAGAATGCCGACATTGATATCGGCCAACACCATGCCCTCATCGAAGGGGATCACCGCCCAGGCGACCAAAGCCAGGGAAAAGGTGATGGAGGGCGCGGCGATAAACACGCCACGGTTGGCGCCGGCGGGGATGATGGTTTCCTTTAAGAATAGCTTGAGGCCGTCTGCGATCGGTTGCAGTAATCCGAATGGTCCCACCACATTGGGACCGCGCCTCAGCTGCATGGCGCCGATCACTTTCCGCTCCGCATAGGTCAGGTATGCCACTGCCACCATTACCGGGGCGACAATGAGGACAATCTTAATCACGATCCAGACCACCGGCCAAATATAATTATACCAAAACTCAACCATCGGTTCCGGTCTTGTCCTTCTCCGCGCCCGGCAGCAAATCGCTGCATTTGGCCATCGTCACCGAAGCCCGGCTAATGGGGTCGGTCATGTAGAAATTTTCGATTGGCGACGATAGCGCCGATGTCCCTAACTCACCGTTCCCGCCGAATGGTTTCCAGGCCGCGGGTGCAACCTCATCAACGTTAATAAAGGCAGCATTCGTCTCAACCATGCGGGCGCGCAGCATTCGGGCATCGTCGAATGCCAGGGGGCATTCCAAAATCGCCGACAGCGCACGGATGATAGTCCAATCCTCACGCGCTTCACCGGGAGGAAACGCGGCTAGGCGTGTCCGTTGAACCCGGCCTTCAGTATTGACGTAGGTGGCGTTCTTTTCCGTATAGGCGGCGCCGGGCAAGATGACATCGGCCCGGTGTGCGCCGGCATCGCCATGATGACCCTGATAGATGACGAAGGCCTCGCCTAAGCGGTCCATGTCGATTTCATCGGCGCCGAGTAGATAAACAACGTCAACGGCCCCCTTACCGGCGCCGTCCAGAATGGCTTTGGTGTCACGTCCCTTGCCGGCCGGCACAAAACCCAAATCCAACCCGCCGACGCGGGCAGCCGCCGTGTGTAGTACGTTAAAGCCGTTCCAGCCGATTTTGTCATTGACCAAGCTGCAGGCTTCGGCAATGTCGCGTGCGAGACTGAGAATCCCGCCACCGTCGGGCCTGGCCAAGGCACCTTGGCCCAGGATTAGCATCGCTTTTTCGGCCCTTTTCATGACCTTGGCGAATTTATGGCGGCCGTTGGCTAGGGATTTCAGCACTTCAACGTCATCGCCTAAGTGATCGTAATCGTAGGTCAGGTCGTCACCGGTGCCGACGACGGCGATGGGAAAATTCCTCATCAGAAACCGCTTGCGCAGGCGGGAATTCAAAACCGGGGCTTCTAGCCTGGGATTGGTGCCGATCAACAGACAGGCGTCGGCATGTTCGATCCCGGCAATGGTGGAATTGAACAGGTAGCCGGCGCGGACGGTTGGGTCGAGCTTCGCGCCGTCCTGGCGACAATCGAAATGGGGCGAGCCCAAGGCCGTCATCAGGTCCTTCAAGGCCATCATCGATTCACAATCGGCCAAATCACCGGCGAGGGCGGCGACTTTCTTGCCATCAATCCCCTTGAGCCGTTTGGCGACAGCGGCGAAGGCCTCGTCCCAGGTCGCCGGGGTCAGCTTGCCGTCACGACGCACATAAGGCTGATCTAGCCGTTGGCGTTTGAGCCCGTCACAGGCGAAGCGGGTTTTATCTGAAATCCATTCTTCGTTTACCTCCTCGTTGAGGCGCGGCAGGATACGCATGACTTCGGCGCCCCGCGTGTCGACCCGGATGTTTGAGCCGACGGCGTCTAATACGTCGATGGATTCTGTCTTCTTCAATTCCCAGGACCGGGCGGTGAAGGCATAGGGCTTCGACGTCAAGGCGCCGACCGGGCACAGGTCGATCATGTTGCCGGATAGTTCTGATGTCAGCGCCTTTTCAACATAAGTGCCGACTTCCATGTGTTCGCCCCGCCCGGTCGCGCCTAATTCCTGCACGCCGGCGATCTCCGTGGCGAAGCGGATGCAGCGGGTACAATGAATGCACCTGGTCATCATGGTTTCAATCAGCGGGCCGAGGTCCTTATCTTTGACGGCGCGTTTGTTATCAGCATAGCGGCTGCGGTCGTGGCCATAGCCCATGGCTTGATCCTGAAGGTCGCATTCGCCACCCTGATCACAGATCGGGCAATCCAGGGGGTGGTTGATGAGCAGGAATTCCATCACCCCTTTACGCATTTGTCGCACTTCCGGCGTGTTGGTTTCGATCACCATGCCTTCGCCGACCGGCATCGCGCACGACGCGATCGGCTTGGGTGCCCGTTCCATGTGTACCAGGCACATACGGCAATTGCCGGCGATGGAAAGCCGTTCGTGAAAACAAAAACGCGGAATTTCAATGCCCATCTGTTCACACGCTTGGAGGATCGTGAGTCCGGGTTCGACTTCGACTTCAATGCCGTCAATGGTAAGTTTTGGCATTTTTAATACTTTTCTAGGCAGCCGCGGTTTTGTCTGACGACTGATAATCGGCGATGCGTTGTTCCAATTCCGGGCGGAAATGACGGATCAAACCTTGGATGGGCCACGCCGCAGCATCCCCGAAGGCACAAATGGTATGCCCTTCGACTTGCCGGGTGACTTCTTCAAGCAGGTCAATTTCCTCTACCGAGGTGTTGCCTCGAACCATGCGCTCCATCATGCGCAACATCCAGCCAGTCCCCTCGCGACACGGCGTGCACTGGCCACAACTTTCATGCATGTAAAAGCTGGACAGGCGGGCGATGGCGGCAATGATATCGGTGGACTTGTCCATGACTATTACCGCCGCCGTGCCCAGGCCAGAATGAACGTCCTGACAGGAATCAAAATCCAAACATAAGGTATCGCATTGGGCCTTAGGCACCACCGGCACCGAAGATCCACCGGGAATGACCGCCAGTAGATTTTTCCAACCGCCGCGGACGCCGCCGGCATGTTTTTCGATGAGATCCTTCAACGGCACGCCCATTTCTTCTTCGACCGTACAGGGATTGTTGATGTGGCCGGAAATGTTGAACAGCTTGGTGCCGGTATTGTTGGGTTTGCCTAATCCCGCGAACCAGTCGGCGCCGCGCCTGAGAATGGTCGGCGCGACGGCAATGGATTCAACGTTGTTCACCGTTGTGGGGCAGCCGTAGAGACCGCAGTTGGCCGGGAACGGCGGCTTCATGCGGGGTTGCCCCTTCTTGCCCTCCAGGCTTTCGATCAGCGCCGATTCCTCACCGCAAATATAGGCCCCCATCCCACGGTGGATATAAAAGTCAAATTTATAACCGGATTTGCACGCATCCTCGCCGATCAATCCGGCGGCGTAGGCTTCATCCACTGCCCGTTGCAAGGCCTCTGTTTCGCGGAAGAATTCACCACGCACATAGCAGTAGGTCGTGTTGGCCCCCATGGCAAAGGAGGCCAGTAAAGCCCCTTCAATTAATTTATGGGGTTCGTTGCGAAGAATTTCACGATCCTTGCAGGTACCCGGTTCGCCCTCGGCGGCATTGATGACCAGATAATGGGGCCTTTCGGAAGCTTCCTTGGGCATGAACGACCATTTCATGCCGGTCGAAAAACCCGCGCCGCCGCGCCCGCGCAATTCCGATTCCTTGATTTTCTCGATAATTTTTTCGCGGCCCTTTGCCATGATGGCCTTGGTCCGCGACCAATCCCCCCGTTTTTTGGCGGCCTTGAGGCTGGTGTCCCCGAGACCATAAATATTGGTGAAAATACGGTCTTTATCGTCGAGCATGGCTATTTCCCCGCCCCGTAATTTATTTCTTTCAAGCACGTCAAACCGCCCGCCGGTTCCGATGAATGCCGCCCGCTCTGTGATCCGGGTTTTGGGGTCTGGCCGGCCTTCAATGCCTCGAGAATCGCTTTTGTGCTTTCGGCGTCCAAATCTTCATAATAATCGTCGCCGATCTGCATCATCGGGGCATTAGCGCAAGCGCCAAGGCAGTCGGCCACCGACAAGGTAAATT
>Ga0208879_1004067_pt1 | contig 11597 bp, 11 predicted proteins | sample Knorr_S15_td_Bot_FD_185605 | JGI IMG/M metagenome (GOLD analysis project Ga0208879, IMG submission 185605) | Marine microbial communities from Southern Atlantic Ocean transect - Knorr_S15_td_Bottom_ad_5009_LV_A (SPAdes) (version 2) | ecosystem: Environmental > Aquatic > Marine > Oceanic | place...
TATAGACCCAAGCCTGCGCGCTAGCCTCAGTCTTTTCGTAGTCGCGCACCAGGCGTCTCTGTTGCATAAGCCAGCCAAATGTCCGCTCAACAACCCAACCTCCTCCGACGCCTACTCCGAAATCCGCGAAGAAGAATACGGCGACAGCTAAACACGCTCCACGCGAAAAACACCCTCCTCGCCGGAGGAGTCAATTTGCTCGGCGGCGATGGCGAGACCGTGCTTGGCCAAGCGCTTGGCCAAGGTTTGTTCGGTGTGACGGTAGGAGAAGAAGAGGCGCAATACACTCCCGGCGGCAAACTCAACCGACTCGCCGCCGACGCTCAATTGAAGTGTTTCGGTAAACTCGAAGTCGGCGACGACTCGCAGCAATTCGTTAATTTTCTCAATCCCAAATCGCAACTTTCCCGCCGTCTCCGGAACGCCCAAGCCAACCAAAAACGACAGCAGCCAGTCGCGTGTCTCGGCGTTATCGTACTGCGGCAGAACAACTTCCACGCCGCTTCGATAATCGCCACCGGGCGCAAGGTTGGCGCTGAGCAGCAACCGGTCGCCCTCCGGCAACAGTTCTGCCAAGCGCGGCAAGATCACGTCCGGCTCCAGATTCGGGATCATCCCGAAGAAGGTGAACACGCGCTTGGTTTGCGGCGAAACGATTGTGTCGAGTACTTGGCCAAGGTCGGGCGCGTTGGCCAAGTCGCACACGAGCGGATGAATTCGTTCGAGCGGCAACTCCTCCGCCGCTGCTACGCGCGCCACCCGCGTCATCGCTTCGCTGACATCGCAAGGCACGTAGTCGACGACCGGGTGAACCAACTTCAGCTTGGCCAGATAGCGAGTGTCCTTTTGCCCTCCGCCGCAACCCAAGCCAACGAGACAAACCGACTCGCCCGCCGCTTGGCCAAGCGACTCGTCAAACGCCCGTTCGTAAACCGACTGCACGCCGGCATCGATCCGCGACGGCGAATGCGCCCGGTGTACCGCAAGCCACTTTTGCGTTTGGCGATCGCCGTCGTACAGAAACTTGGGCGGCACCCGGCCAAGCCGAAGCCCGTCGAGCAACTGCCGCTGAACGGCATGGGGAAATTGGCTGTGATGAACGATCACGTTTTTCGGCGGTCGTCTAAAGCGACTTTTTGATCTGCTTGAGTCGATCGGCCTCGGGACGGTTTTTGTAATAGTCGTCCAGCGGAAAACAGCCGCTGATGATGCCGTTGCGCGGGGCGGTGGTGCAGTCGCTGAACGTCCGGCAAATGCGCTTGGGCGTCAGCGCGCCGTTGGCCATCGCGTCGGGGAGCATGTCCGGATAACTCAAAACCATCCGACCCAAGCCGACGACATCGACCCACCCTTCGCGCACGAGGCGCTGCGTTACGTGCGGCAAAAAATCCTGCAGATAGCTGTAAGCGCAACCGGCGATGGCGATGTTGGCGGGCGCTGATTCGCGGATTTGGCGGACGACTTGAATCTGCCGCTCGACGTCGATGAGCGGATCGTGCGCCGGTTGGTAGCCGTCGGAGGGCGGATAAGCGGCGGGCCGCTGGATGTGCGGATTGTAGTACGGCGACCCGGCGCTGAGACTCACTAACTTGACACCCAACCCGGCGCACAACTTTACAAACTGCTGCGGCTCAGTGAGATCGACCTCGAGTGGGTTGTCGGGATTCAGCCCAAATCCGTAATGGTACGGTAGGCAGTGGGAGAAATCCTCCGGGATGCCGGGGCCGAGTTTTCCCGGCTGCGACTTCGCCGGATCGGGGCGGAACGGCACGAAGTCGAACGCGCTCACTCGCACGATCACGTCGATGTTGTTCCCGTCGGCGCGGATGCCGTCGATGATTTCGCGCACGATGCGCGTGCGGTTTTCAAACGAACCGCCGTACCGACCGGGCCGCGTGTGTGCGCTGAGAAATTCGTGAAGCAAATAGCCGTGACAATGCTTGAGGTCGACGAAGTCCGCCCCCGCACCGGCGGCGAGTTGTGCGGCGCGGACGTAGCTGCCGACGAGTTCGCCGATTTCGTCGTCAGTCCAGATTTGGTCGTCGCTGGTGACTTTGAATTTTGCGTCGAGCATCGGATGCCGATACGCGACTCGCGGCTCGAACTTGGTTTTCTCGTTCGGCCGGCAGAAGCGTCCCGAGTGCGTGAGTTGAAACCCAATCGCCAAGTCATCGGTCGAGCCGTAGCGCTCGGCGTGCGCTGCGATCAACACCTCACGCAGCCCGGCGATGCCGGCTTGGTTTTCCTCGTTGAGGATAAGTTGGTTCGGGTTGGCGCGGCCGTCGGGGCGCACCGCCATCGCCTCGCCGCCGAGGATCAGCTTGGCGCCGCTCTCGCCGAAGCGTTGCCAGCGGCGTGTCATTTCGTCGGTGACGCCGCCACTCGTCGTGCCGTCCCAGCCTTCCATCGGGTGAATGGCGATGCGGTTGCCCGGCGTTTTGCCGCCGAGCGTAATTCGGTCGAGCGGCTTGGACAAGGGCGACTCGGCAGCGGGCAGGATCGCGTCGTCGCACGGCAGGTCGAGCCCAAGCGACGCGACGTGTTCGCGGAAGGCCTCCGGGGTTTTCAGCGCCGGGATGCGCTTGAGTTTGAACGGCTCAGCCAAGGTGAATCAATAATCGAAAAAGGTCAGGTAACACTCGCCTCTCGCCTCGCGAAGGAGCATTAGCGCCAGCTCTCGCGCGTGGTAGTCGCCCCACATCGAGCTTTCGCCGCAGGGGATTTTGCTGCCGCGCGGGATATAATCCCAGCCGTTGGGCCGATGATAAATCGAGTGCAAAACCAAGCCTTGATGCTTGGCGCTCGCGGAGAGGTACGGCTCCTGAAGCAGCGTGTTGGCGATGGTCAATCCGGCCTGTCGGTAGCGGGTGCCGTCGGCTTTTTTGCCGCTGTTTTTCAAGTAGTTGCCCAAGCGAACCAAGCCCTGCGCCGCTATCGCCGCCGCGGAGGAGTCGACCGGCTCGAAGTCGTTTGTTGGATTCGAGCGCTTGGCCAAGTAGTTGCCCAAGCGATGCAGTTGCGGCGCGCCGGTGTCCCAAGCGGGAACGCCATCGGTGCAACTGTTCTCGATATAAAAATCGGCTGTGGCGGTGGCCGCTTTCAGCAACATGGCCGTCAACTTGCGCCGACCGCCGAGAGGCTTGAGCGCGGCATCGGTGAGCGTGCGGAAAAACTCGAGCTGCTCGGCGTAGCCGCAGATTGCCCAGGCCAAGCCGCGCGTCCACGTGCTGAACGGCGAGTAACCCTGCTGCGAGTTTGGGCAGCGGTAGGTGCTGTCGTTCAGGTTGAAAATACTCTCGTGCGCCGTGCGGCCGCGCACGTCGTATGCGTCGCGGCCTTCGCCGTAAAAAACGCCGTGCGCCGCCGTCGCCTCGGCGTGCTGCACCAAGCGCTCGAGCAGTGAAATCTTCCGATCCCGCTCGCCCATCAATGCGTGGCCAAGCTGATGCGCCACGGCGAGCGAGCGCAGCGAGCGGATCGTGTCGATGAACAGCGAGTGCGGGCCGTTGAATGAATATATGAAGCCGCCGCCGGGAATGCCGGTCCACCGCGCGGCCTGCACGGCGCCGGAGACCTTGAGCGCCAGCTCGTAAAAATCCATCTCGCGCGGGTCGTGGTCGATCCTTCCCTCGCGCATGAGTCGGCGGAGGTTGCCGTAGGTCGAGACGTTGTTGAAGCCGTGATCGTGCACGCCGATGTGTGACACGTGCGACGCCATGTGCTTCACCGTGCCGTTGCGGCCGATCTTCAAAAACCGCTCGTCGCCGGTGGCGTCGTATTGCAGCACGGCCGAGCCGAACTGAAAGCCCTGTGTCCACTCGGTCCAACCGCGCGTGGTGTATTGGCCCTTCTCGGTGAACACCGGCGTGCCGTTGGCCGCGCGCCAGTTTTTCTCGATGGACAAAATCTTTTGCCCGGACAGATCGAAAAATCGCTCGAGCTTGGGGGCGAGTTTTTGCGGCGTCAGTTTGCGGTCAATCTTGATGGCCATGTCTTAAAGTTTGCGGACGTTGAAGCCGCCGTCCACGTTGAATACTTCGCCGGTGGTGAACGGAAAATAATCGCGCGCCAACGCGACGACCGCTTTGCCGACATCGCTTGGCTGGCCCCAGCGGCGGATTGGCGTCAGTCCGTCGGCGATGAGCTTGTCGTATTTTTCGCGCACCGGCGCGGTCATGTCGGAGGCGATCACGCCGGGGCAAACTTCGTACACGTTGATGCCGTGATCGGCCAAGCGCGCGGCGAAGAGCTTGGTCACCATCCCAAGGCCGGCCTTGGACACGCAGTAGTCGCCGCGATTGGTCGAGACGGCGTGGGCGCTGACGGAGGAGATGTTGATGATTTTCGGGCGACGTTCGGCGTCGGCTTCGGTCTGCTCGACCATCCAGCGGGCGGCGAGTTGGCTGAGAAAAAACGGCCCCTTGAGGTTGATCGCCATGAGCGCATCCCAGTTTTCCTCGGTGGCATCGAGCAGATCGGCGCGGCCGATGGAGGTGATGCCGGCGTTGTTCACGAGCAGGTCGAGCCGGCCAAGCGACTCGCGGGTGAACCCGACCAGCCGCTCGCGATCCGCCGCTTGGCCAACGTCAGCTTGGCACGTCTCGGCGCGGATTGTGTGGCCGACGCTCGCGGCGCGCTCGGTGCAGAGCTTGGCCGTCTCGGCGGCGGCGGCTTGGTTTGCGGCGAAGTTGACCGCCACGTCGAACCCCTCCGCAGCCAACTCAAGCGCGATGCCCCGACCGATCCCTCGGGACGCGCCCGTGATGAGAGCCACCTGATTCATGCGCGCCGAAGCGTAAAGAAAAACCGGCCCGATGAACATTCAAAACCCCGCTTGGCCAAGCGCCGGTCACGCCGCCTTGCTGACGATTTGCACGAGCGCCTGTTGCAGAAGCAGCGTGTCGTCGGTGCTCGACGAGACCAACTGCCGGTTGCAGCGCAGCAAAATATCCATCGCGTGAGTCAGTTCCGCCTCCGAGTAGCGCCGCGCGTGGCCAAGCGCATTGAAGAGCATGTACGGGTGCATCGCCTTGGGGTTGAACTTCCGGTCATCCGGCATCCGTTCGTCCGGGATGGCCTCGAGCTGCGACTTGAATTGCGGGTAGCCACCACCGGTGCGAATCCATTTCAGCCGCGTCAACTCCTTGAGAAAAATCATCGTGCGCACCTTCGAGATCAAGCCGTAGAGCAACGCGATCGGCGATTTTTTGGCGTCGAGTTTCACGACCCACAATTCCTCGTCGAGTACGCGCAGGAGCTTGGGCAGATTCCGCTCGCCCAGCGCGTCGGCCAGCGCGAACGCCTGCGCCTGCTTGGTGCGCGTGGCGATCGCGTGCACGTCCTGCCGCGTGACCTCGTCGCGTTCGCCCACGTACGCCGCGAGCTTGTCGGCCTCGGTGTGCAGTTGCTGGAGGCTCGAGCCGGCCAGCAGGATCAATTCGTCGGCGACGTGCGAGGTGGTTTTTTTGCCCAGCTCGGCCAAGCGCTGCCGCACGATCAACGCCGCCTTGCTGCCGCGTTCCTTGTCGGCGACGGACAGATCCTCGACGGCGGCGATTTTTTTTACCGACTTGAAAAACCCCTTCCGCTTGTCGACCTTGCCGGCGCTGATCAGCACTTGCACCCCTTGCCAGTCGAACGTCTCCCACTCCTTGGCCAAGCCGTTGAGCCGATTGGTCACGTCGCGGCTTGAGGCCGCGCGCTCGTCGCCGAGGAAGTTGGCCGCGCGCAGCCACACCACCTTGGCCCCGCCGAAAAACGGCAGCGTCTGCACCGCCTCGTTGAGCTTGGCCAGCGCCTCCAGCGCCTCGGCGGCGTTGCGAACCGTGCCGTCGACGATCTCGTGATCCTCCCCTCCGACGGCGGCGCACCACCCCTCAAAAACTTGACTGGCGCGCTCGCGCACAAGAAAATCTTCGTTGCCAAAAATGAGGCAGAGCGGCTCGGCGGGAAGCTGGGGTTTGGAGGCGGGCATGCCGGTGGGAATCAACCTTGCTCCTCGTCGCCGGCGGAATCCTGAATCTGCGTGAGCACCTCGGACATGTCCTCCACTTCGTCGAATAAATCCGCCGCCACGTACACCGGCGACTTGTAGTGAGCGGCCAACGCCAAGCAATCGCTTGGCCGGGCATCGACCTCCACGATTTTGCGGCCGAGTTCGTTTTCCTGCTCGAGGATCAGCCGGGCGTAATAGGTCGAGTTTTTCAACTCCGTGATGACCACGCGCAGCAGCTTGATGCCGAACCCGTCCAGCAAGTGCCCGATCAGGTCGTGGGTCAGCGGTCGCTCCTTCGGGGTGTTGTTCAGAAACATGCCGATCACGGTGCCCATGTTGTGCTCCACCTGGATGACGAACACCTTTTCGTCGTTCCCGATGAAGACAGCACTGCCGCTGTTCGCGGGGAGAATCCCTCGCACTTCAACGGATACAGCGTCCTGACTCATCGCCACCGACCGTAGCACCGCCCAAGCCAAAAACAAGCCCGGCTCATGCCGCAAAAAATCACGCCAAACACTCGTCGGCCAAGCGCCGGATCACCTCTCCCGCCGCCGCAAAACCGAACGCGCCGGTCACGAAAGTCGCCGCGCCGAAGCCCCACTCGCAATTGAGCTTAAGCGACGTCGCCGACTCGCCCGCCTCCCGGCGGCTGGCGCACACCGTGCCATCCGTCTTCGGATAAACCGGCTGCTCCGGCGAGAAGACGCACGGCACGCCCATCCTCATTCCGTCGCGCGGGAAACCGTGCTCCCGGCGCAACTGCACACGCACCTTCGCGAGCAGCGGATCGTTGGTGGACTTGGCCAAGTCGGCCACCTCCGCCCGCGTGCCGTCGCGCCGCCCGCCCGCCGCGCCGCTGGTGATCACCGGGATGTCGCGCTCCCGGCAATCGGCGATCAGCAACGCCTTGTTGCTGACATTGTCGATTGCATCCACGACAAAATCGAAGCCGTCCGCCAAAATTGCGCCGCTTGTTTTGTCGTTGAAAAACTCCGTGCGCGCCTGCACTTGGCAACCGGGGTTGATCGCCGCGACGCGCTTGGCCAATTCCTCCACCTTGAACTTGCCGAAGCCACCGTCGAGCGCCGGAAGTTGCCGGTTCACATTCGTCACGCAAACCTCGTCAAGATCCACCAGCGTCAACGCCCCGACGCCCGAGCGTGCCAGCGCCTCGACCGCCCACGACCCCACGCCGCCCACGCCGACGACACAGACATGCGCTTGGCCAAGCGCCCGCAGCCCCGCCTCCCCATAAAGCCGGGCAATGCCCCCGAACCGGTCTGATTGTGTGTCGTTGTCGCTCAATACCACTGGAAAAACTTCAAACTGCAACCGAATAATCGGTAACTCCCTTACAACTTTTCTGTCTGTGTAAACGGCAACCCGCGTTCGCCGTTGAACTGGGCGAGCAGCCGACGGTCGCTTGAGCTGGCTTTGCGGCGAATGACTTCCGGCGCCACGAGATTGCCGGACTCGCGGCGCGCCCGGCGTCCCGCCAGCCAATCCTCAAAACTCATCACTCCCTGTTTAGGAATGCAGGGGATTTTCGACTCCGATTTGATCACTCATCTCCGCGTCACCGGGCGAACTGGTCTGCGGCCGCTTGCTGGAAGTCTTTGCGAACCAGGGATTTATCCCCGTTCGGGAACCCGGCCCGCTGAATCATCATGACGTAGATCAGGCCGGTTTTCGGGTCGGCCCAACTTTGGGTGGCATAAGCTCCGCCGTGGCCAAACGTCCCGGGCGACAACATCGCGGTCACACCCTGCGGCTCCTTCACCACCTGAAACCCAAGCCCCCAACTCATCCCGGTCACAAACCCGGTGATGATGTCGCCCGTGTGCGTGCGCGTCAGTTCTTTCACCGTTTTCTTTTTTAACAACCGCTTGCCGTCGGCCACGCCGCCATGGAGCATCATCTGGTAAAAACGCATCATGTCGCCTGCCGTGGAAAACAGTCCACCGGCCGGATAGGGTGTGCGCTTCCGGTTGGAGAGCCCCCCTCCCATGTACCGAATCGCCGGCCCACCAGTGACAACCTTCTCCAGATTGCCATCCTCCCCTGGACGATAGCTTACGGCCAAGCGCTTTGCCTGTGCTTCATTTAGCCAAAAGGTCGTGTCCTTCATGCCGCACGGATCCAAGAGGCGCTTTTGCAAAAAGTCCTCAAACCGCTCTCCGCTGGCAACCTCCACGATCCGGCCCAGCGTGTTGATCCCGGTGTTGCTGTACTGCCAGCGTGTGCCCGGCTTGAAGTTGAGCGGCGTCATTGATGAAGCCATCGTCAACTCAGCCAGAGTGCTTTCGTTTCTCGGCGCATAAATATTGGCCAAGCCGGAAGTGTGCGTCAGCAGATCGCGTATCGTGATCGGCCGAGGCGGTGGTTCCAAGACCAAGCGACCCTTAGATCGCTCCCTTACCATCCACTGCCCCTTGAATTCCGGCAGGTGTTTTTCCACCGCATCCTCTACCGACAGCTTCCCCTCCTCCTGCAGCATCAGAACGCACACACCGGCCAACGGCTTGGTCATGCTGGCAATCCAAAACAGATGATCGTCGCGCATCGCCTCGCGTTTGGCCAAGTCGGCGTAGCCCACGGTCTCCAATTGCAGCAACTTGTCCTTGGTGGCAACGATCGTCACGGCTCCGGAAATCACCTTCCGGTCGACGAATGCCTGCATTTGTTTTCGCACCGGCGAACCCGGTTCCTTGCCCAAGGCATCCGCCGCCACCGAAACCAAGGCAACCAACGCAATCAGTTTTCTCAGTTTACCCGTCATTTCTATTATCAAGTGTTTTATTACTTGGCCAAGCGGTATTCCCCGGGAGAGTAACCCGTCAATGTCCGGACGGCCTCGGCTTTCACGCCGCGAAATTAAATCGTCCGCCCGGCCCAAGCGAGAGGAAAGCGCCTTGCGCCGGGCGGGTTATTCCTCCGGCAGCGGAGGGAGTAGCAGTTCACCGGCGTCGAAGATGATCTCGCCCGATTCCTCCCCTTCCGTGAAAATTTTACTTTCCCCAAAAACGAACGCCCCGCTGACATCGTCGCCCACGGTCATTTGAATCGCCGAAGCCCCGATGGCTCCGGAGGGCAACTGGATCGAGAAGTTTAACCCATCGGACAATGCTCCCGAAACGTCGCCGCCGCCGCCGAGGCTCATGACTTGAACCGACCGTGAGGAACGATTTTTGTATTGGTCAACTTGATCCGACGTGAGGAAACCAGCCAACCGCGTCCGCTCTTCCTCTTTGAGTTGCTTGAGAATCTCCGGCAAGCGCTTGATGTCCATCGGCTCCCCTCCCCCCGGCATCATGGCTTCGCGGCGCTTGGCCTGAAACTCGGCGCGCAGCTTGGCCAGTTGCTCCGACTGAAACGGGTTCAAGCCAAGTTGCTTGGCGAGTTGCTGGTTGCGGTGCTCGCGCGACTCGGCCATGGCCTCCTCCATTCGCTCGCGCTGCTCGTCGCGTCGGCGCTCTTCGCGATCCTCGAGGTACTGCTCGATGAATGGCTCGAGCGAGACCATCAGTTCCTCGCTGTCGATCGGTGCCGGTGCCGGCTCGGCCTCCGCTTGGCCAAGCGGCTCGGCGCGGAGTTGATTGATGAGCCGCGACTGCCGGCTGACCGTCCGCTGAAGATCAGTCAACTGCCGCTCCATCGTCTCGATGGTTTGGGCGTTGGAGTTTAACCGCTCCGTCATCTCAGCGTTATCGTTGCGGCTCACCGCAAAAACAAGAAACAGCAAGACAAGGCCCGACAGGACATAGCTGACTTTTGAGTTCATCGGATAATGTTTCGCCCAAAAAGAAAGAAAGCAGGGCCAAGCTGCATACGGTTTAGCCCAACCCTGCCACCTCTCCACTCGAAGAGGCTTCGGGAAACAGTCAGCCCAAGTTCCGGGCGAGTCAACCCGTTTTCAGGCTTTTTTTGCCGCCGATTTCCGCGCTCGCCTTGGCCAAGCCGCATGGGCAAACTGCGCTGCCTTGTGAGGAAATTCACCAAAATCGTCGCCTGCCTGTTCGGCTTTTTCATCGCCGCATCGGCCTCCCTGCCCGCGCAGGAGACCCCGCCGCTCGATATTTGGGCCGCCGCCGCCAACGGCGACCTCGACCGCCTCAACACATTGCTCGCCGAGGACGGCGAGGCCGCCAATGCCCGCGACGATTCCGGCAACTCACCCCTGCACCACGCCGCATGGAACAGCCAACTCGCGGCGATGCAACTGCTGCTCGACCACGACGCCGACATCGACAGCCAAAGCGACCCACTCTGGACGCCACTCCACTGGGCCACGCGAAACGGACGGGCGCAGTCGGTCAAGTGGCTGCTCGATCACGGGGCCAAGGTGGACGTCCCGGCGCACCTTGGCCAAACCGCGCTGCACATCGCCGCCGATCAAAATTACAGGGTGACCCTCTCGCTGCTGCTCGATGCCGGGGCCGACCCCAACGCGAACGACATCAATGGCCAAACACCGGTTCACCTCGCCGCGCTCGACGGCTACACAGAGACCGTGACGCAACTGCTCGACCACGGCGGCGACATCGAAGCCAAGACCAGTTGGGGTGCCTCGCCGCTCAGCGCCGCCGCCGCCCGCGGACGCACCTCGACCGTCGCCGCCCTGCTCCTTCGCAAGGCCGAAGTGGACCCCAAAACCGACGCCGGCTGGACGCCGCTCTTCGCCGCGGTCGTCGGCAAATACAAAGGCCCGGCCAAGTTCCTGCGAAACAGCGGCGCAGACATTCACATCGTCACCGGGGCCGGCAACACGCTGCTGCACGCCGCCGCCTCGAGCGGCATGGACGAGTGGATCGTCGAGCTGCTCGACGCCGGGCTTGGCATCAACACGGAGGACGACGGAGGCCGGACGCCGCTCGACCACGCCCACGAAAATCTCTGGACAAAAACCGCCGAGCTGCTCGTGGCCAAGGGCGCCACGCCGGGGCCAAGACCGACGCTGCATCACGCCGCCATTTCCGGCGACTTGGCCAAGGTGCGGCAGCTTGTCGCCGCCGGGGCCGGCTTGGCCAAGCGCGACGACTGGCACCTCCCGCCGCGCAACTGGACGCCGCTCCACTACGCCGCCGCGGGCGGCGACGCGGCCGTGGTCAACGCCCTCATCCGTGCCGGGGCCGACCCGCGTGCGGTCGATTATTCCGGCTGGACGCCGATGATCGTCGCCTTGGCCAAGCGCCACATCGCAGCCGCCAACGTGCTGAAAAAATGGCAGTCACTCCCCGGTATCGTGCGGGTGAAACACGACGGGCAGATGACGTTCGAGGTGATCGGCATCGCCGGGACGCAGTGCGACATCGAGGCATCGGTGGACTTGAAAAAGTGGAACCGAATTGCCCGAGTGACCCTCGAAAATGGCCGGGGCAGCTTCCGCGACGTCCGCCGCATCTGGCTGCCCCGCTGCTTTTACCGAGCCAAGTCGGTGGAGTAGAGATGGAGGTGTTACAGCCGTTAGCCGGTGGGCAAGCAATTCAACATAGTTTTGCCGGAAAGCTGATTGCATCGGGGGCGGCTTTGCGCTTATCACTCCGCCCGTTACACGAGCACAAAAAAAGAAGCACCGCTAAACCACGAAAAACCAATGAAC
>Ga0208879_1004068_pt1 | contig 11591 bp, 6 predicted proteins | sample Knorr_S15_td_Bot_FD_185605 | JGI IMG/M metagenome (GOLD analysis project Ga0208879, IMG submission 185605) | Marine microbial communities from Southern Atlantic Ocean transect - Knorr_S15_td_Bottom_ad_5009_LV_A (SPAdes) (version 2) | ecosystem: Environmental > Aquatic > Marine > Oceanic | place...
ATCCTGGGCTACTAGCGATAATAACCAGGGTCAGGAAGTTGACAGGTCAGGTTTGCCGACAAGGAATATTTCAAGCGGGAAACCTCGCCCAGTTTCTCCCATTCATTGCGCTGCCATAGCTCATAATCGGCTCGGGTGGAACACTGTAGAACCGGATTGGAAGTACGGTTTTCACCAAGGGTGGACTCGGATAAACCCGGAGGGTCATGACCGGGGCAGATGAGGATTTTCGGGTCGAAGCGGTCGAGGACTTGGAGTGAGTTCCAGTGTTCATCAATACTGCCACTGGGAAGATCGTCTCTCCCCACCCCCCCTTCACCATTGAATAGAAAGTCTCCGGTCAGCAGAAAATCACCAATCTCGATACACATCGCATCGGAAGTGTGACCAGGTGAGAGATGGAAGGTGAAATCCAAGCCCGAGAAGGAAATTTCCTGCCGGTCTTCAACCAATAGGTCAGCACACGAAACTCCGGTGCTTTCGTGCATCAGGTATGGGCAGCCGAATTTTCGTGCCAGATGTATTGCCGCAGAAACATGGTCAGCGTGGGTATGGGTATTCATAACGCAGACCAGAGTCAGTCCTCGCTCGAACAGCATTGTGCTGTCACGCTCGATGTAATCGATGACCGGGTCAACCAGAACCGCCGATTTGGTGGTCTCGTCGACTATCAGGTAGGCGCGTGCCCATACACCTTCGTTGATTTGCTCAAAGAGCATCGACACTCGCACGGGCTTTGCATTCTTGAGCATTGACCCACTCCGGTTCGGGCGATTTCACTTTCACAGGGTTAATACACGGTCGCCAATACGACACCTTAGGTGAGTAAATGGGAGTTGATGTGGCATACGTTTTGGACATCCTGACCTTCCTCGTGATTCTCGCTATTGGAATAAGAATCTTGACCAGTGGAAAAAACAAATCTAATTTGGCGTCAGAAATCATTGAAGAACTGGATTACGTTGAGAGATTCAAAGAAATAAGCGCTGGTGCTTTGCTTGAAGTGATTGAGCAAAGGAAAGCCACTGTTGAAGAAGCCGTTTTGGAAGATCTACCACTGGACGAAATAAAGAGGCAGAATGAAGACATTATTGCAAAATTCGAAGAATTGGATGAACTTACGGAGCAAATCAAAACCGATAATGAAAAAACAAGAAGTACTACAAAAGGACTCTCTATGGCACTTGCGGTTGGAATCGGTGAGCGAGGTAATTGGGGTGAATCTTCCTTTGAATCCATACTCAATATGTCAGGGCTCGTTGAAGGTGTCACCTATCATCCTGAATTAGTGTTAACCAAAAGTAGCAAACCATTGAGCCGTCCTGATTTTACTGTAATGCTTGCAGATGGTTCAGCAATTCCCATTGATTCAAAGGCATTGCTAGGGCCACTCGTTAGTCTATACGATCAAGCAATGGAAATTCCAAGAGAAAAGGAGAGGAATACTGCCTTTTCGGCGATAGCCGACAATATTTGGAAAGCAATTACGGGTAAAGATAATGGTATAAAACAAAGGGAATACCCCAAGATGCTTGAGGAGCATTTTGGTGTGCAAGGTCCATCGTTCACCCTCGTGTTTATTCCCGGTGACCACATTCTCTCGATGGCTTACAAAAATGACAAAGGTCGAAATACACAAGGTCGGCAAAAAGTACCTCTTCAAGAAGCAGCTTATCTCAATGGAGTATTACTTGCAACTCCGACTATGGTCATGGCTCTATTGACCATGATTAGAGATGAATGGGCGGCCTACAAAATAGATGAAGACACCCAGAAGATTCAGGATTTGGCGGTAGAGTTGTACGAACGCCATGTACTATTTGGTGACAGGTTGACAAAAATAGGAGATGGCTTGAAAAGCGCAACAAAGCACTATGATGGTGCAATCACATCTTATCAAGGGCAGCAGGGTATCCGAAATACTGGTCAGAAGATGGTCGAGGCAGGGATTAAGGAAAAGGCTGGAAATAAGGAATTACCCGACCCAAAAGATTCCACTGGTTGGCTAACTCCACCAGATGTAGACACTTCCAAGTTTCTTGCCATTCCAGTAAAGGATGAGTGCAATGAGGAACTTGAGACGAATACAGACAAGATTATCAGTGCCCCGGAAAAGGTCTCCGTTGAAGAATCAGTTGGCGCTGAAGAGGCACTGGATTCATGACCTCTGGCCCACTCGATGAAGCAATGGGAAGTCCAGTATTTGTTCATCTCGAGCACGATGGCAAACTGCTTTTGGTTAATTCCGAGGGTGAAGGCCCGCAGATACCAGTCAAGGGGCGCACTCTTGCTACAGGAGGGGAGGAGGATATGATTCGCCTCCCGACCATCGACGAAGTCGCCGCATTAGGCATTGAGTGGAGTGAAAAAGGCCGCGCAGTTCTGCGCATCGGTGAGTCGACTGCCACCGTAATCAAGGGTCATCCTGAGATTGATTGGCCTGAGAAGTGGGCTTGGAAGGATCATGTCATCTCAGACTCATTGGTTCAACCCCTGGCCCGTGAATCTGTATACCGCTCACTACACCGGCTGGTAGCCAAAGTCGTAGTAATTGATGATGATGAGAGAATCTTGATGGCCAAGGTGAAACGCGGGCACTTCACCGGTTGCTGGTCGCTTCCCGGCGGTTATCTCGACCATGATGAGCACCCCCGTATCGGTGCCGCCCGTGAAGCGCTGGAGGAATTGGGAATCAATATTGAAATCAACGAATCCAATACCTCGATTGTCGAACAGAATATTTTCAGCGACGAGGGTATCTCATTCGTCTCATTCACCTATCGCATATCGGTGGAATCCAAGGGACTAGAATTTTCTCTGAAAGAGGATGAAATCGAAGCAGTCGGCTGGTTCTCGCGTTCCGAGGCCATCGCTAACGCGGTATCATGGTTCGATATCACCGCAATCGAGAAACTCAGTTGAGAAGTTCTCGCGCCGCAGACAGTGCCGACTCCAGACCATCCGGATTTGAGCCACCGCCTTGGGCAAAGGTTGGCCTACCACCGCCTCCGCCGCCGATGTGATGGGAAATCGATCGCAGTATCTCGACCGCGTCGTAACGCTCGCTGGCGATGGTATCTTCGGTAATCGCCACCAGTAGTAAACCGCCTTCGCTCGCACTACCTATGACGGCCACTGTTGGGCACTCCTTATCCAGGGTCAGTTCGCCGGCCATACCCTGTAATTGTCGCAGGTCACCCTCTCCTTCGAGGACAATGATTCGAACTCCGTCATTTTCGGTTGCTTGACCACCACCACCAGTGGTTCGTAATCTGGTGATTTCAGCCTCGAGGTGCTCGATTTTCTTGCGCTGTACCTTCCACTCGTCGAAGAATCTCAGAGCGGTTTTCGGCAGATCCTCGTCATTGACTCCGAATACCTCGCAGGTCTGGCGAAGTACCGCCTCCTGCTGGCGTGAATAATTTAATTCTGCTTCTCCGGACACGATATGCAAACGCTCCACACCATCTTGGACGGCAGTCGACCTTATAATTCGTATCGCACCAATTAGGGTCAAGTCATCATGATGGGTACCGCCGCAGGCCTGGACATCATGGTCGCCGATTTTCAGAATCCTGATGTCGGCGCCTTTCGGTGCGCCGCCCTGATAGAGATCGAAACCGAATTGTGAATCGGCATCACGCCGATTCAACTGCATCTTCTCGGTTCGTCCAACTTGCTGAATCACCTCATTTGACATATCTTCGATGGCATCCAAGTCTTCTCGGGTCAAACGCTTGTGATGGGTGATGTCGAGACGAGAATATTCGGGCGTCACATTCGAGCCGGCCTGGAAGATATGCGGGCCAAGAAGGCGACGAGCGGCGCCACCGACGATGTGAACCGAGGTGTGGTGATCCATCAATTGTCGCCGCCTGGCGACATCAATCTCCCCCTTGACCGAAGCCCCGACCGCCAACTCTCCATCAGTGAAGTGAATTACCCACTCGCCCTCTTTAGCGACATCTACGACGTCGACGTTGCGAGTGCCACCGACCAATGTCCCCAGGTCACAGGCCTGACCACCGCCTTCGGGATAGAAACAGGTGTTGGCGAGGACTACGGCATGAGTTGCACGCCCATTCTCTTTCAGTGGCAGGCAAGCTAGAACCTCGCTGTCAAATTCGCTCTTGTCGACATCATCATAGTAGGATAACTCGGTCGGTGGTAGTTCCTCATCGAGTGGAATGAGTGCAACCACATCACTCGGCTGCGCTGCGGCCTTGGCCGCTTGCGCGTGGCGAGCCGCCAATTCAGCGGCAAAACCGGTGCGCAGATTGACTTTTTCCATCCCGCATTGGCGGGCTATTCGAATCACCAGGTCGGGAGAGATTCCGTGGCTGTCATTAAGGGTGAAGAGAATCTCATCATCTAGTTCAGCCGATGATGAATCGACGTCTCTGAGCATATTCCGGACAACGTTCTCGCCCTTGCGCAACATTTCATGATAGCGCTCCTCTTCCAAGGCCAGTATCGACAGCAAGCCCTCTCGGGTCTGGGTCATCTCCTCCCCGGTGCGGTTCACCTCCAGATGGTGTTCGCCCAATTCTGCCAGCGAGGTCGCTATCCCCAGGTCGTCACGCATCCGCAATACTCGTCGCGCCAGCATCCGTGCGAGATATCCAGCATTGGAATTGGAGGGCACCAAACCATCTCCGAGCATATGGCAAAGCGCATGCATATGGTCGGGAATAGCATATATCGAAGCCAAAGGGCGAGTGATTGCGCGCAGCGATACCTCGCTGATTTCAACACCATTATCTGCAAGACGAGAAATGAATGTCTGCATCAATTCACTTTCATCGGAACCGATTTCAATATTCATGATGCCCATCAACTTGGAAATCTCTCCCAACAATTTTTCCAAATCACCTCCGGCATATTCAGCAATCAGGGCATCGAAGTGGGACAATTGTTTGAGCCAGGCAACCGATTCAGGATAAATCGCTTCGTAAATCGTCGGCGTGCCAGCTGCGGCCCAGCAGAATCTCTCCAGACCGTAGCCGGTATCGATTATCTGCAGTGGCATCTCACGGTAGCGCAGGCCCTTGATCTCAACCTCACCCTCAGGGTGTTCCTCCATGGTCATGAAAACCAGGGTGGCTAATTCCAACCCACCGACGATGACCTCGACCGCAGGTCCAGCATTACCACCACCCGACCACGGATTCTCCACATAGGTGATCTCATTGGCATCGATGCCCAGAACATTGACCAAGAGGTCATCGCATAACTCGACACATTCATTCATCCAATAATGGACCTCGCCTTCGCCGGGCCGATTGAATGCGTGATGTGCCATCATTTCAAAGGTCGTCAAATGACGCCCTGAACGACCTACAGCATCGACATCGGTAAGGCGGATACAAGGCTGGGAAATCGTCAGCGGATTTGCCGGCGGCTCTACCAACCCGCTGGTCACATGGGGCTGGAAATCGGCTATGGAGGCAATCGTGAGATGAATATCATCGCGCCAGCGCGCCAACACCGGATAGGGGTCGACCACCGTATGTTGTCGTTGTTCAAAGTAATCCAGGAAGGCTTTACGCATGCGATCCTTGAGTTCCTTCCCGAGCACATCGAAACCCTTGATCAGGGGATTACCGATGAAGGTATACTCGTCCTTCGAGGTATCTCCACAGGTTGTTCTGCTGTGGTCACGGGCCCAGAAAAACAGTCCACTGACCTCGCACTCAATCCGTTGCAATCCGTGTTCCTTGAAAAACGGTAAATCAATCAGCGGCAGAGACATTTTCTCACCCAGCCCACAGGCTGAAGATTGCCAGCCAGCACCAAGACTTCAATCCTTCACCCGGTCAAGCGATGAATTTTCGACTAGCAATCCTCATGAGGTATGAGCGGACCGCGTAAACATGGAGCGGGAGGCGAGCCGGTCATGGGAGTCCTCCCTAGTGCGTGAAGATGAGTTTGTCCTACGCATCAAAGCCCACGATGGAATGCTGGCAGATGCCTTATTGATAGCCGATGAAGAGCACTGGAGCAAACAGTCGGATGACCGTAGTCCCCAGCAATTGGTCAACACCGCTCACCTGCCCGGAATAGTTGGCTCTGCTTGGGCGATGGCCGACTGGCACTTCGGCTATGGCTTCCCAATCGGAGGTGTTGTCGCCACCGACTTGGACTGGGGTGATCAGGGAGGGGTTATCTCTCCCGGTGGAGTCGGATTCGATATCAATTGTGGAGTTCGACTGGTCACCCTGGATATCGAGGTCTCGCAGATTCCCGACATCAAATCTCTAGCCCGCAGATTATCCGGGGCAATTCCCGCGGGAGCCAGTGGCAAAGGAGGGGTTGCGATGAGTGAATCTGAACTGGATTGCATTGCCATGGAGGGCGCAAGCGCGGCAGTGGAAATGGGATGGGGACACGATAGTGACCTGAGCCGAATCGAAAGTGGCGGAGTACTGGAAACCGAGGATGGAAAGGTCAGTGATAGGGCGAAAAAACGTGGTTTGAAGGCGCTCGGAACACTTGGGTCAGGCAATCATTTCCTTGAATTACAGGTTGTCGAACAAATCGTCGACGAATCTGCGGGGCAGGCCTTCGGTCTGCGTACCGGCCAGGTGGTGGCGATGATTCACACCGGTAGTCGTGGCTATGGCCATCAGGTCTGCTCCGACCACGTTCAACTATTGGAGCGGGGATATCGCGCCCGTGGCAATGAATGGCATCACGACGATTGGAATCTCACTCTACCCGACCGTCAACTGGCGGCGGCACCATTCTATTCCAAACAAGGTCAGGACTACTACGATGCGATGCGCGCCGCTGCCAACTATGCCTTCGCCAATCGCAGTGCTTTGACCCAGAGATTACGCAATGTTCTGAAAAAGGAGTTGGGGCGAGATGGAGAGGCCAAACTATTGTATGACGTCGCCCATAATATCGCCAAGGTCGAGAATCATGTGGTGGCGGGAAAATCGTGCCGATGCTGTGTCCACCGCAAGGGAGCGACCCTGGCTCTCGGTGGCGATCATGCCGAACTCTCCAGTGCGTTTTCGGGTATCGGCCAGCCGGTGCTGGTACCCGGGGACATGGGTACGGCGTCGTGGGTTCTCGCCGGTCCTCGCAAGGGTGAGAATCGTGCCTTTTCTTCGTCGTGTCATGGTGCTGGGCGGGCGTTATCGCGTACCGCGGCACGAAAATTGGTGGATTCAGAGTCTCTGCTGAAAGAATTGGCACAACGGGGAATAACCGTACACGCCAAGACGCCGAATATTCTCGCCGAGGAAGCGCCGGCCGCCTACAAGGACGTCGACGAGGTGATTCGCATGACCAGCGGTGCAGGATTGGCACGACCTGTGGCGCGACTGCGGCCGTTGGTCGTCATCAAGGGCTAGTTCACATGCAGTAGCCACGGGGTGGCTGTCCGGGAATGGTCGGGGCGGCTCCGGAATGAACTCCGTCGGCCTCCTCACAGATAACGGTGAGGAGGGTGTGCACCAGTTTTCTCAATTCAACCACTTCTTCATGTAATTCACTGACCCGCTGTTTAATGGCAAGCCCGGCTTCTTCACGGCTTTCTTTCATGTGCATCCCAACACGAGGATTGCTCCTCCCCGATGTGACTTTGATGAAAATCACCTCTTATAGATTGAGGATGAGTTTGGAGTTTGGAGGCGATTAACAGACCTCGCCAAAGTTACCGAAAACTACCACTCGGCGTCCCAATCAAGAGGTTCTTCTGCAGGCTTTGAATCCTGAATGTCGTCCAACCCACCGGCGTCTTCGTCGTCAGTCTCAGCCACCACCTCTTCACCCGGGGTCTCTAGAGTTTCACCAGCCGCTTCAGTTACAACCACATCAGTTACAACCGCATCAGTTACAACCGTAGTTTCCGGTTCTGCACCTGCCGATTGAGGCCTGTTATCGAATGATTCGGATTTCTCAGTCAGGGCAACCTCGATAGCGCCATCGACTTCCCAGGAGCTTGTGGTCGATTCAAGGGGCGCGGGCGATGGCGCGGCCTCAGGTTGGATTACAGATGCCGGTATTGCCGGCGCCTGTTTGGCCTCGTACATATTCTCAACCACGTGTCTGGTCTGGTCCTCCCAGACTCCTTCATCTGCATAGGGGTCAACTTCGGTACTACGGCGATAAAAGAGCACTGCGAGCACTAGAATCAATGATAGGGCAATGGTGATGATAAGGATGAACATTGTACCACCATCCTGCTCAAGACTCTCGGCCGAGACTACCGTGGGCATATCTACCTCTTCGCTCAATGAACATTGTACCATTGGCCCAATCATGGCGCATCCGGGAGTAGATGCCTGCGCAGAGAATTTGTCGATATCGCCAGTGATGTTGATGAACAGACTCTGTTCGCCAACTAGATAAGCCTCGAAAAGTAATGGGTCGAGAGTTCTGGTGCCAGCCTCGGGGAGGGATATTTCGATGCTCTGGTGCTCAATCCAAGTACCGTCATCGCGCGACTCCGACAGGGTGACGTTGACCACACCGGCAAGGTTGCCGGAATTTCTCAGGGTGACGGTAAAGGCGATTTCATTTCCGGTCACCGCCTGATTGCCGGTGAATGGTCGGCCATCAGCATGCCCGATGGTAATAGAAGCGACGTTGAGATTGAATTCACGCACCAATACCTCGACCGCGAGAGGGTCGGATTGTGAACCGATTCCCGTCACCTCCTTTCCGGCATTATCGTAAGCCACGACCCAGATGATAATCACATCACCCAACTGTATATCGGCATTGGTGTCGAGGTCGACATTACCGGAGAATGTCACAGTCAGTCCCTGACGAGAATCTAGGGTTATCTGCTGTTGGCCACCAGAGCTGGAAACTGCCAGGCCATTACGACGGTATTGCCAGTTGATGGTAAGATTCTGGTCAGGTATCCCGGCATCATCAGATATTGTCACCAGCATCAGGAAATCTGCCAGTAACAGGCTATCGATGGTTGCACCAATTGCCGAGAACGAAACGGTTGGCGAGGCCGAATCAACGATTATCGTATAGGTGTCCGAGGTGGAATCAACGGCTAATCCGGGCATACCATACAGTTCCAAACGGATGGTCAATACCGGGTCGGTAATCTCCCTGCCCGGCAAGACGATGCCGGCGCTGAAGGAGCCATCCTCACCAATCTCAATCGTGTTTGAGACCTCTTGGAAATCATACTCGAGATAGACCTTGGTGCTCAATCCCATCGGCACTTCGACAACCGTCTGGCCGGTTTGTGCGTAGGTGAGGTTGCCATTGATTCTCAGCGCATCTCCCGGAGCGAGATAGAGCGAGTTCGACTCAGCCACACTCAGAGGAGGGGTCAAGTCTTGTACACTTTCGATTACCAGTGCCAGATCACGGTCGATGACCCAACGTATCTGAGCGAGATTCGGAATCGAGAGGGAAGGATTTACTAAATCATCATCATAAACCATTATTTCGGGAATCGCCCACTCACTCTCCCAAGATTCCGGCGCCTCCCAGGTGATACTGAACTCAACATCAAACCGACCCTGACCGTCGCCTAAATCGGTAATCGTCAAACTCTTGATGAGCAGGAAATCGCTATCGGTGGTGATACTACCACTGCGCGGGTCGATGGTGATGGTCGCTGGCACAAGCGAATCCTGCCCCTGCATGTGAATGTCGATTCGGTCGAGGGTATGAATACCGTTTTCGTCAGCCAGAGCAAAGGACAAGGTGTGAGTCTGGCCTGCCAAGATGTACTCGTCGTAGCGGTCGAGAGATAGGCTGGCAACTGAGAAGGTTGTAGGGGTATTGGTGGCGGTCACCAAGGTAGCAAAATCACTGGCATAGCCGGGCAAGCCAGCGTTGGAATAAGCGATTCCGGCCCAGTCGCTTCCACTGATGAATAAACTCACATTGCCATTGCTGATGGTCTCAGTTACATCAATCAGCTGAAATGAGACCTGTTTCTCCCCTACAGTGCCAGAAGGCAAAGCGACCGATGTATTCCAGTATTCTGATTCATCGGGAATTCCATTGGTATTCGCATCGTCGATGAACTCACGCCAGATATTGAGGGTCACATCATCACCAAGGGCTTCGTCATCGTACACCGTCACCACCACTGCCAAGGGTGAATCGGGGTCCCAGGTGAAACCATCTGCTGGCATCAAGCCCTGTGGGGTATCCAGTTCCAGTGTAACAACACTGGGGGAGTTGGCATCCAATTGTACGACTATCGGCATTCCCGGAGTGGTGGCATCCTCGGCACCAATCGCACCGACAATAGGGCCTACCCGGATGATGCTGGCTGAAATATTGGCGACCTCAACGAGTGCTTGGCCGCTGGCGCTGGTTGGCAGTAGCACCGAGCCGACCCACATTCCGGTTGCGGTGCTATTGACGAAGGTCTCGATGCCGCTGACATTTATTGACACCACGAAATCATCGGCCATCGGGCGGATGTCGGCGGTATTCTGGAACCTGACCGTACCACTGATGTTGACCAGAGTACTCGCCTCGGCATAGAACGGATATGACGGGTCCCACTCATTGGAGAGTAATCGTCCAAAGGAATCGCTAACTACATAGGAATCTATCTCAAGGTCATTCTCACTGGCTTGAGAGCCACTTCCACCACTCATCGCTGAGGCTGGTGCCAATCCTTCACCCGAGTGATTGAAGGCCTGGGCAGTCCAGTTGATCTGTGATTCATCATCCCACGACCACGGCACGGAGAATTGCCAATCTATTATCCACGAGCCGGCAAGTAATTGTGCACTACTCAAGTTCTCGTCGATAGACAACATCGTTTGACCAGAGGTCTGAGTGAAGGTTCCACCATTGGCAAGATTACTGACTATTACGGTGATATCATCGCTACTCCCTTGCCCGTTCAAGACAATTGAGCCGATTTCTCCATTATCCACCAGATGGTGATGTCCGGTAAGGAATCCCTGAGAAACGCCAGTAGGATGGAATGTAGTAGGTACAGTGAATGGTTCGTTGGTAATCATCAATTCGTGAAGAACTCCCCCCGCCAGGCTGACACCGCCGCGGTCTGATGACCAATCGAGGGGTATATCGACCGAGTTGGCAAGTCCATTTTGGTTATTCATCTCGTGATAGTCTTTGACCTGCTGACCTAGATTGGTAACGTTTTCATTCAGTTCATAGCCGAACTTGATGCCGGATAGGTCGAAACTCTGGTCGTCTCCAGAGAATGAGAATTGAACTTCAGACCACTGCCGCCCGGTTGAATCCGTATGGGTAGCAGTAAGTGAATTGATGGTGGTGAAGAGAGATGATGGAATGGTGAGGTCAGCAACCCCTTGCCATGGGCCAGAAATTGAAGTTACCTGAGTTCCTGCAACCTCTACGGTAAGGTTTTCTCCGGCTGGGGAATACAGGCTGAATCTACCGGCGACCACGTTCGCATCACTAGGCAACAAGACGGTAGTGGTTGTGGTAGCGCTCGAAGTCCAACCAGAGAAATTAGTGGGATTGCTGGTAGTTCCGGTGGTTCCGCTTTGACCATTTGCACCATTATTGCCAGAGCCATAAGCCGAGCCGCCGGAGCCGCCGAATCCAGGGGATACCGTGATTGCACCATTATTGGTCAAACCATTAGGTGTGGT
>Ga0208879_1004072_pt1 | contig 11586 bp, 7 predicted proteins | sample Knorr_S15_td_Bot_FD_185605 | JGI IMG/M metagenome (GOLD analysis project Ga0208879, IMG submission 185605) | Marine microbial communities from Southern Atlantic Ocean transect - Knorr_S15_td_Bottom_ad_5009_LV_A (SPAdes) (version 2) | ecosystem: Environmental > Aquatic > Marine > Oceanic | place...
AGATTGGAAATTCGAATCCTAAAGCTCTTGGATAGCTTTTACTTTCATTTTTTTATTCTTTAAAGAGTCAATAGCTTGTATGCATGCACTGGCCGCAGCGACTGTAGTACAATATGGAATTTTATTAATTAATGTCGCCCTTCTTAAGTCAATTGAATCTTGAACAGCAAAAGTGCGCTTTCCTCCCCCAGTATTGATTACTAAGGCAATTTTTTTTGAATTTAGTATATCAACAATATGAGGAGAGCCTCCACTTACTTTATTTACTTTTTTACATTTGATACCATTTTTTTTTATTATATCTGCAGTACCTGAGGTCCCACACAATGTAAAATTTAATTCAACCAATTTTTTTGCTAAATTTATGCCTTCATTTTTATGTTTATCTTGTAAAGAAATAAATGTTAACCCTCTTGTTGGCAATGAATTTCCAGCAGCAATTTGACTTTTTGCAAATGCAAGACCAAAATCTTTATCTAGTCCCATTACCTCTCCCGTAGATTTCATTTCGGGTCCGAGCAAGATATCTACACCTGGAAATTTATTAAATGGAAAAACAGCCTCTTTAATTGCAAATATATTTGTATTTCTTTTTTTTAGATTAAAATCTTCAATTTTTTCACCCGCCATTATTCTCGCTGCAATTTTTGCCACAGGTATCCCAATAGCTTTTGATATAAACGGGACTGTTCTACTGGCTCTTGGATTTGCTTCTAATACGTAAATTTCATCATTTTTTATTGCAAATTGAATATTAATTAGACCTACTATATTTAGAGCAAGAGCTAATCTTGTTGTTTGGGATTCAATTTCATCGATAATCTTTTTCTTTAGTGAATAAGGCGGTACAGAGCAAGCCGAGTCCCCGGAATGTACACCTGCTTCTTCTATATGTTCCATTATGCCTGCGACAAAAACTTTTTTTCCGTCTGATATTGCATCTACATCAACTTCTACTGCACTATTTAAAAATTTATCAATTAATAGTGGGGTACTTCCAGAAACTTTAACCGCCTCATCAATATATTTGTTCAATTGTTGTCCGTTATGAACTATTTTCATAGCCCTTCCTCCCAGTACATACGAAGGCCTGATAATCACCGGAAAACCTAATGATCTTGTTATTTTAACAGCTTCATCTTTTGATTTTGCAATACCACTTTCAGCCTGTTTAAAATTTTCTTCACTTAATAAGTTTTTAAACCTTTCCCTATCTTCTGCTAAATCAATAGAACTATATTGAGTTCCTAAAATAGGAAGATGATTTTGATCTAATACTTTTGCTAATTTTATAGGTGTCTGACCACCAAATTGAGCAATAATACCCCAAAGGTTACCATTTGATTGCTCTTTTTTAATTATATTAATTACATATTCCTCAATCAAAGGTTCGAAATATAACCTATCGCTAGTGTCATAATCTGTAGAAACTGTTTCTGGATTGCAATTAACCATAATTGTTTCATAACCAGCTTCTTTCAAAGCGTAGCTGGCTTGGCAACAGCAATAATCGAATTCAATTCCTTGTCCTATTCTATTGGGGCCACCACCAAGTATAATAATTTTTTTCTTTTTTGTTGGCTCCGACTCACAAATTGAAGTTCCAACAGTATCTCTTTGGTATGTGGAATACATATAAGGTGTAACAGATCTAAATTCGGCAGCACAGGTATCTATTTTTTTATATATTGAAAAAACACCAAGTTTTTCTCTTGTATTTTTTACATATTCGATATTTTTTTTTGTTAATTCTGAAATTTTTTTATCACTAAAACCAATTGATTTCATATAGTTCATTTCATTTGGATTTGTAGGAAGGCCATATTTAATCAGAATATTTTCTGCATCGACAATTTCTTTAATTTGTTCAAGGAACCATCTGTCAATCTTTGTTTTTGAATAAATCTTGTTTAAATTAATTTTGTGTCTAAATGCTTCGGCGATTACAAGTATTTTATTGGGTGAATTTTTTTCTAGTTCCTTATTTATTTTATTTTTTGAAAAGTTTTTTATCCTATCCAAACCATTTAAATCAGTTTCTATTGATAACAAAGCTTTTTGCAGAGATTCCTTAAAGTTTCTTCCTATTGCCATCGCTTCACCAACAGATTTCATTGAGGTGCCTAGTACAGCTTCAGTGTTTGGGAATTTTTCAAAAGTAAATCTTGGTATTTTTGTTACAACATAATCAATCGTTGGCTCAAAAGAGGCAGGGGTTGAACCAGTTATATCATTATTTAGTTCATCTAAAGTGTAGCCAATCGCTAATTTAGTTGCAATTTTAGCAATTGGAAAACCTGTAGCTTTTGAAGCAAGCGCTGAAGATCTGGAAACTCTTGGATTCATCTCAATAATAACCATTCTTCCATTTTTAGGATTAATGGCAAATTGAACATTTGAGCCTCCAGTTTCTACTCCAATTTTCCTAAGACAAGCAATTGAAGCATTTCTCATTACTTGATATTCTTTGTCTGTTAACGTAAGGGCTGGGACTACGGTAATTGAATCTCCCGTATGTGTGCCCATTGGATCAACATTTTCGATTGAACAAATAATAATGCAATTATCATTTTTATCTCTTACCACTTCCATTTCGAATTCTTTCCAACCTTCTAAACATTCCTCTATCAAAACTTGATTTTTAGGAGATTCAGAAAGTCCATTAGCTACTATTTTGTTATAATCTTTTTTTTTGTAAGCTATTCCAGCTCCAGAACCTCCCAATGTAAAAGAAGGCCTTATAATTGCTGGTAAACCTACTTTTTCAAGTGCCTTTTTTGCTTCTTTTATAGAAGTGACTATTTTTGATTTTGGTAAATCAATGCCAATGTCCTTCATATTTTTTCTAAATTTTCCTCTATCCTCTGCATTTGAAATTGCTTTGGAATTTGCTCCTATTAATTCGACTTTGTGTTTTTTAAGGATTCCTTTTTTTTCTAATTGAATGGCCATATTCAATGCGGTCTGACCTCCCATAGTTGGCAAAATTGCAGAAGGCTTTTCTTTGCTGATTATTTTCTCTAATATTTCTGTAGTTATTGGTTCGATGTAAGTTTTATCAGCAATGTTCGGATCTGTCATAATGGTAGCTGGATTTGAATTTATCAGTATTACCACGTAACCTTCTTCCTTAAGAGCTTTACATGCTTGTGTACCAGAATAATCAAATTCACAAGCTTGACCAATGATTATAGGACCAGCACCTATTACTAATATTTTTTTAAGATCTTTTCTTTTTGGCATGTTTTTTTTCTTTTAAAATATGATTTATGAATTTTTCAAATAAATATTTGCTATCCTGTGGTCCCGGGTTTGCCTCTGGGTGATATTGAACTGAAAAAATAGGTTTGTTTTTTATTTCTATTCCTTCTACCGATTTATCAAATAAAGAAATGTGAGTTATTTTTATATTTTTTGGTAAACTATTATTGTCAACTTTAAATCCGTGATTTTGGCTAGTAATTTCGACTGTCTTGGTTATAAGATTTTTTACTGGATGATTGGCTCCTCTATGTCCTAGATGCATTTTGGAAGTTTTGGCACCTAAAGCTAAAGCTAAAAGTTGGTGACCGAGACATATACCAAATATTGGTAATTTGCTTTTAATTAGTTCTTTAATTATCGGTACGGCGTATTTGCCAGTCGCAGCTGGGTCTCCTGGACCATTAGATAAAAAAATTCCATCTGGATTTTCAGATAATATTTTTTTAGCGGTTGTTTTTGCGGGCACAATTCTTACTTTACAATGTAAGTCAGATAGGCATCTCAGAATATTTTTTTTTATTCCATAATCAATTGCAATAATTTTATAACCTTTTTTTTTATTTTTTTTGTATCCTTGTTCTTTATTCCATGTTTTTAGCGAATTCCATTTATATGGTTTTTTACATGATACTTGAGAAGCTAAATCTAAGCCTAACAGTCCCGACCAATTATCATTTAATTTTTTTAAATTTTCTATATTATATTTTTTTTTCTTTGAAAATTGTAAAGTTCCCTTAGGAGCGCCATTATCTCGTATATAATTTGTTAATTTTCTAGTATCTATCCCTGTAATACCAACAATTTTATTTTTTTTTAACCAACTATCTAAATGTTTTATGGAACGATAATTAGATGGAGTTGTTATATCTGTATTAAATATTAAGCCCCTTACCCATATTTTTTCAGATTCGTTATCATCTTTGTTAGTTCCAACATTACCAATATGTGGAAAAGTGAAATTTATGATTTGCCCAGCATACGAAGGATCTGTAATTATTTCCTGATAACCTGTTATGGAAGTGTTAAAACAGACTTCACCGGTTGTTATTCCTTCAAATCCGAAACCGTACCCTTTGAAAAAACTGCCATCTTCTAAAACTAGAACTCCTGTGGGATGAATCTTTTTAAGATTATCTTTTTTTATATAGTCTGAATTTGTTTTTACTTCCAACAAATACAACTCATGAGTTATAGGTTATTACAATAAAACATGATTTTGCGCAACTTAAGAGATTTACTATATTGGGTCAACTAACTTATAGCTTAATTTTTTCTTTTGAAGATTTTATTTTATTAAAGTAGATTCGGATTTTCTAATAATCATGTCTCTCAGGATTGAAATTGAAGCGAAGTTGCAAGGTTCACTTAAAGAGAGAAATAAATTACAAATCTCTACTTTAAGACTTATTTTGGCAGCTATAAAAGATAGGGATATAGCTACCAGAACATCTGATAATAAGGCACAAATTAAAGACGAAGATATTAAACAACTATTGAAAAAAATGATTAAACAAAGAAATGAATCAATTGAAATTTATAAAAAGAATAATCGAACAGATCTTTTAGAAATAGAAAAAGGAGAAGTTGAAATAATTAGCACCCTTTTACCAAAACAATTAAGTGACACCGAAACTTTAAAAATTTGTAAAGAAACCATTCAATCAATCAAAGCTCAAGGACCAAAAGACATCGGTAAAGTTATGGGGGCAATAAAGAAAAAATATGCAAATATATTAGATTTCTCAAAAGTTGGTTCACTAGTTAAGGAAATACTAAAATAAATTAAATTTTAATGAAATATCCAAAAGAATATCTTGAAGAAATTAAAAGTAGATTAAAAGTCTCGACCGTCGTTAGTCGTTCAGTAAACTTGAAAAAAAGAGGTAAGGAATTTATTGGGCTTTCTCCATTTACCAACGAAAAGACTCCTTCCTTTACGGTAAATGATCAGAAGGGTTTTTATCATTGTTTTAGTTCCAATGAACATGGAAACATTTTTGATTTTTTAATGAAAACAGCAAATATGAAGTTTGGGGAAGTAGTTAGAACTTTAGCCTCTGAAGCAGGTCTTCCAATATATAAGTTTACAAAATTGGATGAAGAGAAAGAAAAAAAATGGCAACTATATTCTAAAATATTAGAGCAATATAAATCTTATTATCATAATGCACTTAAGAACAAAAAATCAAAAGAGCTAGAATCCTACTTATACAAAAGAGGTTTAACTGATAAAGAAATTAATTACTTTAAAATTGGTTTTGTTCCGAAAGAAGCTATTTTTTTTGATAAGTTAAAAGATAATTTTTCTGAATCAGATATTTTAAACTCAGGACTTTTTTATTTTGATGAAAAAAATAAAAAATATGTTGAGAGATTTAGAGATAGGCTAATATTTCCAATCAATGGTTTGACCGGGTCAACCATTGCATTTGGAGGAAGAATTATTTCCAATCAAAAATTGGCAAAATATATTAATTCTTCCGAAACTTTTTTTTTTAAAAAAGGTAATTCATTATTTAATTTAGATAAGTCTAGACATTCTTCAGCAAAGCATAATGAAGTTTTTTTAGTAGAGGGGTACATGGACGTTGTCACCTTAACAAAATATGGAATTTTAAATGTAGTAGCAAACTTAGGAACAGCATTAACGGAAAGACAGGTTGAAACAGTATGGCGCTTCTTTAATCATATTATTATATGTTTTGATGGAGATCAGGGTGGAGTAAATGCAGCTGTTCGTGCTGCAGATAGGTTATTAAGTGTTATAAGGCCCGATTTTAAGATTTCCTTTCTTTTCTTACCAAAAAATAAAGATCCAGACAATTTTATTGCGGAAAATGGTAAAGATTACTTTTTATCTTATGCAAATAAAAAAATTTCTATTTATGATTTAATTTGGAATCATCATTATAGTGATGTTGACATAAATCAACCTTCATCTCTTGCGCAATTAGATAGAATATTAAAAAATCAATCAAACAAAATAAAAGATGAAACCGTTAGAAAATATACAAAAGAATTTTTCTTAAATAAGTTGAACCAACTAACGCCTTTAACAAATAAAAAACAAAAAATAAATTTTAGACTATATCGAGAAGCACAACCTCTAAGTTTAACAAAAGAAATATTTTTTAAGAAAAAAAATTATAAAGAAGTTGAATTAAAAGAGTTTTCAATACTTTATTTGATTATAAATAATTTAAATGTTTTTGAAAAAAAGATTGAGCTATTATCAGAATTAAAACTCTATACTAAAATTTGTATTGAATTTTTAAATAAAATAATTGATCTTTTGATTTTAAATAAAACCTACGAAACAAATACTTTTAAAGAAAAATTCAAACAGACAAAATATTTTAATTTAATTAACGATATTAACGCTTTTGCACCTGTAAAATTTATTGTAGAAATAAAAAAAGATAATGATGAGATGTTATTAATTTTTGAAGAAATTAATAATGATCTAAAAAAATTTGAATTGAATCAAAAAATAGACAGTCTAGAAAAAAAAATGATTCAAGATATGAACGAAGAAACCTACAAGGAATTATTAGATCTAAAAAGACAAGCTAATAATGGCTAAATTAACAATAGATTTATAAAATTTAATAATTATATAAGTCTAGATATTCAAATCTATCATGGAAACAATTATTACAAAATCATTTGCGAGACTAATGAGCAGGGGGCTACACAGGGGCTTTATCACCTATGATGAATTACGCAAGTCGTTAGGTAAAAGAAGGAAGACACAACAAAACTTGGAACAAGCTTTTTTTCATATTTTTGATAACAAAGTTACGTTAGTAGAAAAGAAATCTGACTATAAAGTTTTAAAAAAGAAAGAATCTGCAACAAGCGACGAAGACAAATTATCAGACAAGAGTGATGATCCTATCAGAATGTACCTTAGAGAGATGGGCGGTGTGGAACTTCTTTCTAGGGAAGGAGAAATAGCTATAGCAAAGCGTATTGAAGCAGGACAAAAAGTAATGTTAAATGCATTAGCACAAAGTCCAATTACAGCTAAAAAAATTTTTGCATGGGATGAAAAACTTCAAAAGAATGAAATTCTAGTAAGAGAGATAATTGATATTGACACGAACTACTTGGATCCTGATAGCAGTGATGAATCAGATACAGCAACTTCAAAGATTGAAAAAAAAATATCAATCAAAAATAAAGATAAAAAAATAGAAAACAATAAAGATGAATTACCCGAGGAAGCTCATGAAGAAGATGAGTTTAATCTTTCTTTGGCTGCAATGGAAAATGAGATTAAACCAAAAGTTTTAAAAACAATTTCTAATTTAAAGAAAAACTATATCAAACTAATCAAATATCAAACGGAAAAACTTGATGCAATATTAAATTCCAAAATATTCTCAATCTCAAAAGAAAAAAGTTATAAAAAACTAGTTAATAACATAGTTGAAAAAATGAATTCCTTACAGTTATTTCCAGTAGAACTTGAAAGGTTAGTGCAATCTCACTATGTAGAAAATAAAAAAATATTATCTCTAGAAGGTGTACTTCTTAGATTAGCGCAAGACAATAATATTTCGAGACAAGAATTTATTCAATTTTATATTGGTAATGAAATCAATCCAAATTTAAAAAATTTTTTAGATGAAAATAAAAAATTGAAATCTTTCTTTGCACAAAATAAAAAAGAATTTTTATATATTCGAGACCGTTTGATCGAATTAAGTAAAAAACTAAACATTCCAGTAGGAGACTATAAAAAATTGGTAAGCAGAATACAAAAAGGTGAGAGAGAATCTAGATTAGCAAAGAAAGAAATGGTTGAAGCCAATTTAAGATTAGTTATTTCAATAGCAAAAAAATATACTAATAGAGGGCTACAATTCTTAGATCTGATCCAGGAAGGTAATATTGGTTTAATGAAAGCAGTAGATAAATTCGAATACAGAAGAGGATACAAATTCTCCACCTACGCAACTTGGTGGATCAGACAAGCAATAACCCGTTCAATAGCTGATCAAGCTAGAACAATTAGAATTCCAGTTCACATGATAGAAACTATAAATAAAATTATTAGAACACAAAGATTGATATTAAGTGAATTTGGAAGAGAAGCAACACCAGAAGAATTGGCAAAAAAATTAAGAATGCCACTTGATAAAGTTAGAAAAGTTTTAAAAATATCTAAAGAACCAGTTTCTTTAGAAAAACAAGTGGGTGACGAGGAAGATAGTAGTTTAGGAGATTTTATCGAAGATCAGAATGCTTTAATGCCTTTAGATCAAGCAATTAGATCCAATTTGAGTGCAGCCACAACAAAAATTTTATCAACTTTAACCCCTAGAGAGGAAAGAGTATTAAGAATGAGATTTGGCGTTGGTATGAACACTGACCACACTCTAGAAGAAGTTGGTTTGCAGTTTTCAGTTACTAGGGAAAGAATAAGACAGATTGAGGCCAAAGCTTTAAGAAAGTTGAAACATCCAAGTAGATCAAAACAGCTTAAGAGTTTTCTTGATAGTTAATTTATTTTTAGATTTTTGATTTTCAGTCTTGAATTTTAAAAGCAACAACAGCATCACCTTGCTCAACCAAATCTTTATAAAATATTTTTAAAACTGTTCCACCAGAAGCAGGTATAACAATATATTGATCGCCGTTAACCTCATATATTGTAGGAGGTGCAGATCCAATGTAAGGCAGTTTGTAAGACCATAATTCTGTCCCATTTTCAGAGTCAAAAGCTCTTATCAATTTATCTAGTGTGCCAGCGGCAAATACTATCCCACCAGCAGTCGCTGTTGCTCCACCAAAATTTTCAGTACCAGTAATAATACCTTTTGACTTTAGGTCTTCATAATAACCTAGAGGAACCTGCCATATTATTTTACCAGTATTTAAATTCATTGCAGTAAGTGTACCCCAGGGTGGTTTTACTCCTGGGTAGTTATTTAAATCTCTTAGTGGTTTTGCGTTTTTACTTATATATTTAATTTTACCTGTTTTGTTATTGATATGTGAACTTACTCCTACTATCCAAGGAATATTGCTAGCGGTTACATACATAATATTATTATAAGGATCAACCGATGCTCCAGTCCATTGTGCTCCACCGTTATCACCATATTGTATTGTATCTTTATTAAGTTCGTAAGGTTGAAAAAAACCATAATTTGAATTTTCTAATATTGATAAAATATGCTCTTTGCTAGATTCGCTTAAATTTGTAACATCATCTTTTTTAAATACGTTTCTTGCAAAAGGTTCTGGTAATTTTATCGATGGTTGATAATCGCAAGTTTTCTCGCCCGGTAATTTGGATACCGGAGCAAGTTTCATTTCATAATCAAAAATTGGTTCTCCCGTATATCTGTCTAAAATGAGAGTGTTGCCTAACTTAGTTACAGCAACAACAACATCAATTCTTTTATCGTACTTGTTAATAGTTGTTAAAATTGGGGTAGAAGGTATATCGAAATTCCATATGTCGTGACACGTTTCTTGTAAATGCCACAATTTCTTTTTGTTTCTAACATCAAAAGCAATTAGGCTATTAGCATATAAATTTTTTCCTGGCCTCAATGTTCCAACAAAATTTGGTTTGGGATTGCCAGTTGTTATATAAACTATTCCTTTTTTAACATCTGCTGACATACCTCCCCATGGTATTCCTCCTCTAAAATCTCTTTTTTCAAAAATTTTTTTATTTACTTCCCTTAAATAATACCTCCAATATAATTTTCCAGAAAAGACATCATAAGCCTCGATCGATGGCTTAAATGTAGCAATAATTAATTGGTCATCGACAATAGTTGGTGGTAAAGGACTGCTTGACTTAATATTTATAATTCCGTTTTCACCAAAACTTTTTATTATTTTTCCTGTTTTTGCATTAAGGGATATTAACTGGTGATCATTGGCAAAATATAATCTAAGAATATTATTTTTTTTATCCTCCCAAATAAGTAAACCTCTTTTGGCAACATCCTGATAACCTCTTTTTGCTTTATATCTCCATATTTCCTTACCAGTAGCTCCATCCAAACAAACTATCTGATTGCCTGGAGTAGGGACATAAACCAAACCATCGTAAACAACTGGGTTAGCTTCAATGCCTTCCTTGCCATCTTTCGAATTGTATGTCCAAGCCAATTTGAGTTTTCCCACATTATTTTTGTTTATTTGATCTAGACTTGAGAATCTCATTGAAGAAAAACCCCCATGACTCCTAGGCCAATTAGAAAAATTTTTTTCAATGTCTTCTAATTTTCTTCCTGGTAAAAAATTATCTTTTTTCTTTGAAATAATTTTTATTTCAGGTAAATCAGCTCTAAGTGATTTTTTTTCAGGTTTCCAATATTCTTTATAATCTTTAGAAATTTTAAACGCAATTTTATGGTATAAATTGTCATAGTATCTAACAAAGTTTATTGTTTTTTTGCTATCTAGGTTATCAATACTAAACGTAAGTGAACGCCTATTAAGATAGGAGGAATCGTAATTAGCCATATCATATAACATTAATAATATTAATAAAATTAGAATTGTAAAAAAAAATTTAACAATTGATTTAAACGAAATAACTTTGGTAGTGTGAGATAGTTTCTTCATTACTTTAGTGCTTATATACTAAAATTAATTATGGCAATTAATAGTAGAATGTACGGATTAATTGTTATAATACGTTAGGATTTCTATTGGGCCTGTAGCTCAGCTGGTTAGAGCAGTACACTCATAATGTATTGGTCCCAGGTTCGAATCCTGGCGGGCCCACCAACTTTTTTGTAATACTATTTTTTCAGGTACTCACCAAGAAATTCAATTTGAGGTTTTATAGTACTTAATCATTATCTTATATTGTTTTAATTTAAACCCCAGATTGAATTTTGATTTATTGTATAGATGTAAAAGATCTGTTCAAATAATCGTTTAGGAGATGAGATGGGAAATGATAATGATAAAGACCAAACGATTAAAAAAGATGTCGGTCACTCATCAATATCCGGTAGACCTAATATAGATGAAATAAGCAAAAGAAATGAGGAGGCAGAAAGACGAGAAAAGAAATCGTTTTATACAGTAACTGGAATAATAGTACTCTTTATAGTAGTTGTTGTGGTTTTGATATATTTTTTCAGCTAAATAAAATATTCACGCTCTGAGAATATATTAAAAAAAGGTGCTAAGATTATTAACTCAAGACTAGAGATTAAAATGTTCCTGGTCCAAGTATTTAGTAGGTTAATAAGAAAAGGTAATGATTAGTATGAAAAAGAACAAAAAAAAGAAGTTTAAAATACAAAAGAAAATTAGCAAGAAAATTAGCAAAAAAATTAA
>Ga0208879_1004075_pt1 | contig 11581 bp, 12 predicted proteins | sample Knorr_S15_td_Bot_FD_185605 | JGI IMG/M metagenome (GOLD analysis project Ga0208879, IMG submission 185605) | Marine microbial communities from Southern Atlantic Ocean transect - Knorr_S15_td_Bottom_ad_5009_LV_A (SPAdes) (version 2) | ecosystem: Environmental > Aquatic > Marine > Oceanic | place...
CCAAGAAAGGGGGGGGTGCTGTGCCGACACCCACAGCGTTATGGCGGACCCGGCCCGTGATCACTCGTGATCGCGGGACGGAGTCCCAGCGCCCACAAGAGAAGAGGTCCGCCCGGAACAAGTCTCCGGACGGACCTCAACAGCTCCAGCAACAAGCATCAACCGATCAGTCACCGCGAGTCCGCCGCAGCCCCGACTGGTACCCCTGCCGAACCCCAGGCCGCGCAGCAACATAAAGCGTCTCGAACGGCCGCTCAGCGGTCCGCTCTGCGAAAAGTGCGACACCCATGTGCTCTCCCACCCGCATGATCTGTCCGCAATCCATCCGGACTTCCTCACCGGACTTGTCATACTGCCGCTCTTCGAACGTGATCGCCTCGTCGTTCGCGAACCAGGGGGCTCCGGCAGCGTAAGTGCCCGCGAAGACGACGCCGGGGCGGAGCGTTCGAATCGACACGCGGCTCGGGCCCACGAGCGTATCGCCCTGCGCTGAAACCCGGACCTGGACCGCCGCGCCTGTAGCCAGACAGATGCTCGCCGGCGATCCCTCGGGGAGCGGAGGTGCAACTTCGCGGGTGACGCGAACCGTATCCGGCGGAGGAGCCGGAAGCATGATCGTGTCGGGCGCCAGACGCTCCATGAGAGACGGCTTGTGAAGTAGACCTCCACCTCCGTTGGGGTTCACCGCTATGGATGCGAGAATCCCCAACTTCGGCTTGCGATACTCCGAAAAGTAGCCGCCCGCGGGCTCCGAATAGTTCGCCGCCAGGTATTGGGCACCGACGCGGATGCCGCCAGCGTCTAGCTCGGCCCCGAAGTTCACGTCGAAGCCGTTGTATTCGCCCATGAACGTCAACAGTGAGTTGTCGCCCATACCGATGTGGACCGCCGAGCCGAGGAACCATCCCTCGGAGCCGACAAAGTTGTAGAAGCCGAGCGCGTCCCCGTCTTGGAACATCCCCGTGCCATACCCCAACGAAAACGTGAGGTCGTGGTCCGGTAATACGCCCTGATCGAAGCCACGGATGTGAGCACTCGCCACGCCGTAGAGAGTCAGCTCCGTATTCACATCCGACAGCCCCGTGTATGTGCTGCGGAGGCGATTATCGGGAATCCCGAGCCGTGTGGGCTGGTACGACGTGCCATCGCCAAAGTCGGGCGCGGTCACATACCGGCCCCCGACCGCAACCCCGATGCCCTGATTCGTTGGTCGCACCAACTGCACGCGTCCGAACAAACCCCAGACATTCCCACCCGCCGCCGCGTCATTGAACGACTGCAGCGACGCACCGAACTCGGCGCGATCGAACAGACCAACCGCAACCGATGCGTCCGAATAGAAGTCGTCTACCGGCCCACCGAACCCAATCGCTTCTCCACTCGCGTCGATCTGTACGGTCCGCCCTAGGTCCATGAAGAACCCGGAGTAGGTGCCTGTGATCGCCATATGCGGCAGCACGCTTGCGACTGGGATGTCCATGAACCCCGAACCATACCGCAGCGTGCTGGGCATGGTTGTGGTCTGCGCCTCGAGGGCAGGCGCCGCGACGAGCCCCGCGAGAACCAGCCCGGTCAAGGATGTGCTGAGACCTCGTGCCTTCTTCATCAGAGGATGCCTCCTATGTGTTAGAAGCTCTCGGCCAAGGGGCGCGCCGAGCACCTCACAACCCTCACAGTCGCCCTAATCTAGATACAAAGCGAGAAATATTACAGAAGAATAATCAAATGTTTACGGACGCTGAGAGTGGGGCCCTGAACCACAGACACGCGTTGATAACTAACCCTGATCGGGGGATCGACGACCTGCGGCGTGAAAAGCAAAGTTTGCCATTCCTGCCGTCGCCGGACCCGAGCTCCTCGACGACCTGCAAAGGGTCACTCCGAGAGTTGCGCCTCGATTCGAGCGAGCCTGCGGCCGATCGACACCACCCACCCGAGAATCAGGGCGATCGTGACCGCATAGGCGATAAAGACATGCCAATAGGGTCGCAGGGTCTGCTGGCCGATACGGGATGAGGCCAGCTCCGTCGCTTCCTGGGCTGCCGCCCCACCCACCGTCAGCAGTACCGCAACCAAAGTCAGGACGACCACTATGGAGTTCTTTCGAGTCATGGGACTAGACCGTTGCTTGGCGCGCACGGGCATCTAGCTCCGCGCGTACGTTCTCGAGGGAGTACCTGAGGAGGAAGAGCCCCAGGAAAAGCACAGTGAACGCACCGAACCCCATGAGCAGGGTCGTCAGCATGTCCCCGGGCAGAGACGGGCCGTCGGGCTTCACCACGACCGGCTGTGGATGCAGCGATCGGAACCAGAGCACGCTCAGGTGGATGAACGGGATGTCGAGCGCACCAACGATCGCCACGACGGCAGCGAGGCGCTTCCCTTTCTCCGGGTTGTCAGTCGAGCCCCGGACCATGAAGTAGCCGAGGAAAATGAACCAGAGGAGCAGCGTGAGCGTCAGGCGCGGCTCCCAGGTCCAGTACGTTCCCCACGCGATCCTCCCCCACAGCGGGCCCGTGATGAGCATGATCGTTCCGAAGACCATGCCGCCCTCCGCGGCGGACACGGCGACACGATCCAACCGCTCGTCGCGGAGCCAGAGGTACATTGCGCTGGTCAGCGCGGCGATCCCGAATGCGAGGAAACACGTCCACGCCGCCGGGACATGTACGTAGAAGATTCGCTGTGCCACGCCCTGACGGATTTCGGTCGAGACCCAGAAGAACGACATCCAATAGACGACACCGACCCACATCAGTCCGAGGGCAGCAAGCGTGACTCCAGCGCGTCGCACACCGGTATCTGTCATCAGTCCTCCACCACAAAGCGGAAAAGCGTGGCACCTGTGACTAGCGCGACCAGTGCGAAGGCCGCGAGCATGCGGATGTTCCCAGCGATTTCGCTTACGGGTCTGCCCGAAAGCAGCCGGCTCGTAGCGCCAGCGCCGTATATCACAACGGGCACCAGGAGCGGGAAAACCAGGATCGGCAAGAGCGTCTCGCCCATCCGCGTCCCAGATGAGACCGCTGTGAACAGCGTGCCCAGCGCGACGAAGCCCAAGGCGCCCAATCCGAGCACGAGAGCCAGTGCACCGGGGTTCCCTCCGAGCTCGAGTCCGAAGAAGAGCATGAAGACCCCGACGACCAGCAGGGCCACCAAGTACAGCAACACGAAGTTCGACAGGGCCTTGCCCAGGAACACCGCGTCCATCGGCACGGGGCTCAGTAGGATACCCTGGAGTGCACCGGCCTCCGAGTCCAGATGGAACGTCCTGCCGAGCCCGAGGAGTCCCCCGAATACGATCGTCATCCAGATGAGACCTGCCGCGATGTCCTGAGGACGAACGAGCGCACGGTCGATCGAGTAGTTGAAGAGAACGGCTGCCAGAACCGCGAAGGCGCCCATGCTGACGAGGCGCTCCCGAGTTCGAAGCTCGAGCAGCAGATCCTTCGCAATGATGGCCTGGACCTGGGCCAGGTATTGGCTCACGCTCCCGCCTCCACCACGCGGTGATAGAATCGTTCGAAGTCCTCGCCGACCTCATCGATTCGCCCTTCCCAGGCGAACCGTCCACGCAGCATGATCCCTACGCGGGTCGCAAGCGCCAGACCCTCTGTGAGGTTGTGAGTCACCATCACGACCGTGCGCAGTCCGTCGCGTAGCTCCCTGAGGACTTCTCTGAGGACGGAGGCCGCCGACGGGTCGAGGCCCGTATAGGGCTCGTCGAGCAGGACCACCGCTGGGTCGTGTAGCAGGGCACGAGCCAGGGACAGTCGCTGCCGCATACCGTGCGAGAGTTGCCGGACAAGCGACGACGCACGCTTCTCGAGCCCCACTCGTTCGAGTCGAGCCCGGATGTGCTCGTTCAGGCCATCGAGACCGTACAGTCGCCCATAGAAGCGCAGGTTCTCCTCCGCGGTCAGATCGCCGTACAGGAAGCTCTGATGCGAGACCACTCCAATACGCCTTCTCCAATCCACAGCGCCGAAATCGAGGCGCTCTCCTGCGACGGCGACTTCCCCACGTGTCGGCCGGAGCCCCCCCGCCAGAAGTCTGAGTAGCGAGGTCTTACCGGCTCCGTTCGGCCCGAATATTGTGAGAAATTCGCCCGCCCGGAGCTCGAGATCGAGCCCTGCGACGGCCACGATCGGCCCGTACTCACGGACGACACCCCTCGCTTCGAGAACCGGCGCCTCGGGGGCGTCTTGAGTTTCCGACGTGTACGATGCCGAGGCTGGTGACGTGCTCAGCCGACCGCTCCGACCGGGAGATCCTGGCCGCACGCCGAGCAGAATCGACTCCCCTCCTCGTTCTCGAATCCGCACCCGGCGCACGCGAGGCCGCCTCGCAGACTCGCGCGCATGCTGGTGATCTCCGCTTCGAGGTCATCATCCTGATCTGAAGCCACCGTGCCCCGTGACTCCTCGTCAGCCTCCAGAGCAGCGAGCGCCTCGGCTGTCAGTTCGGCCTTGAGCGACCGGTAGTCCACCTCATCGAGCTTGCCGGCGAGGAAGTCGTACTCCACGTCGCGCAGAGCGAGAAGCGCCACACGCTTTCGGGCTTCGGTGTCGGTGAGCTCGTCCTCTTGGCGATCGAGGGACGCATGCAATCCCTTCACAACCGGCTGCAGAATGAAGAGGAGGACCGCCGCCGAAACCAGGGCGCTTCCGAGAAGCAGCGTCAACGGACTAGTCCGCGGCTCCTGCCATGGCAGGAGCGGGGGTCGCTTCAGCCTCGGGCTCGGGCTCGGGACGGACCGCAGCTCGGCGCGGGTCTGCGTTCGGCCACAGCGCGATGATCGTGCCGAGGGCGAGCATCAATCCGCCAAACCAGATCCACGAGACGAACGGCTTGACCAGGACTTGAAGGTCGATACCCTGCGCCTGCGAATCCGCGGCTATGACACCGTCGACGTCGTCTAGAGCCGCGAGAATCAGGTACAGATCCTCCTGAATCGTGGAGGCGACGCCCACTTCCGTCATGAGTTGAGCACTGGTGACGTACTGGCGTTTCTCTGTCGTCAGGAAGTCCTGGCGCACGCCGTCCTTCTCGACGGAGACCGTTGCGATCGCCTGCCAGAGCAGATTCCTCTGACCCTTTCCGATCGAAACGGACAGCCCCTCGTACGTCAGCGTGTACGTGTGGCCAAAGGGAGACACGACCTCGAGCTGATCGCCCGGCAGCATGTGTTTGCGTACGTCGACGTTGTACGCCGCCCCCGCGAACCCGAAGTAGATCATCACCATCGCCACGTGGACGATGTAGCCGCCCCACCTCCGGCGATTTCTGGTCACGAGGTGGTATAGGGCCACCGCGTATCCCTCGCCTTTGATGCGGGCACGGGCACGGGTTCCCTTCCAGAACTCGGTCGCGATCACGGTGACGACGAAAGCACAGATGCTCCACGTGACGAGCGCGAGCCCGTGTCGAGCGCCCATCACCCACAGTGTGAGCGCCACCAGCAGCCCGACGCCTATCGGGATTTGGAAGTTCTTCTGCAGGTTCCGCTTCGTCGCTCGACGCCACGCGATCACGGGACCGACACCGGCGAGCGTGAGGAGCGCGAGGCCGATCGGAAAGTTCACCTTCTCAAAGAATGGTGGCCCCACGCTGATCTTCTGACCCGTCACGCCCTCGGCCACGAGCGGGAAGATCGTCCCCCAGAACACGGCGAAGGCCGCCCCGAGAAAGAGCAAGTTATTGAACAGGAACGCAGACTCTCGAGAGACGAACGACTCGATCCTGTTCTCACTCCGAAGCTTGGGCAGCCTGTATAGGATCAACACGACGCAACCGGCGAGCACCGAGCCCAGGAAGCCGAGGAAGATGAACGCGATCTTGAGATCCTCTGCGAACGAGTGCACGGACTCGATGAGCCCTGACCTCGTTAGGAACGTCGCGAAGATCGTGAGCAGGAAGGTCAGGAGCACGAGCGACATGTTCCAGACCTTCAGCATTCCGCGCTTTTCCTGAATCTGGATCGAATGCAGGAAGGCTGTCGCGGTCAGCCACGGGAGCAGAGACGCGTTCTCCACCGGATCCCAGAACCAATATCCCCCCCAACCCAACTCTCGGTACGCCCACTGCATGCCGAAAATGATGCCGACTGAAAGGAACAGCCACGACACCAGAATCCACCTGCGCGTCAACTGAATCCATCGGGCGTCTAGCCGGCCATTGAGAAGTGCGGCGACAGCAAATGCGAATGGAATCGTAAACGCGGTGAAGCCGAGGTAGAGCGTGGGCGGATGTATCGTCATCCAGTAGTTCTGGAGCTGGGGATTCAATCCCCGACCGTTCGCGGGCGTGAACGCCATGCGCTCGAACGGATTGACGTCGGCGAAGAGCAGAACGATGAGAAAAAAGGCCAGAACCGTCTGCAGTACCGCCGCCACGTAGGGCATGAACTCGCGGTGTTTCTTCCGATTCTGGAATACACAGATGCTCGAGAAGAACGACAGAATCAGCGCCCAGAAGAGGAGCGAGCCACGTTGCCCTGCCCACAGGCCGGTGACCTTGTAGAAGAACTCCATCTCCCGGTTCGAATATCCCGCGACATACAGGTACTCGAACTTGTCGCCGAGGAAGGCCGCCACGATGCCGGCCGACGCCAGGACTAGTAGGAAGAAGACCGCATAGATGCTGCGCTCAGCGCTCAGCACCAGGTCGCCTCGCTGAGTACGACCGCCCGTGAAGCCGAGGGCCATGCCCCAAATCGCTACAGGCAGCGCGATCCAGAGGGCGTACTCACCGAGGATGGTCAACCGGCTAGGTCCTCCGGCGTTGCCTCGTACCGACTACCGCACTTGGTCAACAATGTGGCTGCCTCGAACACGCCGTCGGTGCGAAGGAAGCCCTCCAAGACGACCTCGACCTCATCCGTAAACGTGTCCGGGAGAGCGTCCCGGTACTCGACCGGGAACGTGATCGATTCGTCAACGAGATCGCGCACGATGAACGTGTGGAGCAACTCGCCTTTCACGCGCGCGTACGAGCCGGGCACCACCTGCCCGCTCACCTTGATGCCGATATCGTGGAACGTCGGGTCCGCCTCGACCCTGGCCATCAGCTCCACCGGAGTGAGGTAGTAGACCATCGTCTCACTCACGCCCGTCCAGATGAGATAGGACACTACCGTCGCAACGCCGACGAGCCCAACCATGAACCGGCCGTGTTTCATCATCGTCCTTTCCTTGCCGAAGACCTTCTTTTTCGCCTCAAATGTAGCTGGGCCGCTCGGGCCGGGACCAGTCCGGGAAAGTCCCTACGGCAACCCGCCGACGTCGACCGGGGCTCGAGCACCCGAGATTCAGGCCACAGCCCCTATTTCGCAGCTCGGAAAAGAGCCGCCTGATCGACGGCCCAACGTGCCGCATGGGTCGCTCCATCCAGCGCGGGCAACTCGAGGCCGTCTGCGGGCGGAGTACCAAGCGTCCCCACGGGTATTCCCATCTTCAACGCCATCGCGATCTCCGAAAGCGTCCCCCATTCACCGCCGACGGCGACCGCCGCTTCCGCGCCCCCCACTACGAGCGCATTCCGCGCCTCGCCCATACCGGTGGCGAGCGGGATACGAATCCAGGGATTGGCGGAAGCCGCGTCGCTCCCGCGCAGAATCCCGATCGTGATCCCTCCCGCTTCTGATGCCCCCCGCGCGACCGCTTCCATCACACCACCGTGGCCTCCGCAGAGCACGACCGCCCCAAGTGCGGCGAGCGCTTTCCCGAGGGAGGAGGCAACCTCGTAGTCGGTCTCAGAGGCATTGGCCGCGCCGAGAACCGCGATTCGGTGCGGGCGCTCAACAGCTACGGGTTCGGTCACGAGTCCTGAGCCCATCGGACCGCCGCCCGCACCGCCCGGTTCCACTCCGACATCAGTGCTGCGCGTTCCGCCTCAGACATGCGCGGTGCTCGGCGAGTCGCTTCACCCTGCACCGCCAGGAACTCCTCAGCCGATGCCCATACTCCTGTCGCGATCCCCGCGAGCCCCGCCGCGCCCATCGCGGTGGTCTCCACGATCGCTGGCCGACGAACCGGTACATCTAGCACGTCGGACTGAAACTGCATCAACCAGTCGTTCATCGCGGCCCCTCCGTCGACTCGGAGCTCCGTCGTGGCCACACCGGAGTCCGCCTCCATGGCGTACAGGACTTCAGCCGTGCCGTACGCCATCGCTTCGAGCGCGGCTCGAACCATGTGTTCCTTCGTGGTCCCGCGAGTCAGACCGACAAGCAGGCCCCTGGCGTCGGGCTCCCAGTGGGGTGCGCCCAGGCCCACAAACGCGGGCACGAAGTAGACGCCCCCATTGTCGACCACCGACTCGGCCATGGCTTCGGAGTCCTCTGCAGCATCCAGCAGCCCGAGACCGTCGCGGAGCCACTGGATCGCCGCTCCGGCGATGAAGACCGAGCCCTCGAGGGCATAGGCCAAGCCACCCTCGGAGTCGCACGCAGCGGTCGTGAGAAGGCCCCTTGTCGAGGGTACGGCCTCGGTTCCGGTGTTCAACAGCAGAAAGGCCCCGGTACCATACGTGTTCTTGGCGAGGCCGGGCGCCCAACAGCCCTGGCCAAAAAGCGCCGCCTGCTGATCACCGGCCACACCGGAGATCGGAACTTCGATGCCAAGATGCTCGCCGATCGCATGTCCGAAGTCTCCCGAGCTCGGCCTGACCTCTCCCAGCAGCTGAGCGGGTACGTCGAGTAGGTCGAGGAGCCACGGATCCCACGCGGCGTCCTGCAGATGGAGCAAGAGTGTTCGGGACGCATTGGTCGGATCCGTAGCGTGGACAGCACCGCTGGTCAGCCGGGCAATGAGCCAGCTGTCAATCGTACCGGCTGCGAGCTCGCCGGCCTCGGCGCGGGCGCGGAGCTGCGGGTCGTGTTCGAGCAGCCACCTAATCTTCGTGCCGGAGAAATACGGATCCAGGACCAGGCCGGTTCTTCTCCGCACCTCGTCCTCATGCCCTGCAGCCTTGAGTTCCCTGCAGATATCGCGAGTGCGCCGATCCTGCCAAACGATGGCGCGATGGAGGGGCGTCAAGGTCTCTCGGTCCCACAGCACCACGGTCTCGCGCTGATTGGTGATCCCGATGCACCGCACGTCGGCGGCCCCGGCGGCGTCCAGGGCGGCGCGGGCCACACGCACCGTAACCTCCCAGATTTCCTCCGCGTCGTGCTCGACCCAGCCGGGCCGCGGAAAGTGCTGCGTGAACTCCGAGTACGCCCGGCCCAGAATGCTCCCGTCTTGTCCGACGACGAGGCACGTGGTCCCAGTCGTTCCCTGGTCGATGGCGAGGACAGATGGCACGCTCATGTGGGCTCCCGCCGAGGCAGGCTATTTAGTGGCCTGTAACAGATGAACGTTTGCATTCGAGCCGCGATGCATCCACTCCGGCCGCGTTCCTCCTCCTCACAATAGCCCTGCTATTCCTCGTCGTCGCGCCTTGCCGGAGCGACGCCTCGCCACTCTCGGTGCTAAACAACCATCCGTTACAGGCCATTAGTAGGAGAGAGACTCCCGAAGTCATAGTGCCACCCAGCTTGCTCGAGGAGCCTGATGAAAGCGTCGACGGGGAAGCCGAGAACCGAATAGTAGTCTCCGTCGATTCCCTCCACCAACGCCGCTCCAAGGCCCTGGATCCCGTATGAACCGGCCTTGTCGAGGGGCTCGCCGGTCGACGCGTACTCGCGGGCAACGCTCTGGTCGAAGGCGCGAAAACGGACGTCGGCTCGGGAGACGAGGCTCACCGTTCCATGCGCGCCGCAAAGCGCGATCCCCGTCAGCACTTGATGCGTTCTACCACTCAACGACAACAACATTGCGACAGCGTCCGACTCGTCGGACGGTTTGCCGAGGATCCGCTCGCCATCTACGACGACCGTGTCCCCACCGATCACGAGCGCCCCGGGGTATGCCGCGGCGACCGTCTCCGCCTTGGCCCGTGCAAGACGCTCGACGTGCTCGGATGGGCTCTCGCCGGGCAGATGCGCCTCGTCGACATCGGACGGCGACACCAGGGGATCGAGCCCTAGTTGGCGGAGCACGTCTGCCCGCCGTGGTGACCCGGACGCCAGGACGAGTTGAGGTGCGGTCATGGGTTGGGCAGGTCAGCGTTCGAGCAAGAGGGTCACCGGCCCGTCATTGACCAGACCGACCTCCATCGCCGCGCCAAACTCTCCGCTCTCTACTCGCCCAGGAGCGCGTTCGCCCAGAAGATCAACGAATCGATCGTACAACGGCACCGAAATCTGGGGAGGTGCGGCGCCGACGAAACTGGGGCGCCGCCCCTTCCGAGTGTCCCCGTAAAGCGTGAACTGACTGACCACCAGGAGCGCTCCACCGACGTCGGCCAGAGAGAGATTCATCTTCCCCGCTTCGTCTCCGAACACGCGCAGCCCGATGATCTTGTCAGCCATCCAAACCAGATCGGCCTCCGCATCCCCCTCCGCGAAGCCGACCAGAAGCAGCAGCCCCTTTCCGATCTCGCCGATCGACGCACCAGCGACCTTGACACTTGCTTGGGAGACTCGCTGAAGAACGACCCTCACTCGACCGTGACCGACTTGGCCAAATTCCTCGGTTGGTCGACGTCCGTCCCCCGCAGGATCGCCATGTGGTAGGCGAGGAGCTGCAAGGGCACGCTGGTCAGAACAGGCAGAAGCGCCGGAATCGTGTGCGGCACGCGGATAATGTGATCCACTTTGTCCCGAAGCTCGGGAGCGTCATCGCTCACGACGGCGATGATGCGTCCGCCACGCGCCTTCACCTCTTCGATATTCGACACGACTTTCTGGTAAACCGTGTCCCTGGGCGCCAGAAATACGACCGGCATGTCGTCGTCGATCAACGCGATGGGGCCGTGCTTCATCTCTGCTGCAGGGTACCCCTCCGCGTGGATGTAGCTGACCTCCTTGAGCTTGAGCGCACCCTCGAGAGCTACCGGGAATTGATACCCCCGTCCCAGGTAGAGGAAGTTGTTCGCGTCCGAGTACGCTGCCGCCAAGTCGCGAATCTGGTCGTTGAGTTCGAGCACCTCTTCTACTTGATCCGGGAGCTTCTTGAGAGCCTCGACGATCTCTCGTCCCTGGACAACCGAGAGATTCCGGCGGCGGCCCATAGTCAAAGTGAAGAGCGCGAGCGCGACGAGTTGACTCGTGAACGCCTTGGTGGAGGCGACCCCGATTTCCGGGCCAGCGTGGAGGTAGACCCCGAAATCCGTCGCGCGGGCGATGGACGAGCCGACGGTATTGACCACGCCCATGGTCGTGAGCCCCCGCTGCTTGGCTTCCTTGAGCGCGGCCAACGTGTCGGCGGTTTCTCCGGACTGACTGACCGCGAGGGCGAGGGTACCCTCCTCCAAGACCGAGTTCCGATACCTGAACTCCGACGCATACTCGACGTCGACGGGCAGCCGGGCGATCTCCTCGAGCATGTACTCGCCCACCAGACTCGCATGCCAGCTGGTGCCACACGCCGTGATGACCACGCGTCGGATCCGACTGAGCTCCTTGTCGTGATTGGCGAGTCCTCCGAGGCGGGCGTCGCCCTCTTCCTCGAGGAATCGTCCGCGCATCACGTCCCGC
>Ga0208879_1004081_pt1 | contig 11572 bp, 8 predicted proteins | sample Knorr_S15_td_Bot_FD_185605 | JGI IMG/M metagenome (GOLD analysis project Ga0208879, IMG submission 185605) | Marine microbial communities from Southern Atlantic Ocean transect - Knorr_S15_td_Bottom_ad_5009_LV_A (SPAdes) (version 2) | ecosystem: Environmental > Aquatic > Marine > Oceanic | place...
ACTCAAACGTCAGGCATACTTCACCTGGTTTCCGCACCTGATTCCCGCGGTATCGGTTCGGCAGGGCGATTGGAAGTTAATTCGACGGTTCGAGCCGCATCCCAAATATCCTGAAACAGTCGAGCTCTACAATCTTAAGGACGATATCGGCGAGACTCGAAACCTCGCCGGGAAGATGTCCAAGAAGGTGGCCGAGCTTCAAGCCTTGATCGATGGCTTCGTGAAGGAAACGGGAGCGCTATATCCCAAGCCCAATCCCAACTACGATCCAAACGGGAAACCAACAGTATCAAAGCCCAAGCCCCAACGCCCAACTCCCGAGCAGTTCCTCCAGAGACGTGACACGAACAAAGACGGCTTCATCACACTCAAGGAATACATCGGCAATCCGAAAGGCCGCAACGTGCCCGCTCTGAACCAACAATTCAATCGCCGAGACGCGAACAAGGACGGGAAGCTCACTCTCGAGGAACTGAAGAAAACGAAATGAAGGCAAACGGTATCAACGTCCTTCTTCTGGCAATCTTTTGGCAATCTGTTCTCGCCGAGGACAAACCCAAGGACCTGGTCACCCCGGCCATGACGGAGGAGGCCCCCGCGGCGGGCAAGCGGGTGCGTCAGGTCGCCCCCGAATACAAGGGCACGAAGGTCTACCATTCCCTTTACCTTCCCACCGACTGGAAAAAGGGGAAGTCCTATCCCGTGCTGGTCGAGTACACCGGCAACAAGTTCCCCGCCTGCGGTTCAACCGGCGAGGTAAAGGACGCCAACCTGGGCTACGGCTTGAGCGGAGGGAAGGGGTTCATTTGGGTCTCCATGCCCTACGTCCAGAAAGGCAAAAAGGAAAACACGGTCAAGTGGTGGGGCGACCGGCAAGCCACCATCGACTACTGCAAGTTCACCCTGCCGCGCATCTGCAAGGAATTCGGGGGAGATCCCGACAACCTCTTCATCTGCGGGTTCTCGCGTGGCGCCATCGGTTGCGGCTACCTCGGCTTGGCGGACGACGAGATCGCCGGCTTCTGGAAAGGGATGATCGCTCACGACCACTTCGACGGGCAAAAGAAATGGGGCTACCCCAAAAGCGACCGAGCCTCCGCCCTCAAGCGCCTCGCCCGCCTGAAGGGCCGTCCCGTCCTGGTTTGCGGAAGCGCCAACGACTATCTCAAGGACCATCCAGAGCTTGGTGCCTTCACCTTCCTTCCCGTACCCGTGGCCAAGATCTTCCAAATACCGGACGGCCCTGTCATTCACCCCCACACCGACCTCTGGGCCCACCGGGACAGCCCCACCCGGGAACAAGCCCGGGCCTGGCTGCGCAAACAAATATCCTCGGGAAAATGAAAACGTCTCGCACAGGCATGACCAACAAGGATTATGCGGCAAACTTCGATGATTTCCTTGGCCAAGTTGGCAAGGGTCAACCCTTCTGCTTTTGGCTGGGAACGCATGAACCGCATCGGGGCTTCGAGGAGTGTGCAGGGCGACGAACGGGAAAGAATCCCGCCAAAGTGAAGGTGCCGCTGATTTTCCCTTTGCGTTCTTTGCAGTTCGTCAGGGCCATTGGGTGAAACCTACAATTCGACCGGTCAATTCTCAAGCCTCGGGTTGGCAAGCGGGCCAATTTGGTTTATCAACGGCCCATGCAATCCACTCTGCGATTCCTCTCTGTATTGCTCTGTATCCTCTGCGGCTTAAATCAAGCCGAGGCCAAAGTGCCCAACATCATCCTCGTCATCACTGATGACCAAGGCTACGGGCCGGTTGGTCGGCATGGGCATCCGTGGATTCGCACGCCGAATCTCGACAAGCTGTACGACACGAGCACGCGGTTCACGCGGTTTCTGGTGAGCCCAACGTGCGCGCCGACGCGGAGTGCGTTGATGACAGGCCGGCATCCGATGAAAAATGGGGTTACTCATACGATCCTCGAGCGCGAACGCATGACGCTCAAGGCAACCACGCTGCCGCAGGTGCTCAAGCAGGCCGGCTACACCAGCGGCATCTTCGGCAAGTGGCACCTCGGCGATGAGGAACCGTACCAGCCGCACAAGCGCGGGTTTGACGAGGCGTTCATCCACGGCGCGGGCGGCATCGGGCAGGCGTACAAATGCAGCTGTGCTGATGCGCCGGGTAACAAGTATTTCAATCCTGTCATCCGTCACAACGGGTCCTTCGTGAAAACTAAAGGCTACTGCACTGATTTATTTTTCACTGCCGCGCTGGGATGGATTAAGGCCAAGAAGGGCGACGACGCGCCATTCTTTGCGTACATCACCACCAATGCCCCGCACGGGCCGTTCATCGCGCCACCCAAGAATACCAAGCGCTTCACCGACCTCGGCTTCGCCGGCAAGCCGGCGGGCTTTTACGGCATGATCGAAAACATCGACGAAAACATGGGGCGCCTGATGGGCAAGCTCGAGGAATGGGGTTTGTTCAAGGACACCATCCTCATTTTTATGAGCGACAACGGCATGACCCCTGCCGGCTCCCGGCCCGGTCAACAGGTGGCCAAGGGCTACCCCTTCTTCAACGCCGGCATGAAGGGCATGAAGGGCAGTGCCGATGAAGGCGGAGTGCGCGTGCCTTTCCTCGTGCGCTGGGACGGTCACTGGAAAGCCGGCCGCGACTTTGATACCGTGAGCGCACACATCGATGTGCTGCCCACCTTCGCCGCCATCGCGGGCATCAAGACGTTGCCGAAAAACCAAGTCGAAGGCCGCAGCTTCCTGCCGCTACTTACTGGTGAAAAGAAAACACTCTCCGATTCTCGTTATCTCTTCACTCACAAAGCCCGCTGGAAGACCGGTACTGAGCCCAACGAATTTCAGTGGAAAAACTACGCTGTCCGCAACCAGCGTTACCGCTTTGTCGGAGGCGGCACGGCAGTAAGCGTTTCAGAACGGCAACGGAAACAGGGTATCTCGCCCAAAGATGCACTCTTCGACATGTTGAAAGACCCCGGCCAGCAGACGAACATCATCGATCAGCACCCCGACGTGGCCGAGAAAATGCGAGCCGCTTACAGCAAATTTTGGAAGGAAGCCCGTCCGTTGATGGTGAACGAGGAAGTACCCATGTCCAAGACCCGCCCCTTCCACGTTTGGTATGCCGAGCAAATGAAAAAGGGCGGTATCCCTCAATGGAAGGAACCTGAGCTTTAATCGCAGGTGGTAGTTGGCAAAACCCGCCGCATGCGGTATCACCCTCGCATGCGATCCGCTTGGTTTTTTCTCGCTGCCTTTCTTTGTGCCCTTTGTGGTTCCAGCCAGATCTACGCCGCTCAGCGGCCAAACATCCTGTTCTGCATATCAGACGACCAGTCCTATGCCCACACCGGGGCCGCCCATGATCAGGTGGTCAAGACGCCCGCCTTCGACCGTGTCGCCCGTGAGGGCATACACTTCTATCACGCTTTTTGCGACGCGCCCACCTGCGGGCCATCGCGAAGCGCCATCCTGACCGGCCAGCCGATCTGGCGCCTGGAGGAAGCGGGCAACATCCACAGCACCCTGCCCGCTAAGTTCACAACCTACACGGAACTGCTGGAGGACGCGGGTTACGCCACCGGGTTTACCGGCAAGGGCTGGAGTCCCGGACGGCTCGAGCCGGGAGGTCGAAAGGCCAACCCGGCCGGCGCGGAATTCAACCGCAGAAGGGTGAAGCCTCCCTTCCGGGGTATTGCCAACAGGGATTACGCGGCAAACTTCGATGACTTCCTCGCCCAGGTGGGCAAGGACCAGCCCTTCTGCTTCTGGCTGGGGACGCATGAACCCCATCGCGGCTACGAGGAAGGCGCGGGGCGAAGAACAGGGAAGGATCCCTCCAGGGTGGTCGTGCCGCCGATCTTTCCGGACCATCCGGTCGTGAGAAACGACCTTCTCGATTACTTCGTGGAGATCGAGCATTTCGACAGGATGGTCGGCCGCGCGATCAGCACCCTGGAAAAAAGCGGCCAGCTCGACAACACCATCGTGGTGGTCACCAGCGACCACGGCATGCCCTTTCCCCGCGCCAAGGCCAGTCTCTATGATGCGGGAACGCGTGTGCCGCTGGCCATTCGCTGGCCCAGGGGAATCATCAATCCGGGTCGTTCGTTCGGCATTCTGGTAAACCTCAGCTCCCTGGCGCCCACCTTTCTGAAAGCCGCCGGCCTGGAGGTTCCCGAAACGATGACCAGGCACCACCTGATGGACGCGTTCAGCAACGTGGGGAAACCGGAAACAAGACTTTTTCAGGACCCCTCCGCCGCGTTCATCGCCATGGAACGCCACGATGGCTGCCGCAAGGGAGGCAAGGGCTATCCCTGCCGCGCCATTCGTACCCAGGAATACCTGTACATCAGGAATTACGAGCCCGAGCGCTGGCCGGCGGGCAACCCCGATCGCCAGTTCTGCGCGCGCGACATCCCCTTTGGCGAGGTTGATTCGTCCCCCACTAAGACCCTGCTCATGGACAACAAGGACAAGCCCGGCTTCAAGCGCTTTTACGACCTGGCCTTTGCAAAGCGCCCAGCCGAGGAACTTTATCACGGGGGCAGGGATCCCGGCCAGTTGGAGAACCTCGCCGGGAATCCTGAGTTTGCCAGTGTGCAGAAAAAGCTCAGCGCCCGCTTGCAGGAACACCTGGTTCGAACCGGGGACCCCCGCGCCCTCGGCCTGGATGCGCCCTGGGACTACTACCCCTACTACGGCATGCGCCGGAACAAAAACTGGAAGGTCGATCCGAAACCGTGAGACCCCACGTCGAACATCGTTTTTATATCTCACCGGGGCACGTTGCGTTGATCACGATCCAATGATGAAGAGATTCCTCACCATATGTACCTTGGCCTTCGCCTTGACGGCTTCCGCCGCGCACGCCGCCAAGAAACCCAACATACTGGTTCTCCTGACCGACCAGTGGCGCTTTGATGCGTTTGGTTATGCGGGCAACAAGGACGTCAAGACACCCAACATCGACCGCTTGGAAAAGGAGTCGATCAATTTTACGCATGCGCTCAGTGGAGTTCCCGTGTGTTGCCCCATGCGGGCCAGCCTGTTGACTGGGCAACGCCCCCTGACACACGGCGTTTTCATGAACGATGTGTCGCTAAATCCGAATGCCAACTCGATTGCCAAGGTGTTAAACCGTGCTGGATACGACACAGGTTACATTGGCAAATGGCATATCGATGGCCGGGGGCGCTCCAGTTTTATTCCACGCGAGAGGCGGCAGGGTTTTGAATACTGGAAAGTTCTCGAATGCACTCACAACTATAACAACTCCTTCTACTACGCAGATGGCCCGGAAAAGTTGAAGTGGGATGGCTACGATGCCATTGCCCAAACGAGAGATGCCCAGCAATACATCAAAGCCCAAGCAAAAAACAAAAAGCCCTTCAGTCTCTTCATCGGTTTTGGCCCTCCTCACGCTCCTTATCACTCCGCCCCTGAAAAATATCGTGCGATGTATGACCCGAAGAAGATACGGTTGCGACCAAACATCCCTCATTATTTTCGCGAAATCGCCCGCAGGGATCTCGCAGGCTATTACGCCCATTGCACCGCTTTGGATGATTGCGTGAGGGATCTTTGGGGAACACTCAAAGAAAGTGGCCAGGAGGAAAACACCATCATCATTTTCACCTCAGATCATGGTGACCTTATCGGCTCGCACGGTGCCTATAAAAAACAACAACCATACGATGAATCCATTCGCATCCCTATGCTTATCCACTATCCTGCAAAATTTGGCCGTGAAGGCAGGCGTTTGAAGGCGTTGATCAACACCGAGGACATCATGCCCACTTTGCTTGGTTTGAGCGACGTGACGATTCCGAAAACCGTTGAAGGATCGGATTTCAGCCAATTAATTGAAGGCGGTGAAAATCCAAATGACGGTGCCGCGCTCATTAGTTGCCCGGCTCCGTTTGGCCAATGGGCACGCCGATGGGGTGGCAGGGAGTTTCGTGGCATCCGAACAGTTAATCACACCTATGTTGAGGATCTGCGCGGGCCTTGGCTAATGTTTGATAATGAAAAAGACCCCTTCCAGTTAAACAATCTTCTGACCAATCCGGGGAACGAAAAGTTGGCCAAGGATTTGAGAAAAATCCTAAGGCGAAAACTTAAGGAAACAAACGACGAGTTTCTGCCCGGCCATTCTTACGTAGAGAAATGGGGTTATCCACTGGATAAAACGGGAACCGTTCCATATAAGAATTAGTACTATCAGAATTCAAAAGACCATCAGCTTATAGGTATGAAGAAAAATATTCTTATCATCTGCGCTTTGGGGTTGCTCTGGTTGGGCTCATTACTTCATGCGAAGTCTCAGAAATATGACGTGTTGGTTTACGGCGCCGCGCGCGCAGTGGTGCCAAAGTAGGAAGAATAGGCGTAAAACAGTCCACCGTAATAAGCACAAGAGAAAACAATGAAACACCTCCTCCTCACAACAATCGCAGCTGTGCTGGTGGTGGGGTGCGCCTTCGCTGATCCGATTCACGATGTTGCTTGGAAAGGCGACCTTGCTGGCGTCCAAAGGGAATTAAATAAAGGCGCGGATGTGAATGCTAGAGGCTTTCTTGGAAGTACACCCTTGCATAATGCGGCTCGTTGGGGTCACAAGAAAGTCGCCGAACTGCTTATCTCCAGAGGTGCGGAGGTGAATGCGAAGGATGATGATGGATGGACTCCTTTGCATTATGCGGCTTTGGAAGGCAGTAAGGAAACCGCCAAGCTACTTATTGTCGAAGGCGTGGACGTGAATACGAAGAATGATGAAGGAGAGACTCCTTTGCATCAGGCGACTCACGGTGGTCACAAGGAAGTCGCCGAAATGCTTATCGCCAAAGACGCGGATGTGAACGCGAGGAAGAAGAATGGATACACACCGCTAGATGAGGCGAACTGGCGCAACAAACCAGAAATAGCCGACCTCCTGCGCGAACACGGCGGCAAGACGGGAGAAGAATTGAAGGTACTGATGCCTCGCTTGGTGCAGCATGGGCGGTTTGCGTTCAGCTTTGTTGCGGAGGAAGGGAGGGGTCTACGAGGTTCAGGATTCGTTTGACCTGCTGAACTGGGAAGTGATCAAGGCCTACACTGGGACAGGTTCCTCGGTTCAGTTTGATGAAGAGAGGGACCACTATCCCCCGAAATGGTTCTACCGCGTGAGGATGGTTGAGTGACCTCCTCCGCAAACACGGCGGCAAAACGAGTGAAGAATTGAAAAATGCTGGGAAATAACCAAACCCACCTCAGCGGCAACAGTTAAAACAGCTTGAAAACTGCGCTCAAAGGAATGAGGGTTCCTTCAGTTAACCCTCATATTTATGAAAAAACTAGCATCACTACTCATATACGTCGGTCTGGCAATCAATGTCAGCGCCCAGGATATACTGTTTCAGGAAACCTTTGAAGACGACGGCTCCGACAGCCGCTACACGGTCGAGGGGGGGGGGGTCTATGAACTGGTTGACATCCAAAGTGACCTTTCGATCAACCAGGACATGGCGGGGCCGATCTATTGGGCCCGAAATACTGAGGTGTCCTTTGTTGGCGTGCCGGCACCGGTACCGGCGAAGCGGGCCATCATGTCCTGGAGCAACTCCATCACCGAGGACGATGTCACCGACGATTTCAAGGCGTTCTTCCTGGATGCGGTGAAATGGCTGGCCGGGGATGGAAAAAAGGTCCTGTTCTCGCCCCCCCCCATGAATGACGGTGAGTTGGTTCTGGTGGCGATACTGGAGGAAAACGGTTACACGGTCAGCGAGGATGAGAATTCGTCCTCCGGTTCTGGCGGCCTGCCTCCTGTACGTGGCTCGGCAGCCGTGGACATGGTGATCATGGGAACGAACGTCGCGGTCAGTCGATTTGCCAACTACAAGAAGCCGGTGTTGACCTACATGGCATCAGCCCATGACGACATGTTGGTCAGCAGCATCGGTACAACACTAACGACCGAGCTTGGGCCGGTGGCTATCAAGGCATCCGATCATGCCGCAGCGGGTGGGCGTTCCGATGAACACGAGTTTGTGTCGGGATCACATGCCTTTGATTTACCAGGGGCGATTCTGCCCACCGATGCGACCGTGGTGGCTTCGTTCAGCCGCAAGATTCCTTACCAGATCAACAGCCTGGAGAAGCTCGATGCCATGATCTCCGGGCAGCTCAAAAGCATTCAGTCTGAATTCACGGCGGATATTGCGGACATCGCCCTGGATACCAGTCCAGCCGGGATCATCGAATTCGCCTATGAGTCATATCTCCCTGAGGAGGTCAGTGGCTCCTTCGGCGTCCGGGGGACAGGCAAGATCAAGGTCAAGGAATCCGGCACCTATTCCCTGGCCCTGGGTGTTGACGATGGCGGCCGGTTGAGAATCGACCTGGACAGCAACGGCTTTAGCGATGATGACAACGTGATCGTGGAGGACGCCTCGGGCGCCTTTCGTTACAAGACAGCTGATGTGTCTTTCGCCAAGGCAGGCACTTATGATTTTGAGTGGGCGTCGTTCAACTCAGGTGGTGCTTTCGGAAGTGAATTAGCACTGGCTTTTGAAAAAGGAGGCAACGCCCCCAGGACTGTGGATTCTCTGGAATGGGACGTGATTTACGAGGGTGAGGAAGACCTGTTGCTGGTAGGGGAAATCAGCCTGACAGCCTATGTCCCGGATGTTGAAGGGGAGACCGAGGAAATACCGTTCTTTGTGGCCTTGGGGGACAATGTGTTCGGCGGCGGGCCGTTTGCCGGGTTTGAAGGGGAGGGCTTTTTTGCCGGGTCAGCCCTGAACAAATTTGCCATGGACACTCCGGTAAAAAGCCTGGAATTCAATGATCCGATCAATGTGGCCGGGAAGGACGATTTGAAACTGGTTTTTTTGGCCTCGGCCACCTACCTGGATTTTGAGACTTCGGATTATTTGAAGATCTACGTCGAGGACGGGGGTGACCCTCTGGTTTTGTTCACAGCGCCCAGTGGCAATGACAAGTTTTTTGATGACAAAAACACAGCCCAAGGCGAAATCACCCAGTTGGGACTGAACCTGCAGGAGATTGTCTACGATATTCCTTCCGGCCTGGACGAGATCTGGTTGCGCATCGAGGCCAACACCACATGGTGGAATGAGATCGTGGCCATCGACAACATCCGGATCATTTCAGGTGAGCTTAACCAGGAACCGCCAACCATCGGTATCAACCGTGATGCAGAGGGCAATGTTGTGGTTGAGTTTGCCGGGAGTCTGCAGGTGGCACCAACGGTGAATGGCCCGTGGCTGGACCTGGATCGGGAAAGCCCGGCAACGCTAGGCCCCGGCCAAGACGCAAAGTTCGCCCGCGCTGTGCACAAATAGTTTTCTCAACGATTCAGACACCGCTAGATTGGGCCATTATGCGCAAAACGGACCGAACTCGCCGACCTCCTACGCAAACACGGCGGCGTACGAGAAAATTGGAGTTTAATCTCGCAAAAAACACGGCGACCGCAATCCAATCCAGTCCGGCGACAACTGGTCCGGCCCGGCGGCAAGACGGGTGCAGAATTGAAAACTGAAGGCAAATGAAACACCTCCTACTCACAACAATCGCAGCCGTGTTATCCGCCTCGAGTTTGGTTTTAGGAGAGCGGCCTAATATCGTTTTTATCATGTCCGATGACCATGCGCTGGAGGCGATCGGGGCATATGGATCATGGTTAAAAAAATATTGTCCCACGCCTACGATTGATCAACTGGCTGCAGAGGGCATGCGCTTTACCAATGTCTGCTGCAACAACTCCATCTGTTCACCGAGTCGTGCAAGTATTCTGACTGGCCAATACAGCCACAAGAATGGGGTCCCAAATCTCAACGGCTCCATTAGTGAAGATTCACCGCAGTTGGCCGTGGAATTAATGAAGGCCGGTTATCAGACAGCGGTGTTCGGCAAATGGCATCTTACCTCCCGCCCAATGGGTTTTGACACCTATAAGGTCACTCGCGGGCAGGGTTCATGGTTCGATCCGGTTTTCTATACGCAAAATGGGCAATGGTATGGCAGAAGGAAAAAACGTGAAACGGTTCCCGGGGAAAAACACACCGGCTATTGTTCAGATATCTACACAGACCAGGCTTTGGCATGGCTGAAGGCACGTGATACCAAGAAACCGTTCTGCATGATGCTGCATTTCAAGGCACCGCATCATTCCTATGAGTACCCAGAGCGCTGGAAGGATTACCTCAAAGACACGCTCATACCGGAGCCGCCCAGCCTGCATGAGGACGTCGAAAAAACCAGTCCCCGGCTCAAGGGCGTGCACACCTGGCACATGATCCATAAAAACGGCTATTTTGGCCGACATGAAATGGACGAGGTTCCTCCCATGTGGCCGCACGACGGCACCACTCGTGGCAAGACTACGGCGGCATACCAGCACATGATCCACAAATATCTCCGTGCGGTGGGAGCTGTGGATGACAACATCAAGCGGGTGATGGATTTTCTGGAACAGGAGAATATCAAGGATGAAACCGTGATTATCTACACCAGTGATCAAGGGTACTGGCTTGGCCAGCACGGCCTTTATGACAAGCGGCTTATTCTGGAAGGATCCATCAAGATGCCCTTCATCGTCAGGTACCCTGGGGAGATCAAGGCGGGCTCAGTCAATGACTCGTTGTGCAGCAATGTGGATTTTGCACCCACGCTGCTTGGTATCGCTGGGATTCCGGTTCCAAAGACCATGCAGGGAGTGAGTCTGCGTCCACTTTTACAGGGACGCCAGCCGACCAACTGGCGCAAGGGAATCTGGTATGCCTACTGGGCGACCGGACATTTCCACTGGGGCGTTCGCACCCGCCAACACAAACTAGTACGATTTCCTGGCACAACGGACTATGAGTTCTATGATTTGGGCAAAGATCCGAATGAAATGAACAATCTTGCAGGCCAGCCCAGTTATGCCAGGGCCACTGCACAAACCGAAAAAATTCTAGAGAAACTGATCAAGGAAGTTGATATCAAACCAAACCAAATGCCGGGAGCCAACAGGTAATGAAACACCTCCTACTCACAACAATCGCAACCGTGCTTTTGGTGGGGCTGGATTCCACACGGCTCATGGCGGACGAGGCCCTGAAATACTGGCCGCAGTGGCGGGGGCCAACCTGGAACGGCGTAGCGTCGCAAGCTGACCCTCCAGTCACTTGGAGCGAAACGGAAAACTTGCGCTGGAAGACTCTCATAGAGGGCAGCGGGTGGGGGACTCCGATTATTTGGAGCGAACGAATTTTTCTGCTGACCGCGATCGCCCTCGACAAGAAGATGGCCATTCCGGACGTCATTCCCGCCGGCACGCCAAACATAAATCTGCATCCCCAGGTGATCGATTCGTGGAAACCACAGAGGTTTGCGATCGTGTGCATCGACCGGATCACCGGCAAGCTGCTCTGGAGCCAGACTGTTCACGAGGCGATGCCGCACCAGGGGCATCACCGCAAGGGCGGGTTTGCCTCGGCGTCACCTGTGACGGACGGCCAGCACATTTACGCCTATTTCGGTTCGTTCGGCCTCTATTGTTACGACTTCGAGGGACGGTTCGTCTG
>Ga0208879_1004089_pt1 | contig 11552 bp, 10 predicted proteins | sample Knorr_S15_td_Bot_FD_185605 | JGI IMG/M metagenome (GOLD analysis project Ga0208879, IMG submission 185605) | Marine microbial communities from Southern Atlantic Ocean transect - Knorr_S15_td_Bottom_ad_5009_LV_A (SPAdes) (version 2) | ecosystem: Environmental > Aquatic > Marine > Oceanic | place...
TTTTAAACCTACTTAAGAGCGCTAAAGACCCTCCTAAAGCAAGGTTATTAAAATGGTACTCCTCCCAATTTAATCTTTTACCTCTTGAATTAACTATGTAATCTGATGCTTCATAAATATCTTGAAGTAAAAATATTTGATTTTCGGGTAAAAGATTAAAAAACTGTAATTTTGACTCTTGTAATATTTCTTTTAATCGTTTTGCCCCTTTTCTTTGTATAAACACTAAGTCAGATATACTGGGGTCAATTGAATTTTTTGGATATCCATATTCATTAAAACCTCCAGTCCTGTCTATAAGTTCATTTCTTAAACTATCAATAAATCTTGTTGCTTTATTTGCAATAACTTGAGCTTTAATACTATTTCTATAGGACTTTAAATAAGTTATTGAATCAATTTCAAAAGCACTAGTAATTGATATCATTCTTTGTTCCTGTTCTAGCTCTATTTTATCTACCGTTCTTTCAATTGAAGTACTCAAATCATAAAACGCATCAATAAAGTCAACTTGTATATTTAGAGCTAAAAGTGCAAATAGCACTAAATACATCATGTTGATGAGTCTTTGTCTTGGAGATAACTTTTCTTGCATGGGTTTGTATTGCTAGCAAAATTAGTATTCTATGTTTAAAACCTCTTAAATTTTCAGTATTTTTCCAACAAATTACTCACAGGCTTATAGGTAAACCTCTGTTGCTCCACCATCTTTTGACAGGTAATATCTTAGTTTATAATTTGAAAGTAATTGATGTACTTCTGTTTTTAAAACTCCAGTACCTATACCATGTACAATTACGAGTTTAGTGATTTTACTATTTAAAGCGTACTCTAATTTTTTTTGGCATTCCTTTAACTGAATCTGGACAATTTCAAAGTTATCCATAAACTGATAATGTGAAGTAAGTAATTCAATGTGTAAATCAATTTTTAATACAGTTTGGCTCCTTTGCTGTTTAGTAGATATTTTTTTTCTTTTTGAGGCATCCTTTTGATGAAATTCAGTGCCATATGCAGCTGCTTTATCTGTTAAGGAGTCAAGTAAAATTATATCTTTAACAGATACATTTACCTCAAATCCATCAGGAGTTTCAACAAGTACTTTATACAATGAATTTATTTTGATAATAACACCACTTTGTTTTTCCTTTTTAAAAAGGATTTTATCCCCAACTTTAAATTCCATTAATAATAAATAGAGTGAGCATAAAATTTACCGTTCCTAATTTCAAGAGTTGGCGCAGGGAATTTCAAAAAACCAAAAGTATGAAGTATACTATTTAAGGTTTTGTTCTTGGTTTTAATTTTATTTAAATCAACATCAAATGAAAGCAGAAATTGCCTTTCTCTTTTCGGAAACGAATTACCATATTCTGTTTTATATGCTGGGTAAGGCTCTGTCATCTTATTCCCACTATGACCCAAAGAAACACTAAGCCAAGCTGGGAAATCTTCATTTTTAATATTAAATAAGGATTTTAAATTAAAGGACAACCAATAGGTTTGGCCATTATAATCTTTTAATGCTCTTTGTAAGTGGTTTTCACCCAATTGTTCCGAATTCTGATTAGCCCATATTGAGGGTTTATAACTATATTTTAATTGTACTCTTTGTTCGTTCCATATTAACTCTTGGCCTATTGCCAAAAACGAACCTAAACTATTTGCAATTAGGTCGCCTGAAGATGCACCCCATTCTTCCGACTGCCCATCTAGTACTTCAACAATAGTTAGGAAAAAGGTACCTGTTAATCCTCCATACCAAATTGCATTTTTTCGACTCATACCAGTCCATTGGTATGCTTTTATACCTGCAACTCCAGTATAATAGGAAGCTGTCATGTGGCCTAATTTATCCATCTGTAACCACTCACCATTATCATTTATAAAATGAAATTTACTTTTTGGATAATTGGAATACCACATTTTGTTTAAACCTACTAAAACAACTGTATAAGCGGTAGCTTCTGAAATTAACAATATATTTCTTTTTTTCTTATCAACACTCTGAGGTGTTTCAGTATTCCAATTGTTTTTTGCAATTCTTGGGATATCCCAATCCTGAGCAGTACTTGATAAGGCGAATAAAAAGCACAATATCAATAACTGATTTTTCATTTACAATATTGTAGCCTTAGCATCAGCCAAGATATCAAATACTTTTTCCTGAGTTGAAGCTTCAGCATAAGTTCTTAAAACTGGTTCAGTACCAGAAGGACGAATCATGAGCCAAGTATCAGCATCAAAAAAGAATTTAAAGCCATCAGTAGTGTCTACTTTCTCTACTTTATACTTTCCAAACTCTGTAAATTTCCCTAACTTACAATCCTCTATAATTCTTAGCTTAGTATCATTATCAATGTGTAAATCAATGCGCTCAAAAGCAAAAGGACCTACAATTGCATACACCTCTGCAATTAAATCTTCTAAGGATTTTCCTGATTTAGCCATAAATTCAAACAGAATTAATCCCATCCAAATTCCATCACGCTCAGGAATGTGTCCTTTAGTAGCAATACCACCAGACTCCTCTCCTCCAATCAGAACATCTTCTGTAATCATTTTTCCGGCAATATGCTTAAAGCCAATTTGAACTGTTTCTTGTTCCAGCCCATAATGCTTACACATTTGCTCCACTTTTACTGAGCAAGAGAATGCAGTAACCACCTTTCCTGTCATTCCTTTATATTTCACCATGTAGTGAATTAACAACAAAATAATATGATGAGAATCTACAAAGTTCCCTTTACTATCGTACAGGCCAATTCTATCAGCATCTCCATCAGTAGCTAAACCACAATCCAAATCATTATTTTTCATCAAATCAGAAAATTCAAGTAAGTTTCTGTGAATTGGTTCAGGAGATGTTCCTAAAAATCCTGGATTATCCTCACAATGCAACAAAGTAGCAGATGGCAAGAGGCGTTTTACAGCATTCATTCCCGATCCAAACATAGCATCATAGGCAAAGCTCATCTCCGAATTATTAATTACATCTAAATCAAAATTTTCCTCAGCATGCTTACAGTACAATTCTTCCAGATCAACATAAATTACTTTACCTTCAGCAACTAAATCCTCAATGCTAATTGCATTATAATCTACTGAATTAGCATCAGGAATTCTATTTTCAACAGCCGTAATATCAGTAGGTAAAAGCGGACCTCCAAAATCACCTTTTAATTTGTAGCCATTATAGCTTGGTGGATTATGAGAAGCCGTAATTACCACACCTAAAGATGCTTTTTCATGCACTACACCTAAAGAAACCATTGGAGTAGAAACAAAACCTTTCGCCAGTTTCACCAATACTCCTTTTGAAGCTAATACTTTAGCAGCTGTTTCTGCAAAAAGTTCTCCAGAAAAACGGCAATCATGCCCAATTACTACTGAAGGATTGTTATTATTTTTCATAAGCCAATCAGCAACTGCAATACTTACCCTTGCAACATTATCGGTAGTATATTCTTTTGCAATTATAGCTCTCCATCCATCTGTTCCAAACTTTATTTTCGTCATCTTTACTTGTTTTTTAACGGTTGCGAATTTATAAAATTAGCGCATAATTTTACGCTTATTCAATGCCTTTTGATATTTACGAGCATTTCGTAAATGTTTTCTGTAAGTTTTTGCAAAATTATGGTAACCTGAAAAATCCTCTTTTGCGCACATAAAAACAAAATCGTGACTATTAGGATTTAATACAGCATCAATAGCATTAATAGAAGGAATACAAATAGGTCCTGGAGGTAGCCCTTTGTAAATATACGTATTAAAGGGTGAATCCACTTTTTTATCCTTGTTCAACACACGATTGATTGAAAAATCTTTAAGAGCAAAAATTAAGGTAGGATCTGATTCTAATTTCATTCGTTTTTTAATTCTATTCAAATAAAGGCCTGCTATTTCAGGCCTTTCATCTTTTTTTATATTCTGTTCCATTTCAACTATTGAAGCTAAAGCTGATACCTCATAATAATTAAGTTTAATCTTATCTGCTTTCTTTTTTCTATTTACAGTCCAAAAATTAGCGTATTCATTTATCATTCGGTTGGTAAATTCTTCAGCTGAAGTATTCCAATAGAATTCATAAGTATTAGGTATAAATAAACAAACAACATTATCAGTAGTTAATTGCAGTTTATTTAAAAAAGTAGTATCCATCAAATAGTTTAAAATACTTAAAGAATCTGCCTCAATTTGACTAGCAACTTTGCCTGCCAACTCCTCTTTAGTGCGTAAATTATTAAAAGTTACTTTTATGGGAATTTGCTCTCCTGATCGTAATAAGTTAATCAGCTGATTATTATTTAAATTTCGGTTAATCCGATACCTCCCCGCTTTTATATTTGTCGTATATTTTTTTGTTCTTGCCAACCACTCAAAGGAATTAGCATTTATCAATAATCCATTTTCAGAAAGTACTTTTACAACATCAGAAAATGCAGCAGCAGTAGGAATGTAAATATACTTTTCACTTGCATCATTAGGTAATACAATATTGGGTTGATATACTCTGGAGTAAAGTTCATAAACCATTCCAAAACCACCTAAAATAGCCAATACAAAAAAGGCAATCACAAACTTTCGCATTGCCGGATAATTACTCTTTTTTCTTCTTTTCAAACTATAAATTTTCTAAAATTATTCTTGCTTGATGATTTGGAGCAATTTCTAAAATTTTATTGAGATATGCTTTTGCTTGCTCCATTTTATTTTGCATTTGTGCTAATAGCACCAAATTCTCATAAGCCAAAATATAGTCTGGATCAAGTGCAATGGCTTGTTTTAAATACACATCTGCCTTTTCAAAATTATGATCTAACAGAAAAATATATCCTAAATTCAAATGTATTTCTTTTAAAGTTGGATTAAGCGCTAAGGCATCAGTAAAAACTGTTTTAGAGGCTGACAACTGTTTTTGTTTTAGCAAAAAAGCGCCCTGTTTTATTTTATAATCAATCACAAAAGGCATGAGCTCTGTTGCTTTCTCAAAATATTTTTCGGCAGTATTGTTCATGTTATTTTCAGCAAATACCTCTCCGATTCTGCTATAAGACATGGCCAAATCAGAATTACTGTATTTTGTAATATCTACTTCATTATTCATTACAAAATTTATTAAGCCCTTATCATCTTGTTTTAAGTAGAAATACTGCACATAAGAGGGGAAATAAGGAACTGTTTTTTGCAAGAAATAAAAAGCACTATCCAAGTAGAGGGGGTTCGCTTCAAAACTTTCAAAATGCTTTAAATAAGCCTTTGCTTTTGATAAATTTGTTGGCTTAGCATTATTGATAGCAATTAGCCCTAAAAACACTCCTTTTTCAGCTTTCACTTCTTTATGAATACCAATTTTATGATCCGTTATGGCAACATGCATAATATCGGTGGTAGATGATTTTGGCATATGACAAGAGGTGCAATTTTGCGTCTGCTCCTCCTTACAAACTTCATGGCATTGCATACACTTATTATCAAAATAGTTAGCGGATAAAGTAGTTACACTCTTGTGCGGATTATGACAAGTAATGCAAGTCATTTCGGCCGTTTTGAAACAAGCACTTTCCTTTAATCTATCCACATGAGAGGCCATAATAAATGACTCATTATCTTTATATTTTGGTAAATAAACATCCATCACCTCAGTTAATGGCATTCCTGCTTTGAAATCAGTGAATTTTTTCCCTTCAGCAAGCACAACCGTGCCTTGCAAATGACACCTTTGACAGACATCAAACTGCAAGTCCAAAGGCAACTTTGCAGGATTTACAATGCTATAATCTATGTATTTTGAGGTGTCAACAATGTTCCCTGCCAACTTTTGTTTTACATGCACCTCTCCAGGCCCATGGCACCTTTCACAATCAATTCCTGAAGGAATGCTGTTATATTTATTAAGTGAACCCTCAGTATGCTTAGGATAAGCATTATGGCAACTCATACACTCCAAACCAATTTCACGTCTGAAACGCGTATTATTCCCACTTTCAAAACCAGGAGGTAAATCAGCAATTTCGCCTTGCGTGTAATAAGTATAGGGCATCTGATGCAGATAACCATTTACTTCAAACAAGTGGGAATTGGTATGCTGTCCGCTTCCAATTTTATAGGTTACTTTTTTGATGAGCAAATGAGTAGTATCCTTTCCTTTTAACCTGAACTCTTTTAAATACAAACTATCATTTTTCCAAAAAGGTTGATAGGATAAATTTTTGATAGAATCATGAATGAGTGGCATTTCAGAAGCCGCTAAAGCTGAATGCTCTTTTGTCGCAAAATGAAAGGATTTCCCCATTCCCGTCTGCATATAGGAATCATAAATTTCAGTATGACAAACTCTACATTCTTGCTTCCCAACATATTTTACGGTATCGTTATGATTTAAGTACTGAGTATAAGTACTTACCTCCCCTCTTTGGCAGGCGAATAAAAAGATTGAAAAAAATAAAACGACAACCTTTCTCATCTATTCAGCACATAATTGTTTTGTTTAACCTTTATAAATCCTACTGCTTTAAATAGTGCTAAACTTGCTTTGTTATCTGAGAAAATTCCCGTGTGCAATTGTTTTAACCTCAACTCTTTCCATGCATGGTTTATCAGAGTTTTCAATGCTTGTTTGGCAAAGCCTTTTCTTCTGTATTTTTTGAGTATTACAATCCCTACTCCCGCATTTTGTTTTTGCCAGTTGTACTCGTATAAATCAATCAGGCCAATAGCCACTGTATCCAAATCAATCACAAAACGGAACTGCCCAGCAATAGCAATATCCTCTTTGGCATGCCCTATGTAATTGGCTAATTGTTTTTCTGAAAAAGAAGTGGTTGTTCCGCTTACTTTCCAAAGCGTTCGGTCATTTTCCAGTCCAAACAAAAAATCTAAATCAGTAGATTCTAAAGATCGGAGCGTTATTTCTTTTTCTTTTAACATTCAAATTCTCCAGCATAAACCATGCTAGCCTCACCAATTAACCAAATATTACGATAAGTTCCGTTAAACTCCTCAAAACTAACCGTTAACTCCCCTCCTTTCGTTTTAATACTCACCGGATTATCTTCTATACAATTGGCATAGTGCATTGCAATTGCAGTAGCTACAACTCCCGTTCCACAACTTAGGGTTTCACCCTCTACCCCTCTTTCGTAAGTACGCATTTGCAACTGTGTAGCATCTAATACAAAATTTACATTAATTCCTTCTTTTTTAAATTCTTTGGAATTTCTAATTTTTTTTCCTTCTTTATTGACATCTATATTCTCTAAATTATCCACCATTTCAATGTAGTGAGGAGAGCCCGTGTCCATTACTAAACCATCACCTACTCCTTCAATTTTACTTACATCTTGCATCTGCAAAGCAATTTCATCTTCCATAATCTTTCCTTTATGCTCGCCATCAATTGCCAAAAAAGTAGTTTCAGTACCTATCATTTCCAACATCTGAGCAAAAGCAATTATACACCTGCCTCCATTACCACACATGCTAGATTGATAACCGTCAGAATTAAAATAAATCATCTCAAAATCGAGTGTATCATGCTCACGCAATAGGATTAATCCATCCCCGCCAATACCCATTCTTCTTTCGCATAGTGCTGCAATAAGCTTGCTGTCATTAAAATCAAATTCATTCTTCCTATCATCTATAATAATAAAATCATTTCCTGTACCTTGATATTTAAAAAATTCTATAATCATGTTGTAAAAATACAATAAAAATGCATTTAATATTCAACTGCTTATTTAATAAGAATGGCTATTTTTGCAGCAATTTTAAAACCTCAAAATATAAAACGCATGTCATCATCTTATGAAAACCTATTAAGTGATTGGATAAACAAAGAAAAATCAGGTGTAAATTTATTAAATTCTGTTGGAACTTTAATGTATGATAAAGGAATTGAATTGATTCTTTTCCGAAACCAATTACTAGAAATTGGAGTATCAGAACTAATGAATTTATTTTCATATGCCAATAATATTGTTGGGCGAGAAACAAATGTTGAAACTGCAACATTATTAGCTTCTGAAATGCTAAAAATGGATTTAGCACCTTCAAAAATTGACATTGGTTTATTAGTAGCTGAATACATTGAAAATAACGCAACTGATGCTAGCGTATTTTTATCAGATAAATTAAATCATATAGTAAGTGCTGACAATAGCTCAAATAAAGCCAAAGATGTTATTTTGTATGGATTTGGAAGAATAGGAAGACTAGCAGCAAGAGAGTTAATAAAACAAGCAGGAAAAGGACAGCAATTACGATTGAAAGCAATTGTGGTCAGAAGATTAACAGATGCTCAGATTATTAAAAGAGCTGACCTTTTAAGAAATGATTCGGTACATGGAGCGTTTAAAGGGGTAGTTGATGTTGATTTGGCTAACAATGCAATTATTGTAAACGGACAAAAAATCAAATTTATTGATGGAGGAAATCCTGAAGATATCGATTATACTGCTCACGGAATTGAGGATGCATTACTTATAGACAACACTGGTGCTTTTACGGATAAAGAAGCCTTATCACGCCACTTACAATCAAAAGGAGTAAGTAAGGTATTGCTTACCGCTCCAGGAAAAGGAATCCCAAATATTGTGTATGGAATAAACTCTAAAGAATTAGATATTGAAAAGGTAGATATTTACTCTGCTGCATCATGTACTACCAATTGTATTGCGCCTATTTTACACATTGTTGAAAATAAATATGGTGTAGAGAAAGGACATTTAGAAACAGTTCATTCTTATACCAATGACCAAAATCTTTTGGATAATATGCACAAAAAACCAAGAAGAGGTCGCTCAGCAGCTATTAATATGGTAATTACCTCAACAGGAGCAGGAAATGCAGTAACTAAAGTAATTCCGTCATTAGCAGGAAAACTTTCAGCAAATGCAGTAAGAGTTCCTACACCAAATGTATCCTTAGCTATCCTCAAATTGAGTTTGAATAATACTACTTCTGTGGATGACATGAATTCCACCATGCGTGATGCAGCTCTTAATGGTAATTTGGTAAATCAAATCAATTACCAAGTAGATCCTGAATTGGTTTCAACTGATATTATCGGAAATACCTGTTGCTCAGTTTATGATAGTAATGCAACTATTGTTACGGAAGATGGAAAAGATGTTGTGCTTTATGTTTGGTATGACAATGAGTTTGGCTATACCAAACAAGTAATCCGTTTGGCAAAACTAATTGCCAAAGTAAGAAGATTAACCTACTATTAATAGGTAAAAAGAGTTATGAAGTTAAACGAAAAAGCATTTATAAGATACAAGCTTTTTAACTCCTCATTTACAGGTTTATCCATTGGTATTTTATTTACAATTTATAGTCCCTTAGACCCTTCTATTTATTCCATTGGTGGGATCATTTTAGCAGCTTCAATGCTACTGATTGCAAAATTTTATGAAAAATTACTTAACATAAAAAGCTTTTTTTACATCTCATTAATGGTAGAACTAATGATGTTAATCACTGTTATCACATTTTTGTTCATGCAATATTCTCTTGCATCTGCCCTACTTATTTATATGGGATATCAGTTTACTTTTATTTTTGGAGGTTATTTGGTAAGGGCTGAAACTTTAGTAGCTAAGGATAAAGAACTACTAGGAAAAATTGACGTAAATAAGCAATTGGGTTATCTAGTGGGATTAGGGGCTTCCTTTGTTTTTTACAAAGCCTTAGAGTATGGCTTTGAGATTACCGACTCTAAAATACAAATCAGCATCCTTCATTATTTACTAATAGGACTGCAGGGTTTTATTATTTTACTATTACTAAGGAGTTTTAGTAAATAAAAACTACCTAATTTATTTTACATTTCATCAAAATCAATTACTACATTTTCAGATGTAGGGTGCGATTGACAACCCAGTACATAACCCTCAGCTACTTCTTCATCTGATAATGCAAAATTCTGATCCATTATAACCTTACCTTCCATTACTTTTGCTTTACAAGTACAGCACACCGCACCTTTGCACGAAAAAGGCACATCAGCACCTTGTTCCATAGCAGCATCTAGTATTGTTTTTCCTTTATTGGACAGTGTAAATTCAAAGTCTTCACCATCAACAGTTACCATTACATTTGCAATTATTTCATCTGAATTATTGTCATTATTAATATCTTCTTTTATTACTGAAGTAAAGTGCTCAATATTTATTTTATTCTGATTTATTTTATTCAGCAATAATAAATCATTGGCATTATCAATAAACTCACCAGGCCCGCAAATAAAATAAGCCTCTGCTGATTTTAAAGAAGGGGATATGTTGATGAGCTGTTGTAATGTGTTTTTATCAATTCTTCCATTAATAGTTCCTGCGACTTGCTCGCGAGAGTATACCCAATGTATTTTTAATCTAGTGGGGGTTTCCTCTTGCAATTTTTTCAACTGCCCAGAAAACATGGCAGAATCCTGGGTTTGATTTCCATATATCAAAGTAAACTTGTTTGAATTATCTTTTGCAAGTTCTGTTTTTAAGATTGAAATGATTGGTGTCACTCCGCTTCCAGCACAAATTCCAACAATATGATTAGGATCACTCTTAACAACAAAATTTCCGCTTGGTGGCATTATTTCCAATGCATCACCTACTTTTACATCTTTGGTTAAAAAAGTAGACATTTTACCATTCTCTACTCTTTTCACTCCTATTGTTACATCTTCAGTATTTGCACTACAAATTGAATAAGCTCTCCTAACCTCTTCTCCATCAATTTGATGTTTTATGGTAATATATTGTCCTGAGACAAACTGAAATAAATCATTATTTGTAGTGTCAAAACTAATAGCTACTGAATCAGTAGTTAGTGGCTTTATACTACTCACTATTAAGGAATGGAATTTATGCATTTGTTTTAAAATTTGTGCAAAAATATCATTTTACATAATAATGCTCATGATATTGTCACAAATATCATATTTAGGCCAACTTTAATTCATAAATTTGCAGTACAAAATTTGAAAAATGAAAGAAGAATTATTTCAACAAAAAATTGATGCTGAGAAAAAAATCGAACCAAAAGATTGGATGCCGGAGGATTACCGCAAACATTTAATCCGCCAGATTTCACAACATGCACATTCCGAAATTATTGGAATGCAACCTGAAGGGAATTGGATTACTAGAGCGCCTTCACTTAGGGCGAAAATGATACTCCTTGCCAAAGTACAGGATGAAGCTGGGCACGGTTTATACCTATACAGTGCTTGTGAAACTTTAGGAATTAGCCGAGAGGAATTAGTACAACAGTTGCATGATGGAAAAGCAAAATATTCTTCTATTTTTAATTATCCAACCCTAAGTTGGGCCGATATGGGCGCAATTGGTTGGCTAGTGGATGGAGCTGCTATTATCAATCAAGTTTCTTTACAAAGAACTTCTTACGGCCCTTATTCCAGAGGAATGGTAAAAATCTGTAAGGAAGAAAGTTTTCATCAAAGGCAGGGCTATGAAATAATGGCAGAAATGGCAAAAGGGACTCTTGAACAAAAAGCCATGGCACAGGATGCACTGAACCGTTTTTGG
>Ga0208879_1004095_pt1 | contig 11537 bp, 7 predicted proteins | sample Knorr_S15_td_Bot_FD_185605 | JGI IMG/M metagenome (GOLD analysis project Ga0208879, IMG submission 185605) | Marine microbial communities from Southern Atlantic Ocean transect - Knorr_S15_td_Bottom_ad_5009_LV_A (SPAdes) (version 2) | ecosystem: Environmental > Aquatic > Marine > Oceanic | place...
ATAAGTAGAGTAAGCCCTCCAGCAATAAGAACAATAATAACTGTTATTAGTAATTCCATTTAAAATCTTTTATCTTTCTTATAAATTTTTGTAAATGTAAAGAAATTCTATAAACTTATAACAATTGCAGTAACAAACCCAAAATCATCTTCTTTCAGAATTGAAGGCGGATCACTATCATGCCTGAAAGTAAATTTATTTTCTAATGAGAATCTATCATTTAACTCAATCAAAATAGTCAACTCATTTAATAATCTAAAATCAAAAAAGAAGTTAGAAAAAGAATAATATTCTCATGGCTATTCTGTATTTATAATTCGTTTTGGAAACGAAATATCCTGATTATTAAGCTGCTGAATGATCAATAAATTAATTTCATTTTGTTTTTCAATATACTCCTTAAAATCATTGCACTTTTTAATATTATACACCACCCTTATGCCGAAAGAAAACTCATTAAAATCGCAGAAACCCACTTTATGTGATTCAACAGCCTCATATTTAGATATAATTTTCATAATTACATCTACTGCTGTAGTTACTTTCTCAAAATGCATAGTATTACTAATATAAATAATTGTATCAACTCTTCTAAATTTCTCAATGGAAATATTTTCAATAGTCTCATTGGTAATCTTATTATTTGGTACAATTACTATGCTTCCCTCTCGTGTCTCTATTCTTGTTGTTCGTAAACCAATTTCTCTTACATACCCATCAAATTCTTTCGTTTTTATACGCTCATTAATTTTAAAAGGATGATCTGTAAAAATTGTAAGACCAGCAAAAAGATTAGCAATTGTATCTTTAGAAGCCATGGCAAAAGCTATACCACCTATTCCTAGTCCAGCTAATACTGCGCTAACATTTATACCGACATTATTTAGCCCAACTAATATCCCTAAGGTCCATATTGTAATATTTATACCTTTTTTTACAATTGGCAGTAACTGATCATCTAAGTCGCTTTCTGTTTTCTCAACTAATGGTTCTAAATATTTAGTAACTCCTGCTGTAAATATTCTTGAAACTAACCAAGTAATATTTATAGCAAATAAAACATAAATAGTGTTTTCAAATGCAGCGCTCCACCCCTCTGAAATATTAAGATATTGGGTTGATATCCAAAAACCAAAAATTATAATAGCAAAAACAAAAGGTTCTTCAATATTATCAATTAGTAAATCATCTATATCAGTTTTGGTATTCTTAGTAAATTTTCTAAGAATATTCTTACAAATCCAATAAACTAATTTTGCAATAAAAAAACCTGTAATAATAATAATACCTGCTATCAGCCACTCGAATATTGTGTTTCCGTAAAATTCCATATCTATTTATTAAGTTTTTCTATTTATTAGTTCTCTGATAAAACAATAATCTGGTCACCATCATGAAATACTAATTCTTCAGATTTCAGAGGGTTTATATAAATCCCATGATTTGGTAGGCTTTCTTCTTTTTTTATCTTATATCCAATTACTATTTCATTTCTTTTAGTAGCTGCTTTGCACAAAGTATAAAAATTAATTTTTTCATTTAGCTTTATATATTGCCGAACATCTCTCATGTAAAATTCGGATCCTTCTGGCTGTAAAATTTCATCAAATACTAATTTTAACCTTGAGTTTTCAGCAAGCTGACATGTATAATTTCCAACTAACTTATTACTCACAATTATGTCATAATTAGCTTCATTTTCTATCAAATCTTTACTTGTTGGATTTTGGATCTGACTAATAATTGGAATTTCACTTTTATTCAATTCCTTTAAAATAATACGCAACTGCAATAAGGTGATAATACTTTTAGCATCAGATGCATTTGATAATGCAATATCAGGCACAATATTATCTGATAATAAAACTATTGAATCGTACTGCTCAAGATTCAGATTTCTTAAAACTTCCTGACTCAAATTATCTTCTTTAATAAATTCTCCAATCAACTTATTTTTTTCCTTTAATTTATTTATATCTAATTTGGAAAGCCTATCAGAGTTAATAATAATATCTACATTAGATTCAGAGGGAAGATATATATTAAGGTCTTTTAAAAGGTAGGGGGTGTCTTCATTCCAATTAATTATTAATATATTTTTTACAGTTTCATTCAAATTTTCTGAAAGATTAACTAAATGTTCATGATAAATTAAATCTTCCATAATTTTTGGCTCATCATCATCATTCTGTATTAAAATTAGTTCATCTCCATCTTTAAAAAGATATTTATTATCTGGCTGAATTAAACATTCATTATTAGTAAAAACACCAATTAATATTGCATTATTAAGAATTACAGAAATATCCTGAAAACTTTCTTCTAAGAAAATCTTATGTTTAGGATTATTATCTATGTTAATTTTAAAAAAATATATTTCTTCCCCATCAAAATCTAGCAAATCATTATATACTACTGACAAACCTGTTTGTCTACAGCATTGTGCAATGATTCTAGATTGTAAAAGATGAATATTAAATGTAGTAATAGTATTTTTACTAATTTGATTTAAAAGTTGAATATTTTCTTCATCCTCCATTGCCACAACAACTGAGAATCCAGGTTTAAATTCAAAATCACCAGGTGTTAATTTATTTATAGTTAATGCTATTTTAAAGGCTTGAGCATCTCTATCTAACATATCAGTTAAAACAATTATAGATTTTGAATCTTTAATACTTATTTTTTTAAGATCCTCTATATCTAAAACGTTTCCTGATCTGTAAACAATATCAAGATTTTTAAGAGATACCCTATTCTCAATCTCGTCTCTCATTATTTCAGGCTCTTGACTTGACATTATAACAATACAAATTCGTTTAGTATTTTCATGTGCTATTTCAAGCTCTTTAATAATTGTAAATATTTGATCATTCCATCCTAAAATAATCACATGATCCTTTTCAACCACAAATGTTTTTCCTTTTTTAAAACTAAGCATAACATTTTCAATAGAACTTGACACAATACCTATAAGAGTAGCAATTACCATTAAACCACTTAATAAGGAAAGTAAAGAACAAATAATAAATAATAAACTTTTTGGGGATTTTGAGTCTGATACTAATTCAAAAACTAAAAAATTACCTGGGTCTAAGGCAGCTAACAATTGCGAAAAGAAAGTTTGCCAAAAACTATTATTATCTCCTACAGGGTTTAAATCTGGATTAAAGATAGCCGAAACAAAAATGATAAGGGAAATAATAAATATAGGAACTAAGGAAAGTATAGTCAGCCAAAGGTATAACCTCTTGCTTCCCTTTGTAAATTGCTTATAAAAAAGATATTTAATTTTGCTCATAATATTTTATTTTTATTAAGAATCAGAAACCATATGAGTTTGTTTAGAAATATTCATCATCTGAATACAATATTACAAAAATTATTCTCATCATGTATCAGCAAGCTTTCGAAATAAAATTTGCACCACTTTTTGCACCGCTAACCAATCTACTAAAACAAACTTAAAAAATTAATTGGATTTTCTGATTAGAAAATACTTTTTAAAATAATTTTATAACTATTCCTCAGGAACTACCTCCATATAATCCGCAATATAACGACCAAAAAAATAAAATCCAGTTGTTCCTCCACTAAAAGTAATAGTATCTACATTACCCTCACATCTTCCAAAATAACGAGTATTATCAAAGTTATCTACATCTGCAGCAGACGCTTCAGTCAAATCACTATAAGGTAAATGAGTAAATAAGTTTCTATGATTACTCCATATCTCATTATCTACTATTATCCCACCAACAATGACAAAATTATTATCTAAAGCATCATTAAATGTTAATTCTATTATACTGTCATCTACAGGGTCTAAATCTTCAATTGGAATATTTGATCCTTCTATATAATTTAGTTTTTTACATTTAAAAAGAATATCCTTCCCTTGATTTCTTGATTGAAGGATTCTGCATTTTCAAACATTCCAGACATATTAGTCACATTACTTACATCCCATTTTCCAATATCTTGATTGAAGGATTCTGCATATCTAAACATACGACTCATATCAGTTACATTACTTACATCCCATTTACTAATATCTTGATTGAAGGATGTAATACCAAAGCAACCAGTCATATCAGTCACTTTACTTACATCCCAATCTGATATATGTCCGTATTTAGTTTTTGCAGTATCTGGATTATCAATCCATTCTCTTACTGCTTGGTATAATGTTTCGTTGTTAAATATCATCAACATAATAGTTTTTTATAAGTGCTAACTTAATCAAAAATTATGAGAAATATAAAAGAAAAAGGGGTACATTTAATTAAATGTTCTAAATAATTTCTTAAAAATCCCTACCATTTTCAAAAACATGCTTTATAGTAGGAAATCTTAAAGATGTCATCCCTTCATTATTTATCGTTTCTTCAAAATATTGTACAGTAATTGTTTTACCTATTAACTCATCAGGATTGTCATTATAATATTTTCTTTGTTCTTTTGAAAATCCAGAACCAACTCCAACTCTATTACCTTTATGTTCTATAAAAACTTGAGATAATAATCTTTGTTTAACTTCTTTACCATTCTCTATAATTCTATGTTCTCCAAAATCTAAATCAATTATAATATATTCTGCATCATGAAACTTCTTAATCTTTAGAATATCATTAGATCGTTTTCCTTTATATTCACAATCTTTACGTATCATAATACCTTCATATCCTAACTTATTCGCCTTATCGCTTATCTCTTGTAAATGTTCAAATCCTTCTACCGGTAGTTGTTCCAGAGAATGTACATGCATAAGATCAAAACAGGAGGTGTTCCTTTCTGATAACGTGCTAATACTGGTCCCAGAATCAAATTCTTTTTTAGTGAGCATATCAAAAACTAAAAATGTAGGATTATTAATAGTATGATCTTTTCTACGTATTTCTTTCATTATATCTTGAAAAGATTCATTTCTATTTTCATCTAAGATACAAATCTCCCCATCCAACACAGTATTTGGACTCATAATTTTTAGCAATTCAATTTTAACCTTGTTTAAAGTTTTAAACTCTTTCCCCTTTCTAGAATACAATTTGATTTCCATTAATGAGTTACATATAGCAACACATCTAACACCATCTAATTTACGACTCGCCAACCATTTATCTTTCTCAAAGTCAATATGTTTAGGGTCATACTTATTTGCTAATGCTACCTTAAACTCAGGAATTAATCCTGGAATTACTTTATTGATTAATGCAGTATTAGCTCTTATTTGTAGGTTTCTATCTATAATACAATATACAAAGTCAGAAACCCATTTTTCATGAACAGCACAATACCCATTAACCATTGCAATTGCATCATGACCAGTAAAGGTCCTGTGGTCTAAGCTTTTTAATAAATCAAACAATGAATCGTGAGGAGAATCATTAATTAAGTGACTTAACTTCTTACAATTTTTACTTGTAACATAGTACGTTTTATATGGATCTAAGGTCCATTTAAGAACTTCAGTTATAAACGAATTATCTTTATACTTTCCTATGATCTCTTTTTTCTTTAACATAGAGGTCGTATTCTTCATTTCTCCTACAAAGTGTCGTAGTTTTATATAAGTTTCATCAAGCATTATTTATGAATTTGGATTATTAAAATTCTTTTACTCTAGAATCAGGATAAGTATTATAAGTTGCTTCTATAGTATTTGTGATGAAAAAGTTCATTGTTTCTCTATTTTTAATCTAGTTCCTACCTTAATTTTCAAGAACCTGATTACCAAACCCCTTAGATCTACTATTTTTCTTAGAACTTGACTGGCCAAAACCTTTAGACCTACTTTTTGGTTTTGTTCTAGAATCTATTTTCTTAGACATTACTTTCTCAGCAGTACCTTTTCTAACAATAGTTACTGACTTTATTATATCATCTTGCGCAATAGTATTTACAACATCCATTCCTTCAACAACATGTCCGAAAACTGAATGTTTCCCGTCTAACCAAGACGTTTCTTTATGAGTGATAAAAAATTGTGAACCATTTGTTGCAGGACCTGAGTTTGCCATAGATAAAATTCCTCCTTTATCATGCTTCAAGTCAGGATGAAATTCATCAGCAAATTTATATCCAGCATCACCCGTTCCATTACCATCAGGACAACCACCTTGAACCATAAAGTCAGCAATTACTCTATGGAATTTTAATCCGTCATAGAAAGGAATGCCTTTTTCTTTCTTATTGTTTTTTAATGTTCCTTCAGCTAGCCCAACAAAGTTAGCTACAGTAAGTGGAGTCTTTTCATATTCCAATTGGATTAAGATTTCTCCTTTTGTGGTGATGATTTTTGCGTACATACCGTTTTCTAAATCAGTATTCTTTTTATCAATTTTACTCGACTTTAACTTGTTAACTCCCGATTGTTTTTTCTCTCCTAATAGTTTATTCAATTCAGGCATCCAATTACTCTCCATGACAACATCTATTGCAGTGTCTTCAGATATATTCTTTCTAATATCAGAGAGGTCACCTCCCTGCCAAAAATTAAGTATAGATATATTATTATTATTTTGATCTTCTCTAAGCCATTCAAAAACGTGATTGGATTTATTAGAAGTAATTTGCCAGAAATCATAATCCCAATCCTTCTTCAATACTTTTTCTCCATTTTCATTCATATAATCATATAGTGTTTGGTCTTGTTGAAGTTTAAAGCTCTTTCCGTCATATTCATCCCCACCATCTAGATGTATCATTATTACTAATGATTTCTTATTACTATTAGCTGAGCTTTTTTGTTTATTATTCTGTTTTTCAAGTTTCTTGGCTTTCTTAACACTTTTAATAATTATATATGCAGTCACTGCTAAACATATAATAACAAACAAAGGAAATCCAACCATACTAGAGATTTTTATATTAAATGTAAATATAATAAATATTTTTTTATTTAGATTATTTATAAGAAAAGAGACAAGACTGCAATTACTTATGATCTATATATTGAGTTTAGGTCGTTTGGCTTAGCCTAAGCATATTTCCATGTTGATTTTATCTGTTTTCCTAAAGCAAACAAAATTCTATCAACATAATAACCATAATCTTTTATTTTATTAATCTTATTTAAACTATTTAACCAATCTTTATAATCATTAAACCGCTCCCAATTTTTTTCCTTAATTTGACTAAGTTCTAAATATTTAACCATCTCTTTTGAATCATCTAATTTTGAAATAACAAAAGATCTCAAGATGTGTTGATCTAAAATAGGCTCTTTTGCTGAATCAGTTAAATGTCTTCCAAATTGATAATAAACAAATGCTGATTTAACATCAATAGGTATTTCATTTGATCTATTAGCATCATTGATGCCTTTAATAATATGTTTTAGTTTTGGTAAATGCGCCCCTTTCCACGCCATTGCATAAAATAATTTTTCTAAGGGAGTCTTAAGGAGGCTCATTGCTATTGAGTTATTAAATGAGAAATCTTCTGAATTAATTGTTTTATCTTTAATTAACGATTCTATATCTTTTTTGGAAACACAAAAATCAATTTTTGGATATGACTCCTTCAATCTATATTTTTCTTCCAAATCTCTCTCAATCTTCTTCAGCATATCAATACTACTTACTTTCTCTATTTTTTTAAAAATCTCCTGAACTTTATTATTTATTTTTTTTAATTTTTCCTTCTCAGTAGCAGCTCTTTTCATAATTATTGTTTTGAATTTTTTGTTAAATATTAGTGTTTATTCTCCTATAAATTAATCATTTTCAAAAAGTTCCATAATCATACTAACAACTTTTAGTTTTCTTTCACCAATAAATTTTCCATCTTTTAAATCTACTAATCCGTCAGCAGTTGTTATTGAAGTTAAATCCATATGAAGAGTTTCTTTAAGTTCTTCACTCCATCCTTCTGTATTTTTCAATAGTTTAGCACATTGGACAAGGTCATCAAAATGAACATCTTTTTTTACTGAGTCGTCCCACCAAGCATGAGCTTCTTTGATAAATTCAATAGCCTTTTTATCTTCAACACCATAAGACTCATGCTTTTCTACCATTTTTACAATTTCATTCTTTGATAAAAGACCATCATTAAGTTTTGCAACACCAATATATAGAAAAGTAATAAGCTGAAGAACATTTGGATTTTCTGGACCATTTCCTTTAAATCCATAATCTTGCATAGAGCTTTTAGTAGGATCTCCCTCTGTTACTATAGTTTCACTCTTATTTTTATTAATATCAAGGCTATCTTCAAGCTTACACAACAAACTATCATCTCCAGTCAACTGCTCTTGCGCCATTGCAGCCAAAGGTGGGGGGCACAACTGAGGCCAATAGCTTTCGCATTTTTCGTCCCAAGGAAAATTTCCATTTTTATCTGTACATATAAGCAAAATTAATTTATGATCATTAGTGGAGAATTCAGCAAGAAATCCATCTCGTTCCAATTGTCTTGGCCATACAGATTCAGTATCCTGTTTAATTTCTTCTTCTAACACTAACATAGCAATAGGTAAGTAATAAATATGATTATCATTAAGAATCTGAGAGTCAAGAGAAAGATTACCTTCTTTGACTGCATCTAATATTCGATTAATTATCCCGGTAATGATAGAAAGACCTTTACCTTTTATTGGAAAAAAACAAAGAAGTTCAGCCCCAGTTTTAAAAGATGCTCCTATTGTATAAGCAAAAGGTCTCTCTAAGGCATCTTTACCATCTACAGTTCCTTGTATTACATGACCATGCTTTTTAATTTTATTTCTGATTTTATCATAATGAGTTTTTATTTCATCTGACCAATCATTATAATTAGGATGCTTCATATCTTCAACTAATTTCTTTTCAGGCTCCATGAATTTCGCAATCCTTTCGTCAGTATTTGCTAATAGTACTTCTTCTAATTTATCAATTTTAACTTGAAGAGCATCTCCCGTTTTTTCATTGTCCCCTTGATCTTTCACTAAATCACCATTTTCAAACAACCCTTCTTGTATTGTTCCATTAGCTTTAGTTAAAGTCCCTTGGCCGTGAAAGTTACCATCCTTAAATTCTCCTACGTATTTATCTCCACCACCATAGTGGAATCCATCAGGCCAAGTAGCAGTTCCCAGCCCTGTATATCCATCATCTATCATTTCCTGAGTTATCTCTTTAGAAATATCATCTTCTATATATTCTCCTTCCATAACTCCATTGATGAATAAACCTTTTAAAACTTTTCCGCCTGATGTCAATGTTCCTTGCCCGTTTGGTTTTTTATCCTTAAATTCTCCTACGTATCTATTTCCATTAGCCCATGTAAAAGTTCCTTTTCCTTGACTAAGACCATCTTTAAATTCTCCTACGTACACATCTCCAGAAGGCCAAGTATAAGTTCCTTGTCCGTGCATCATATCATCCTTATATTCTCCTACGTATTTCTCTCCATTAGCAAGAGTATAAGTTCCTTGTCCGTGCATCTTACCATTCTTATATTTTCCTAAATATTTACTTCCTGAAGCAAAACTATAAGTTCCTTGTCCATGCATCTTACCATTCTTATATTCTCCTAAGTATTTATCTCCATTAGCAAAACTATAAGTTCCTTGTCCATGCATCTTACCATTCTTATATTCTCCTACGTATTTATCTCCAGAAGAATAAGTATAAGTTCCTTGTCCGTTTCTCAAATGATTCTTATGTTCTCCTACGTATTTATCTCCTGAAGCAGAAGTATAAGTTCCTTCTCCATAAAAGAGGCCATCAGAAAATTCTCCTACGTATTTATTTCCATTAGCCCATGTAAAAGTTCCTTTTCCTGTATATCCATCTGCTCGCATTTCCAGAGTTATTTCTTTGGAAAAACTCTCTCCATTATCCCCCTCAGCTTTTGTATGATTAACACTGTCACTTGAAATAATTCTAACATCTAATTTCCCATCATCTCTTTTATAAATTTCCCATGTACCATGCTTAGACTTATCATACTTACACAGAGACTTATCTTCTTGTTCAAAAAGAAAATCAAATTTATCATCACCACATACTCTTTCTTTTCCGCACTGATTATAATTTGTCCTGCTTCTTTTATTTATAACTTGTATTGAGATTTGAGCACTTAATGTTCCTTTTTTAATATGAGGATATTTTTCAAGTATCATCTCGGAAAATTCTTTTTTAACAACACTTTCTTTACCTAAATTATTAAATTCATATTGGATTATCTCCCATATAGGAGAGTCTTCTGTTATTTTTGTCATTTTTTAATTTTATTATTTCTAATGTAAAATAATTCTAACATCTAATTTTCCATCATCTCTTTTATAAATTTCCCATATACCATGATTTGACTTTTCATACTTACACAGTGTTTTGTCTTCATTTTCAAAAAGAAAATCAAACTTATCATCACCCGCCTAAACACCATATATATGTCCCCTCGCAATATAATAAAACAAGAGTGGTATTGTCAGAATAATCTTTTTCAGATTCAATTATTAATCTGGATTCTTCTTTTGCTGCCTCTTCAAGGTTTAATCCTTCTTCTGTACCGAATCTACCATACCAATCTAAACATTTTTTAAAATAAAAATAAATCAATCCTTTGATTTCATCATCATCCCCATATGTAGCCTTATAGCCAACCTGGTGAACATTATCATAGTTTTTATTTGAAAGATCTTTTTTTGTTATATTTAACAAGAGTATTTCATTATAAAGATCATTAGCATATGGCTCTAAAATACCTGTAAGCCAATCTCCATCGATATTTTTAAGAATATCCTTGATATCTAAATTATGATCAACACTGTCATTTGAAATAATTCTAACATCTAATTTCCCATCATCTCTTTTATAAATTTCCCATGTACCATGCTTAGACTTATCATACTTACACAATGTTTTATCTTCTTGTTCAAAAAGAAAATCAAACTTATCATCACCACAAACTCTTTCTTTAGAACATTGAGCATAATTTGTTCTACTTCTTTTATTTATAACTTGTATTGAGATTTGAGCACTTAATGTTCCTTTTTTAATATGAGGATATTTTTCAAGTATTATATTGCTAAATTCTTTCTTTAAAACACTTTCTTTACCTAAATTATTAAATTCATATTGGATTATCTCCCAAATAGAAGCGTCTTTAGTTAGCTCTTTATTTTTTAATTCTACTTCTTTCTCTTCCGCTGGTACATCTGATACTTCTTCAGCACCTTTATCTTCTCCAATTAACTCAGCTTTAATTTTATCAAAAATATCAAAACTCCAATCATCCCCTGTGTATTCCTTTTTATTCTCAAGTAATGAAAGTGCAAAATCCTTAGCTTGACCCTTATCTATAAGTAATCGAGCAAGCTCTGCTGCAACTTGTGCGTCTTTATTGATTTTTAATATTTTTTTAGTTAGTTTGACAAGCTCATTCTCAGTCATCTTATTAGCTTCAAAATATCTTACTAAATTTAAAATCACTTCATCATTATTTTCCTCAGCGATAATTTGGTCTAATAAATCTTCCTGAGTAGATATCTCTTTGATATTACTTCCATTCTCCTTCTGCTCTACAGTCTTAATTTCTTCAAATGAAGA
>Ga0208879_1004104_pt1 | contig 11520 bp, 8 predicted proteins | sample Knorr_S15_td_Bot_FD_185605 | JGI IMG/M metagenome (GOLD analysis project Ga0208879, IMG submission 185605) | Marine microbial communities from Southern Atlantic Ocean transect - Knorr_S15_td_Bottom_ad_5009_LV_A (SPAdes) (version 2) | ecosystem: Environmental > Aquatic > Marine > Oceanic | place...
CAAGACGGGAGTGAGGTCGGGTCTTTCGCCGTCAAATGCATAACCTCCTTGAGGGGGGTCATAAGGAGTATGCGGGTCTATGTATTGAATATAAGTAAAGGTGGGCCGGCTTGTTTCAAGTTTGTGCCAATCAAAAACTTGTTGGTTGACTAGGGCCGCCCAATCACCGCCGTCATAAAGTGATTTGCGTAGGATTTTATTGAACAGTTTATGTTTCCAATCACCCCAAGTGGTAAATGAAATAAGTTTACGCGTCCCTGTATTCCAAAAGTGTTCGAAGCCTTGTTGAAAACCAAATACTGGGGAAACATTGTCGTTGGCAGAAAAGGCACCCGTGCGATAGCCTTTGCTATGTAAAATTTCGGCCAAGGTAAGAGCTTCTGCCGGAAGGCGGCTGTAAGTTGCATTTACTTGATGTGAGGAACAAAAGAGCCCAGAGTGGAGGCTGGCCATGCTGGGTCTGGTCCATGGAGCTTGTGCCCAACAATCTTCAAACAGCACGCCTTTTTGGGATAGCTTATCCAAGAAAGGTGAAGTCTGCTCACCGTCGGCCCGCCGATAGCCATAACAACCCAAGTGGTCAGCACGCAAAGTATCAATCACTACCAATGTGATGTCCGGCATTGAGGGGTCTGTCTCAACTTCGCTGGCTTCCGTCGGGTGCATCATTCGATAATTCCACTGACCAAGGAGTGGCAAGCAGAAAGCGATGACACCGAGAATGCGCAACGGCTGCCGATTTTCTAAGCCGCGAAGGAGTTTGTGCAAAATAACCGCAGCAACGGCGGTGCCAATCCACCACGCAAGGGAAATCGGCTCCCACTTGGAAACATTCCGAAGCAGTTCAGAGTGCACCCACCAATTACCGATTAAATAGCTAAGGCCGACGAAGACCCAGGCGGATTTCTGCAAGGGAGTTTGCGCCGACAATCCCAGCCTTTTCGCTAGCCAAATGGCAAAAGGAAGCAATAGGATAAATGTGAGTCCGTAGCGCCACTGCACTTCGAAAATTTCCCAGCCCGGAGAAATTGAAGAAAGCCCCGTGCTTTCAAGCAGGGTAAGGCATTCGAGGCCAGCCAAAATGGCCCCGAAAAGAAAGGCGAGAAGAAGGGATTGCAGGCCGGAACTCATGTCTAGGGGGCAGACCCGAGGGCTTTACGTGCGATGGATTCCGCAGCTTCAGCCCAAGCTTCCAGATTGTAATGTTGCCAGGCAATGGACTCTGCCTTGTGGGCCATATCCCGAGCTTGCTGTGGGTTTTCTAGAGCTTGAATTATGCCCAGGGCCAGCGCTTCGGCGTCACCCGGTAGGGAAAGATAACCGTGCTGATTGTGCTTTAGCAACTCACCGATACCGGCCACATCCGTTGCTACTACAGGAACTCCGGCGGCCATGGCTTCGACAACGGTAATCGGGAATCCCTCCCAGTCCGAGGACTGAACAAAAACGTCGGCCGCCTTGAGGCAAACGGGCACATCCTTGCGTTGTCCTAATAAAGTCCAATTTTGAGTCACTCCAAATTGAGTGATGGCGGCTTCGATGGGGGTTCTTTGGTCACCTTCGCCCACCAAAGCGAATTGGGTTTCCGGTAGACGATTGAGAACCAGTCGCGAGGCTTCCACAAAAAGGGGGTAGTTTTTTGCCGGGTGTAATCTTCCCACCCCCAAAACGAGTTTGCACTGTTTGCCCAGGCCGATGCTTGTCCGGGCTTCAGATTGAGTAGGAAGATTTTTATAAGGGGTCAAATCAATGCCATTATGAAGGACATGGACAGCCGCTTCGTCAAGTTTTGTCATTTCCAAAACTTTGGTTTTGACGGCTTCACTGACCGCAATCACACAGGCAGCGTTTTTTAAAGCTTTGGCGTGAAGTCGCAGGCGCATTCGGCTACGAAAGTCCAGCCCTTCTCGGTGGATGTGGAATTGCAGGGAGTGAATCATTGGGATGTGTGCCCCAATTCCGGTTCGGCGGCATGCTTGTGCTACAAATAAATCATCTTCCGGAAGATGGGATTGGACCACATCGGGTTGGAATTGGATGAGCTCTTGATCCAATGCCCGGCCCATCTTTTTCAAATCTCGCAAAAAGGCGAGTGGGTTTTTGATGGAGCTACGGTGAATGCCGAGAATTTTGAAGCGAAAGTTGGGGTCATCAGGCAAAAGTTCCTCTTGTGCCCCGCCTTCTTTGCAAGCGACCAGTTGGACCTCATGGCCGCGTTGCAGGAAACCCCGACAAAGGTGGATGGCAACTCTTTCAGCTCCACCCACCCTGAGGTCGGAAATGACCTGAAGGATTTTCATCGGAAACCCCGGTTGCCGCGGCAAAACCGGGAACCGAAGCCTATCGCACGATTGGCGATGAAGTCGCGAATCTTCCAGCCAAAATCGCCTCGAATTTTACCTAGTCGAGAGGAAAATTTCATAACCGAAGGCCATACCCATCCGGTTAGCTCATGGCTCCGTTGGCCAAAAAAGAAACGGTGAATGAGGTGAGGGTTTTCTCCAAGCCTCGTTGCATGGGGATGAGTTGTCAGGGTGGCGTCGTAAGTTTCCAAAGCAATTCGCTGGGCGGTTTCATTCCATTCCCCACCTGGCCACCCCAAAAAACGACACTTGTGACCTGGAATGTTGATTTCAATTTGACGCCGCGACTCCTGGCATTCAAATTGTAATCTCTTTTCAAAGTCGGCTTGGGTCTCGCGTTGAATTTGTGCGGTGGCAGTAAGAGATTTCGCCATGGCAGAAAGTTCGGTCTCCCACCCGGGCTTAGTAAAAAATTCAGCTCCGCCGTTTTGATCCACATGCTCTACCAGAGTAGCGGCGACGTTTTTATCCACGGTAATCCGGGGGGCACTTTGGGATCGGGCGGATTCATAAATGGGAGTTCCCCACGGCAAGGCCATTCCAATGTCTTTTGCGTCAGGGTCTAGCCAGTTTGGTTTTGCCGACGGGTTGGCGTTCCAAATTCCGGAAATGTCGACATGACCGGGTCGATGGAAATCAACAAGCTTATTTGAAATTGGCCACCAAGCGTGGGTTTGGAAATGGGAGTAAACTTCTAAAGTACCGGCGGATTGCATGGCGCCTAATTCAGCCCAATTGCAGTATCCTCTGCTAGGAAGTTCTTGGCGAAGTAATAAACCCGAATCCACATCTTCCATTGTTGGACGGCAGATTTCTCCCTTTTGAACGAATTCAGGAGTCACTAGGATAAAGCCACAATGACCATACTTTTTCAATAAGGGGTGCACAAAACACCAATTATCTAAGTAACCATCGTCAAAAGCTAAAACCAAACTCTTTTTCGGTATTTCCTTTTTTGATTCAAGGTGTTCAAAGTAATCCCCGAGTGAGATGGTTTTGAATCGATGCTTGGTGAGCCACTTTAAGATTCCTTCTAGCATTTCGGGTGGGGCCGTTAAATGCCGAAGCTCAAAGGGCAGCGGGTCATCGCCGATGCTATGGAAACTTAAAATGGGGGTGGGGCTCATCCTGGCGCCAAGGAAGGTTCGGCTTCTTCGGCAATGGCGTCGGCTTTCTCGCGCAGGGCGACCATCATGCCGAGGAAAAACCACAATGGGACGGAGCAGAATGGGTTGGAAATATAGAACAAAATTTGAATACTCCTTGCCAGGAAGGCAAAAGGAAGAATCCAGGCCAGCATTTCCAGAGGGTGCAAGCTGCGGGGTCTGAGCCGGAAGGAGTATCGGAATACCCGCCACCAAACCAAACCCAAAATAAACAACATAGGCAAGCCATACTCCGCAGCAGTGTACAGATAGCCATTGTGAATGATGAAAGGGAAAGAGAAGGAGTGACCAATGTCAGTGTTGTCGTAGTGATGGAAAAACAAGGTGTAATTGTCATAGCCAACCCCAAGCCAGGGGTTATCCATAATGAGGTTGGATGCGATTTGGTTCATATAAAATCGTGCATCTACTGAGCCTGCGTCCGCAATGGTAAGTCGTTCAATTACACCGGGAGAAAAGGCGATACCGATGAGCAGAATGAAAATTCCCCAGGCATAGGCAATGACCGCACGGGAGACTCGCATTCGAGTGCGGAAGATGAGGAAAAGTGCAACCCCGTAAACTAATCCAGTGGAGAACCAAGAACCGCGCGATTTTGAGCCAACCAGGGCAAAGAAAGCGGCCGCCAAAATAAACAAGAGCAACCATCGTTGTTTTTTTCTTACTTGGCTTACGAACAAGGCAAGCGGAAAGGCCATGAACAAGCTAACGTAACCACCGAAGCGGTTTGCATTGGCCAGAGTTCCCACCATCCGCGAAAGCTCTACCGTCCCTTTGACCCTTTCTACCCGAACCATGGATGCGCCAAACGGTTCTAAGCCGAGGCTAGTGTGGAACAGCCATTGCATATGACCCAAGAAGGATTGAAAAACCAGCATCCCGCCAACAATCCAGGCAAAAGCGATGTAGTCTTTTTGTGGACGAGGATTATTCAGTAAATACAAAAAGACACCTACCCCAAGTAGGATTTGATAAAGCATCCAAAGTCCAGCATTGGGGTCATCAATGGTGCGAATGCTGGCGGCAATGGCAATGAAAAATCCAAACAATGTCGGCAAGGTGATTTTTGGAAAAATCCGAACTGGAGCTTTGTCCACAAGGACTCTTTTTGCCCAGTGAGCCAGAAGAATCAAAATGAGAACTTCGGTAACAGTAACTACAAATCCTGCAGTGTTATGTGAACGCGTTCGATTGATTCCCATTTGGGTGAAATGGATGGTCAGCATAATGGGCAGCGTTCCCCCAATCGCCAAAAAACTAAAGCGTTCTAAGTCTTTGACAAATGGAATTGCAATGCCAAGCAAGCAAACCAAGACAAACACCTTGTCCATGGGGTTGCCCAAATAAAGAGCACCCATGAGTGCGCCCGCCCCTAACAGCCCTAGCAGGCCTGCTAGGGCGATGAGGCGAATTGGTTCCAGTAGCCGCATATGCTTTTATCGGCGATGAAGTAGGCCGACTTTCATGAGGATTCCATGAATTGGTTTGCTACCTTTGTAAAGGATTTGTTTGTCATCTTCGGAGAGTCCAAACGCCCAAGTTGCTACGCAATAAACGGCGCCAATGCCGAGGCCGGCAATGATTGCCAAAGGGAAGCCGGTGAGGTTTAAATTGGATTGCAATGTCCAGCCTGCCCCTGCTGCTAGCAGGCCTGCAAGTGACGGTTTCCAAAGGTCTTTATGCCACGGATTTAAACCCAATATCCACCATCCCTGGGTCAAAGTTAAAACGCAGTTCACCAAAATCCCAGCGGCACGGGCAATGGCTGCCCCAAACACACCCCATTGCGGAATGGCGTACCAGCCGGTACCAACCACCACCACAATCATGACGCAAGCATTGAAGAGCGTGATTTTGGAACGTCCCGCCATGGTGACCGCGTAACCCGATGGGTTGGCAAAGCCATTGAGGATGAGAACGGCGGCTAGCAATAGAAATGCTTGATAGCCATCTTGAAAGCCTTCCCCGAGAGTTCCGAGCAAGGGTTCAATGAACAAGCACAGACCGATGACTAATGGAATTGCAATAGCGAATATCCACCGTACCGTAGTTCTGTAAAGTGCGCGCAATTCTTCCATTTTTCCTTTGCCGTAGAGCTCTGCGCAAAGTGGAGTGAGCATCGAAGAAAAAAGGAACAACGGAATTGCTAACAACGGAATGAGCCGGAGCACCGCTTGATACGCACCCATATCCTCTTGGGTGCCAAATTTTGCCAATAAGAAAACATCGGCGGTTAAGGAAAAGAAAGTGGCGATGTCCACGCCAACTAGGGGAACAGCAAAGCTCAGAAATTCTTTTTTATTAATCTTGGCTGGGGCGTCCTTGCCGTAAAGGCGTACGTTTTTATGTACATAATGCAGAGCCAATAAGCAGGCAAAGGCGGTACTGACTACGATTGCCCAAGCCAACCCATCTAGGCGCTCCGGACCTAAGCTCCACAGAAACAGAAGGATTAAAAGGACTCGGCTAAGCGGAAGGACAAAAGAACGCACGATGACTTGGGCGCCAATTTGCTTCAAGGCTCTTAGCGAGCGGCCGAGCAATAACAGAAGTGCGGTGGTGGGCAAAGCCAAGCAGGAAATGCGAATGACCTTAACGACCATATCTTTTGGGACGTCGGCGGCCTTATCTTTATCCAACATTTCTGCTGCCTCCGGTGCGAAGGCGGCAAGAGCCACAGCAAAGCAGATGCCCAGTCCGATCAGGATTTTTGCAGCAAAACGGATAGCGCCGCGGGTTTGATCTCTTTCGCCGCGTCCTTCATGCATAGCCACATAGCGCATGACCCCGTCGTGTAAGCCGGCCGACGAAACCCGCTGCCCCATTTCATTGAGGTACATAGCAAAGCCGAAAACTCCATAGGCGGCCTGGCCGTAAAACCGGGTCACTAAGACCATGGAAACGTACCGAAGAATGCCCTCAAACAGAGAGCCGATGCCGGTCAGGCCGGCACCTTTGGCAACTTGAACCTGTTCCTTAGCGACGCTTTTTACGTCCTCTTGGCTTTTTGGAGCTACGCTCATTTTGGATGGTAGCCAGTACTGGCAACCCTAATTCTCGTTCCGCGGCACCCGGGGTGTCTAGTGAACGATCCAAATAACCTGCAACGAATACGGTGGAAAGTCCGAAGAAAAGCCCACCAAGTACCGCCAAAATCCAAATCATCCATTCTGGTGGCGGGAAGAACGGTTCTGTCATGACGATGGCGTGGGCGCCGACAATGGCTTTGAATTCTGGCGTGGTTAGGCTAAGGGTGACTGCATTGTCGTGATGCTTTTTGGTCAGCTGGTAAGCTTCGCGGGCGGATTCAAACTCTACGGTGAGGCGGTCCCATCGAGTTTCGAGCGAGCCTAGGCGACCAATTTCCTGGTCTAAGCTGGCCAATTCACCTTGCAGCGCGCCTTCTTCCGCTTGCTTTTGGGAAAGCAAAGTGGTGGCTGAGAAGACAATCGAATTCAGGGCTGCAAGCAGGGCAACGCCGTGAGCTTTTTCACGATTGGATAATTCTTCAATGAGTTGCCGAACCGGGAGGTGAAATTGAGTGTTGTGCTTAAGAAGCTCTTTGAGTTGGTTTTTGGTTTCTGAAACTTCTGTAGCTAAGGCTTTTAGCGCCGTATTTTCTGAAACTTCTGGCAATGCTTGAAGCAGCGGGTCGCCGGCATCCGCAAGCTCCTTCAGATTGTTTTTCTTGGTCTGGAGCGCAGCCAGGTCTGCTCTTGCGGTTGCTAACAAGGCGAGCAAGCGACCGCGGGACTCAAGCATTCGCTGCAGCTGGGTTTTAGGTTCAGTTCGGACTTTATTTTCAGCCCGGAAATTTTCTATTTTAGTGCTTGCTGCTTCGTACCTTAAAGTGATCTTTACTAAAGCTTTTTTGTATACCTCAATATTGCTTTCGGCGAGAAAGTTTCGGGAGCGGTGGCGAATAAAAGATTCCGCCAAGCGGTCGGCCAGCAAGGCGGCGCGCTCCGGGCTCCAATCTGAAACCGTGACGTTGGCTACCGCCGTGTTCGGAATAGCGTTGATTTCAAAGCGAGTGCTGAGGTAATTCCTCCAGGCACTGATCTTTTTCTCTGTTTCATTGTTGTCCCAAGCGGGCATGTTTTGAAACGGAGGAAGCAAATGGACTTCTGGGTTCTCAATGGCACCCATGATGACTTCCCGGCTTTTCATCAATTCTATTTGAGAATTGACGTCGGTTGGCGGCATTGGCCGATAACGAACCATGGATGGGTTGTCCAAATTTTCCGTCATGGTGGATTCCAGGCGGGCTAGAAATTCCACGGTGGCCTTGGCTTTGTAAATTGGCTCAACCTGACTTGAAAGCCAAACCAAACTGCCCATAAAAGCAAAAAACACCAGCCAATACAGTCCACGTCTTTTGTAAAGCAGGGTAAGGACGTCACGGACAGACTCAGAACGGAAAATGGCTTCAGTGCCTTGGCTTTCCGTTCGAGAACGTGGGTCAATGTGTCTTTGGCTCACACATCCTCCAGTTTGTATCCAATAGAGGCGCCTAGGCCACGGAACATGAGCAGTTTGGCGATATATTGGTCCACCCAACGGTCCATTTTGGTAATGGTGGTGGAAGGAATCACTAGCACATCATTGGGTCCGATGAGCGGATCGCGGGTGATATCGCCCCGCACAATAACGGACTCTAAGTCAATAAAGGATGCGGTCGCCTTGCCGGTTACCGCATCCAAGGAAAGTAAAACCACATGGGCCAAATCCGCGGTTTCTGGATTATGCCCTTTGGCTAATGCCAGGGCTCGAGAGGCGGTCAGTGGTGCGGAAATAGGGTAACGACCGGGTTCGTTCACTTCACCCATTACGAAAACACCATAGCCGGCAGTGGAAGTCAGCATGACCGATATATTCAGCTTGGGAATAATGCGGCGATATTCCCCTTGAAGAACCCCCTGGACTTGGGTGACGGTTAATCCGGCGGCGCGAATCTCTCCGATTAAAGGCAAGCCAAGGTAGCCGTCCGGGCCAAGTGAAGCGTTTAACCCTTGACCTCCTAAATTACTTCCGAATAACGAACGAAATTCTTCGACTTGCTCGTCCGATGCCTTGACCTGAATGGAAAAGGACGGTTCTCGGAAAATGTCCTCATAAAGTCCGGTGAGATATTCCACCAACTCTTCAGGGGAAAGGCCTGCTGCTTTTACCGACCCTTTATAAGGCAAAGAAATGATGCCATCGGGCCGAACGAGATAGGTTCCATTTAACTCTTCGTGATAAAGTTCTTTGAGTTGTAAAGAGTCGCCGGGTGACAGTTTGAATACAAAGTCTTCCGCTGATTGACCGAAGTGAAAACTGACAGAAAGGGTGTCGCCTGGGTTGAGGTGATAGCGAGGAATGTAACGGGACTCCTCAATTCCTACGTCGGCAGAGTCAATCGGAACCACCATGGTTGCTGTTCCTCCGTAAGCGTCTCCGTAGGGAACGGGTGGGGTGGGAATTCCGGTTTCACATGCAGCAATGACCCCTAAAAGCAAGCTGGCGAAAACTAACTTTGTTCTAGGCGACGGGGCAGAAGCAAACATTAGAGGCGGCGATAAACAAAGGAAGGGATGAAGTAACGGCGGCGGTTCAGTACGATGCCAACGACATTGGCCGCCATGAGGTTTAGCTCATGGATGGCGCCTTGTATCACTTCACGGCGAGTTTTCGATGCTTCAACCACTAACAAAGTGGCGGCGTCTTCATGGGATAAATGAGTTGCCGCAGTGCCGGCGGATACCGCAGGGCAGTCAATCACGACGAGGTCATAATCGGCAACCAGGCCAAGGACCATTTCACGAAAGTGCAAGGGATTTAAGAAGTCTGGATGGGGTCCGACGCTGGAGTGGCCAGTAGTGAGGACGTCAAGATTAGGGAGTTGGGTGGCTTGAATGGCTTGGGATACGGATTTGCCCTCCATGCAAACGTCCATGACGCCGTCCTCGTCCTCCACTTCCAGTAGGGTATGAAGCTGAGGGTCGGACATGTTGCCGTCGATGAGAAGGACCCGGGTGCCGCTACCCGATTGGGCAACCGCGCAGGAAAATTGCGCCGCCATGGTTGAGCAGCCTTCTCCAGGCAAAGCCGAAGCCATGCAAACGGCAAAGTGATTGTCCTTGTTCATGACATCCCGAATCTTGGACATCAAGCGTAAAAACTCTCCACGCTGGCCGGCAGCAGGTGCGCGGTCTAAGCTTCCCGGGCGAGCCGGGCCGGATAAGACATCGTCAGCCGGTTGGTTCACGTAATTAAGAAATCTGAGGGGTGGAGAGAGGGAGGGTCCACTTGAAGGGCCCCACATGACGATAAACCAGCCGACCAATATCCTCAAAGCCAAAACGTTCATGGAGACGGCAGGACCGGATGTCATGGGCACGAATCAAAACCCGAATGTGCTTATAGCCTTCGGCTCTTCGGCGGTTAAACATAAAAATGAAGCCAGCAATGCCAACCAATTGCCCGCGGACAGCGGGGTTGACCCAGCCATCAAATTGATAAGCCCCTCCTTCGCCTGGGTCCACGGTGTAATTCCACAATTCCTCATAACAAGGCCCCAGGGCGTGCATCAGATACCCCATTAACGTGCCTTCGTCGGTCCAGCGGATTACAAAGTCCAAATTTGGGTCATCCACCCGCTGATGCAGGGTGCGAATCTTCTCCTTGTCCAAATAAGGAGCCAGTTCGTCCACTCCTTCGTGGGTGGCCTTTTTCATAGGGAAATCGTTAACGTCGGGAACCTGGGTGGAGCGGCCCTTGGGTGCAATTGGGTCAGCCAAAGAAAGAGGCCTTTCCATGATGCGTAACTCCACTCTGTGAAAGAGTTTCCGGCGAAGCGCGGAAGCTACGCTACGAAGTTGGGAGATGGTTTTGTGCATTCCGTTGGTGCCCCTAGAGAGACTCGGGAATTCTAACCTTCCGGCCCAAGTCTTTATAGGTGAGTGAGTTGGGAAAACTAATCTTGGCTTTGGTCGATATCGGCATAGCCCAACTGGTTTAACAGATGCAGATTGGCGCCCACTGACCCATCCGAAGTCCCCAATTGCAAAATCATGGCGGGCTCGAAAAGCCAATTGCGGCGTTCAAATAATTGGTGAAGCCGCTTGACCTCAGTTAGGTTATCCAAGCTAATATCTTGTATTTCTAGGGGGTCTTTAGAAAGTTGGAAAAGCATATGCCAAGGCCCCTCTCCGCTTTGTTCTCGCTCAGAAAGCACTGGAATGGGCTTGACCGAGGGCAAGTCATTTTCCCTCATGAGGAGCTTCCAATCTCCATCGGAAATGCCCCGCCAATGCCAAGGTGGCCGTTGATCACCGCCACTTTCCATGGGCGCCAGTCGATTGGGGGTAGCTCCAGCCATCATGCTGAGCAAACTCTCCCCTTGGATAGCTTCCAGTAGAGCATCGTGGGTAGTCCCGGTGAGTTCCATCAAAGTGGGCAAGACGTCCATTTGCCGGGCCACTTGATTGGTGCGAAAACCTGCCGGAATTCCCGGACCAAGGAGTACCAAGGGAACGTGGACCAATTCTTCATAAAGGCTGTGGCCATGTCCAAATTGGCCGTGTTCCAAAAATTCTTCACCGTGGTCGCCGACTAAGACGATGATTGTATTTGGGAAATTTTGACGAACGGATTCCAAAAACGGGGCCAAATAGTAATCGATATAAAGCAATTCCTCATCGTAAATGTCCACAATTCGTTGCAACATGGCCGGCGTAACGGACTCTATCTTTCGCTTGCCATCTAGAAATTCTCCGATGACTGTGCCGTTAAGTTGGAAATCTAACCCTGATTGGTCAAAGGTGCCGGCAAATGGTTTCGGGGCGACATAGGGGTAATGGGGATCCATAAGATGAACGTAGGCACAAAAGGGCCGCGCACTGTCCCGCTCAGCCAGCCAAGCTGCCACTTCGGGAAGCATCCATTCTGCTCGCCCGGCATCAAAGCGTTCACCAACTGATTCGCCGACGAAACTTCGGAAGTATCCG
>Ga0208879_1004106_pt1 | contig 11512 bp, 11 predicted proteins | sample Knorr_S15_td_Bot_FD_185605 | JGI IMG/M metagenome (GOLD analysis project Ga0208879, IMG submission 185605) | Marine microbial communities from Southern Atlantic Ocean transect - Knorr_S15_td_Bottom_ad_5009_LV_A (SPAdes) (version 2) | ecosystem: Environmental > Aquatic > Marine > Oceanic | place...
AAATAGATTCACTGATTAATCTCAACAAGATAGTTTCACGACACCTTGGAATTCTTGCAATGACAGGAATGGGAAAGAGCAACTTGGTAACACTGCTTGCAAAACAAATTGCAAATCTTGACGGAACCGTGATCATTTTTGATTATCACAATGACTATTCTGGACTGGACTTTCCAAAAATGAATGTCATTGACGCTAAAATTAATCCCAGACTGCTAGAGGCAGACACACTTGCAGATGTACTAGAAATTCGAGAGGGTGCTGATGTACAACAAAGAGTTTTACGTCTTGCATTTACGCCAGAAGTAAAAGAGTCAGCAAATTTCTGGGAAGCATTAGACTCTCAGGTCCGGTACATTGGTGCCAATCCTGACAGAAAAGAAGACAGACACTCCGCTGACAGGGTTCAAGACAAGATTGATGATGCTAGACACAGAACATCTGAGATTTTAGATCCTGACATGTCAAATCCAGTTGCTCTTATCAAAGAGGGCAGATTGAATATTCTAAACGTATCAGAATTCACAGACAGACAAGCAAATGTGGCACTTGCATACTACCTGCAGGAACTTTTAGCCGATAGAAAGGCGGCTGTAAACGCAAAGGGTGGAAAAACAAAATCAAAGAGAAATTACAGATTCAACACACCAATCTTTGTCATAATTGAAGAGGCACACGTATTCATTCCTAAAAATGAGGATGCAAAAGCAAAGTACTGGGTAGCAAAGATTGCCCGAGAGGGTAGGAAATTTGGTCTTGGTTTAGGAATAGTATCACAAAGACCTAGAGACATTGAAGCTAATGTTCTAAGCCAAATGGGCTCGCTAGCAGTAATGAAGATTGTACAGGAGGACGACCAAAGACAGATTGCATCTGCTGCTGAATCCATTAGTAGAGATTTCATTGCACAACTTACGTCACTAAATATTGGTGATGCAGTTCTTGTCGGCCAATGGGTAAACCTTCCCGCTATAGTACACATTGACGAAATGAAGGGAAAGAAAATTGGTTCTGACCAAAATGCAGTTGGCGAATGGGCTGTTGCAAAAAAGTTTGAGGAAGTTGGTGCAAAATCCATGAAAGGTCTTACAAAAAAGGACTTCTGACATGAAGTTTTCACATATTTCTGATACACATCTGGGGCAATACCGCTCAAAGAAAGAAAGAGAAGATGACACTTACAATGCATTCAAACAGGCAATAGAAATTTCAATTAAGGATAAGGTAGATTTCGTAATTTTTTCTGGTGACATTTTTGATAAGGCCCAACCTCCTAATGATGCAATTTTACATATGATGGAACAGCTCAACCGTCTAAAGGAAAATGGTATCGAGTCGTACTTTGTTTTAGGTGATCATGATCAACCAAAAGTCGAACAAAATGCAATTCATTGGCTGTATTCAAGCCTAACAAAAGTTTCTCACCATCTTGGTGATGGAAATCCAGTTTATTTCAAAAATGTGTTACTGGTTGGATTTGATTATCATAGTGACGGACATGATATCGAAAGCTTACAAGAAGAATTCAAGAAAATTGATTTGATTGCAAAAGAACATGATGGTCACAAAATAATTGTATTGCACCAAGGACTGAATGAAGCACACAGCTATGCAGGTCAGCTAAATGCTAATGATCTTCCAAAAAATTTTACATATTATGCAATAGGTGATATTCATGAAAAATTTGGTCCAAAAAAATACGGGTTTCTAGGTGGGCCGCTAGCTTATCCTGGTTCAACAGAAATTTCCTCAACGGAAGCGATTAAAGAAACAAAGAAAGGATTTTTTGAGGTTGATATTTCTTCTGCGGAGGCAATTCCAAAATGGATTGAACTTGACATGAGACCTAGATTTGAAATAAAAACCAGTGCTGATGAACTTCATGCCAAAATTGACGAAGTTATCTCAAAAATTGATGAAAAGCACAAACCACTTGTAAGTTTGAAAATAACCGATGTTCATGACTGGAAAAGTATACAACAAGAAATTGCTAGGCTTGATGAACACATACTAGATAGATCAACAAATCTAATTTTTGATGAGAAACAATATCCATTATCACTTGAAGATACAGGAAACATTGATGAAGAGTTTAAGAGACTAGCGACAAAAAATGTTGGTCAAGAATTAGCTAATCTGGCATTGGAAACTCTCTATCCATCACTTAATGAAAATAATAGGCAGGAAGTAAAAGAAATTATCATAAGAAATTTTGAAAAGTTCAAAGAGGAGCACAAGGAATGATAACTTCTGTAAAACTACATAACTTCCTCTCTCACAAGGATACAGAATTATCTTTTGATAATGGAGTGACAGTTTTCATTGGTGAGAATGGTGCAGGAAAATCCAGTATTATAGAGGCCATCACATTTGCACTTTTTGGAAAAACTACAAGAGGTGCTATAGAAGATGTTATTCGAGATGGTGAAACCCAAGCTGTTACTCAGATATACTTTGAGGTGAATGGAAAAAAATATCAGGCTATCAAAAAAATTCATGGAAGTACTAGTCCCCAAGAATTACTTGATGATAATTCATTACCAATCGCAAAAGGTAAGGAAAAAGTTTCTGAAGAAATTAAAAAAATAATTGGTTTAGACTATGACACATTAGGAATTGCATCAATTGTCCCACAGGGACAATTAACAGAAATTATTCAAAGTGATAATGGAATTAAACTAAGGAGTCTAATTGACAAAGTTATTGGTACAGGAAAATATTCTGCTGCGGAAAAGGGACTTGGTGAAGGTATAACTGCGTTTCGCGAATATCTTACTGAGAAATATAACAACACAGACGAGGATGTTGAGAATGTCCAAATGGAAATCAATCATGCTGAAAAAATTATCGCTAATTCAAAACCGCAAAAAGAAAAACTTGAGGAAATGGCAGAATCATTTAAAGAAAAAATAAAAAAATTACAAGAAAAAAAGGAAGAACTATCAGTAAACTATGAAAAAATTATTCATCTAAAGGATAAGGAAGACAATGTTTGGAAATCTATCAAACAAGAAATTTCATCATTGGTAACTGATAATGAAGAACATTCTAAAATTATTCAAAGATGTGAAGAGTCTTTTGGTGTGATCAAGGCAAAATCAAAGATAGAAGATCTATTAAATTCTAAAAATTCCAAGAAAAAAGATATTGATCAAAAAATTTCTGAATGTGATGGAAAACTAGTAAAGTATAATGATAGAAAAAATATTGCATCAAACATTGAATTTTCTGATGGTGAATGTCCTATATGCCATACAAAAGATGTCACAGTAGATCCAGAATATCAAATAGAACATATCAAGCAAGAACTAAAAAAAATAGAGAGTGAAAAAACTAGTCTGGCGAAGGAATCATCAAACATGCAAGAACAAATTGATGAGATCAATAACAAAATAAAAGATGTTGAATACGCAGAAAACACAATAAAAAATAGCCCAATTAAAAATAGCAAACATCTTGAAGACTGGAAAAATGATTTAAAATTAAATCAAAATAGAAATAATGTATTAGAAAAAATCATTGAATCATCAGATTTATCACCAAAACTTGTTGAATTTATGCCTAATCTCAGCCAAACTTTTCTAGATATTGAAAAACTACAAAAAGAAATTAAGGATTTCAAACACGAAGAATATGACAAAGTCGAGCGGGAACTTCAAACTGTAAACTCTGAAAATCAAGAAATTCTCATGCGAATTGGTCAAGTAGCAGAAAAAATCAATTCTGCAGATGTAAGCATTAAAAAAAATATACCTATTTTAGAAGAGATTAAACTTGCTAAGAAATATGTTGAAAACCTTGAAAAAATTAGAACTAGTATATTTTCAACAAAAAGTGAAACGATTATTGGTGCTAGAAATTTTGCGGTGGAAAGCATTTCTAGAAACGCATCACAATATTTGGAACAATTAAAAACTGAGATAAAACATCTTGAATTATTTCAGGATGGGACTTCAATTAAAATTCAATGTAATACAAATAATGGTCAACGACCAGTAAAAAATTTGAGCGGAGGTGAACAGGTTTGTGTAGCATTAGCTGTACGACTAGGAATGTCTGACTTGATGATCAAGTCGTCATTAAAAATAATGGTTCTTGATGAACCAACCGCCTATCTGGATAAAACACATTGTGAATATTTTGTTGACGCAATTCAACAACTAACTAACTTTATGAACGAGAAACAAAATTTCCAATTTATTATCATAACTCATGACGAAGACATTTGGGAAAGTGCTAAAGTGGGTACTATATACAGATTTACAGCAACAAGCGATGGAACTGAAGTTTCTAGGCTTTAGCCGCCAGTAAGTTTAGCAAATTTTTCATTCTTGCTCAACTTTTCCATAAACTCTAGATTGGACAGTGCAACAACTGCAGAGTCTCTCACTGGTTTATCAGGATCATTCAATGCATTCTCAAGAGTTGCACGTACTTTTTTTGAACCCATTACACCTAATGCAATGGCTGCCTCATGTCTCACAAACACGCTAGGATCATTTTTCGTTGCATCCTCTAACGGTACGATTCCATTACTGTAACACATTTGTCCTAGTGAAAATGCAGCCTCATGTCTGACAAGTTCGTTTGTGTCATCCTTCAGAACTTTGGCAATATACGGTACCTTGTCCTCACCCCCCATGTCTACAAGAATGCAAGTAGCACGACAACGAATTACATAGTCCTCATGATCTAGCAGTTTTACAAAATACTGAATGTCCTTCTTTTCATATCGTTCCTCCATTTCTGTCAGAAGGTCTAGCCTTGATTGAGGAACGACAGTCATTTTGTATCGTTTGAAATCAGCATATATTATCTTATTTTTCAATCAGTAGACTTTTGTCGCTTTAAGGACAACTGAAATGACTGCCAGATAAAATAGCGTGGCAATTGCCTCAGAAGCTAATGACGCTGCAAATGGCTCAAGTTCTATTTCTAGAAAGTAGAACATCAGGGACCACCTTATTCCAAGATAGACGATCTCGCCTATTCCAAAGGATGAGGCTAGCTTGATCAGCTCCTTTTTGATAAGTTTAGGCCTCATAGCCTGGTATCGCTTCTTATTATCAAGATAAAACAGAAACCCAAAAAATCCAAAGAATACTGTATATCCTGCCAAAATGGTTATTGTGGTATTGAGATAGCTCTCCTCTTCTGAGAGCATTTGGGCTACAAATGCTGAGATTAATGCCGATACTACGCAGCAAACAAGAAGGTTCCTATTTAGCCTGAGAAGCGGCTGATTTAGTTTCATCAGGGCATTTAGTGCCTCTTTAAATTAAATCTAAGCCTAATAGGAGCAAAATAGTGATTTATCACTCTAGATACTAATCTCATTGATTATCAATGAAGCTAATCAATGAGACATAGTAAAAATATAATCAAAAACAATAGTAAAATAACAATATTTTATGAAATATTTGCAATATTATATGAAAAAATATCAAATTATAATAAAAAACTAGGTTGATTCTTAGTGGCTACCTTATATGGCAATAGAACATAATACAACTATGGCACAAATGCCGGCACTAATTCCAAAAGAGGTGGAAATCCAGAGACTGAAAAAGATCTGGTTGATCATCATCGCAATGGGATCTACTGCAGCATCAGTAGAGGTCGACAACTTTGTTGACGGTTCTCTACATCAGACTTCTATCAGAGACAGCGCATTTACTCCAGCACATTGGTGGCTATACTCTCACTTTGTAGCACTGCCATTAGGTTGGGCATCTGTTGCAATCTATGATAGAAAAGTTCCAATTCTCAGAGGACCAAACAACTCTATGAACACTGGATTAAAGATGACCATTCTTGGTTATTTGGCAACCATGTTCACAATTGGTATTAACGAGATGTGGCACTTTTGGTTCGTCGAAGAAATCTTTGCCGTACCAAACCACTGGATGTTCAATATGGGTGTAGTCGTAGCCTTTATGGGCGCTCTAGCATATGTAGTTAGGGTTTACGCACGACTGGTTGAGCTAGGTGCAGAAACACCAGGTGAAAACCCATACATTGCAGAAATGTACAAGATGGCCTTAGAAGGCAAACTGTACAGCAGATCCATCCCTTAGAAAAACGGAAAACAGAAAAGAAGGTTTTCCGCTTTCTTTTCTTTTTATTTTGTTAAAAAAATGAAAACAAGTTGTTGAAGTTATCTTTTTAGGTGTATAATTAAAAATTAGTTCATGTCTGTACAGATTGATCAAAAGGCTCCAAACCTCAAAGTTTCCAAGTGGGTACAAGGAATGGATACAAACCTTGACAAACAAAATGATAACGTAGTTGTTGTTGAAGTGTTCCAAGTAAACTGTCCTGGATGTTTTATGTATGGAATACCTGAATCGATAGAAATTTACAACAAGTACAAGTCAGATGGTGTTTCTGTTTTAGGCATGGCTACAGCTTTTGAAGATTTTGACAAAAATACTCTTGAAAATTTGCAGCTTTTGTTAGAAACTGGTGAGGTTGTTGGAGAAACCAAGAAAATGCTACAGGCAGATAAAATTTCTTATAAAATTCCATACCCAGTTGCGATGGACTCCTTGATAAAACAGTCTGGTGAAGCCACCAAGGAAAAGATGGATTCCTTAATCAAAAACCAGATACCTAACTTTGATGAGCAGCCAGAAGATTACAAAAAACAAATCTATGATAGAGTGAAGGATTACTTTATGTCAAAAGAATTTTCAGCGGAAACGTTTGAGATGTATTCTCTACCGGGAACACCTTCAAGTATACTCGTTGATCGTAAGGGTATATTACGCGATGTGTCCTTCGGACAGAATGGACTGTTAGAATCAAAAATTCAAACATTGCTTAATGAGTAAGATATTGAATTTTTCCTTGACAATGCTATAATAGAAACTACAGCAACTGCAAGTACAATAATTGCTATTGTTCCAAATTCAGGAATAACATAGCTTCCATAAACCTCTATCTTTTCTGTTTGTGCAGTATAAGGAATTGTCAAAATTTTATTCTCATATTTTACTGAATGAATTTTTTCTCCATCAGCAACCACAAGGAAGCCTCCGTCATTAAACGGCCTTATCAAAAAATCAGATGTAGTAACTGATAGCACACCATCTTCTGCTGTTTCGAGGCTAATTACAATAGAATTTTTTGCTGTTTTAGCAATGATGCTTGTCACTTGGCCGGTTGTAATCTCGGTTGCTACCGTATTAGAGAGATCAATCTCTTCAGGTACTTCCACTGTCCCATCAGGTTCATGGAAGCCCTTTATGGTAACATCACCCTGATAAAATCCCGGTACAGTGAAGTAGACGTGCCAGTTTCCCATTTCGTCAAGACTTTGAAGATTAGAAACCTTGTCATCATCTAGATAAACTTCAAATTCTTCATTTATGGAACTCTGGGGAAACTCAAAGCTGGCGTTCAGTTCTCCTACAAAACTGTTTAGCGTATCAATCTCAAGCTCTGTACTATCAGAATTGAACTTACTATTCATAAAGGCAACACCTGATTCATACCTGAATGTATACTGCTCGCCGTTTCTATCAGCGTTAAGCGGAAGTATGCTTTCATCTCCAAATGCAAAGCAGCTGTAAAGATCTATTTTGTTAACAATTTTAGGATTAGGTATCATTTCAAATTCCAAAATCTCTCCCGGATGCATTATAGCAAATCTTTGAGAACTAGCAACATCTAGTATCTTTTCATTTTGATCTTTGATCAAAGCATAAACCCTAAAGTTTTGAAATGTGTTATCTCCAGCATTTTTTATCTTTCCAGTCATACTGCCATCGTCATGCAAAATCAGAGAGTTGTCATATAATACATAGCCGCCCTCAAACTTGTATTCAGTTCGAGTGTATGATATTTGAGGTGGTTCCAAAACTGGGTTTTCAGAAGTTATTTGTGGTAGTTTTAACTTAAGTGGTAGCATTTGAGCCGGCATCACTGGAGAAAATTTGTATTCCTGAGAAAAAACATTGCCGCCATCGTTTACACTTACAGTGATCGTTGGTATTACTGGATACATTTCATTATTTTTCACACCGCCTATAACAGTAAAAATACCATCTTGATCATAAAAGCCGACATACTCATGGTCTGGAATGTACACCTCTCCACTTGCAAAGGCTGGAATTAGAATGAGAAGCGCAATTGTTGTTGAAGCAAAAATTAACTTATGCATGTATTTGATGAAGTTTTTCTATATTTACTCTTTTTGTAATCTTCATTATCAAAACAGCTGGCGCAACAAAGTACATTCCAATGTTTAGCAATATGATACCAATACCATATCCAAGCATCGAAGATTCAGAATCAATGTCTACATATTGCAATAAAGTTAATGAGGTCAATAGAGGAGTAAGTGTCAGTTTCACAGCTTCCTTGAAGACAGCATTCTCCCTTTCATAATCAGCTATTGCTGGACTGAACGAGTAATAGAAATGATTGAATTCTGTCATAAACGATGTTCCTGATTCTGTTTGGAGTACAGTGTTGTCACGTAGTTCTCGTAGCTGTTGTACTTGTGGGGCTAGCTCAGAACCAAATGTTGCAGTTGCTATGAGGCAACCACCACCATTAGATTTCTCCAACTCAACCCCAAGATATTTTGTTGCAGTAATATCAATTGTATCACCATTTCCATCAAATACTATACTGACAACAGAAGATCTGTCTGTTTTATTTACTTGAGCAAAAATTTCTTCACCGTCAAGTAAGATAGTAAATTCACCGTCAAACAAATCTCGTGGAATAATAATCTCGGCTACATTTTCTTTCTCGTGAACTGCATCTACGTTAAACTGTAACATCTTGTCGTGTGCGCTAAACGTATGAGATAATACTGTAAAATTTGCTGTAAAAGTAATTTCAAAGTTGTGTCCGTCAGTACTAATCATGTATTTATTTACAAATCCAACGTCGCGTAATGAGCCTTCATGGACACCAAACACATTCAAGTTTGTGGTTATTAATAATATGAATATGAAAAATAGAATAAACTTCAGTTTAGCTCACACGCTACAGAATTCTCTTTCTTAGCTCTTTATCTTTTGTGATGCTTTTGTGTGATTTATCCGCTAATATTACCTCAAACCAATGATACAGACTATCCTTATACAAAAAATATGAACCAAAAAGTTTCATGTTGGGATATCTTTCCAGTACCCTTCTCTCTGCAACTTGCTTCATTGAAACCGCAGCCTTGATTCTAGTTACACCAAGATGCTTTGGTCTCCTTCCACCAGTTGGTCGTTTTTTTCTCATTCCGCCTGCTCCCACACGCATACGGACAACAATAATTCCCTGCTTTGCCTTATAGCCTAATCTTCTAGCTCGTGCTATTCTACTGGGTTTGTCTATTCTAGTAAGTGCATTTTGTTTCCTCCAAATAACCGCTTTTTCACGTAGTTCGATAGCATTTGATTTCCACATTTTTAACCAAACTTGGTCCTGCGCACTTTGCATGAAATGAACTTGTAAATACCCTTAATATTCGTAATAACAGCAAGAAAAAAATGAAAATCGCTGGAATATTGCTATTGTTGTTTGTAATTCTGTCAATTTTACCAAGCCTTGGTCTGACTTTTGCTGCACCAACAGTTAGCATAGAGACAAGTCAAAGTGTCTACGAATATGGTGACCATCTAGTAATGATAATTAATGTTTCCGAGATCACTGGTGATGATGCACGTATTTACATCACTGACCCAGCAGAAAGAAAAAGTTTCTTCATACAACAACCAATTTCCCAAAAATATGTCGAATTCCCATCAAGGTTTCCTTTTGATTCTGCTATATGGAAACCTGGTACATATGTACTCGAACTTGAATATTCAGGAGATAAATCTTCAACACAGTTTACCATTGAAGATACAGGAAAGATAGCATTACCATTCTGGATAAAGGATCTAGCAAAGATGTGGATAAATGAGCCGCTTGTTACAGACAAAGATTTTGCAAGAGCAATAGAATATTTGATTCAGCGTGAAATTATCAAGATTCCTTATACTGAACCTGGAGAAGAAACGATATCATCTATACCAGAATGGGTAAAAAACAATGCAGGATGGTGGATTGAAGGAAAAATTTCTGATACAGAATTTACAATGGCTTTACAATATCTTGTAAAAACAGGAATTATTACAGTTAATCTATCTAAAGCCTAGTAATTAGGCAGTCTTGGTTCTAGAGCCTCTTGAAACCAAATAAAGTATAATCATTATGGCAAATGCAATCGCGAGTGTAAAAACAATAGAATAAGTCAATGCGTTAAATCCGCTAGTAGGAGCAGAAAAAGTAGAACCAGGTGTTGGTTCAGTAGTTTCGTCTAGGACACAAGCACCATCCTCAAGATGTGTACCTTCTCCACACCCCTCAGCTAGTTCTTCTTCAGAAATTGCTATAACTTCTTCTTCTGTAACTTCTTCTATAACTTCTTCTTCAGATTCTGAAAGGACAAAAGTGAAAGTTGTAGATGCGTTCCTATCTGAACCATGGCTCACAGATACGGTGTAATCACCATAAAACTTCCATAGAGGACCTTGGGCAGGAATGAATGTGGAATAAGAACCATCACTGTTAAGGGGAATTTGAGAAATGCTGACGATATTACCGTTAGGGGCAACCAATTTTATTGTCACATCAAAATTTTTGAATGGATCCGACTCGACATAATCAGAGACAGAGCCAGAGACGCTTATCATTTCGCCTTCCTCATATGATGAAGAGTCAGTTGCGACAGTTACTATGTCTTCAGCTCCATGAGCAAAACCATAGCCTTGGGATAATATGATAGCTGAAAGTACGAAAAGTAGGATTGTCTTCATTTTATAATACACCGCGAAGTACCTGTATTATCTTCTCTGCTATAATATTTGCAGCTAATAGCTGAGCTTCTTTTGTCTGGGCACCCATGTGCGGTGTTGCAATAAAATTAGGAAGAGTAGTAAGTCTATTTCCAGTGGCAGGTTCCACCTCAAAAACATCAAGTGCTGCACCAGCTATATTTCCCTCCTTTAGAGAGTTATACAAAGCCTCTTCGTCAATGACTCCTCCACGAGAAGTATTGATAATACGTGCGGTATTTTTCATCAGTTTTAGTTTTTCTGCATTTATCATATGATGCGTACTGTCAAGTAGTGGCACATGAAGTGAAACATAATCAGCGCTGGATAACAGTGTGCCAAGGTCAGCCTTCATAAGACCTACTTCTTTTGAAAATTCATCATCGATTGGAATTACATCATATCCGATGATATTCATGTTTAAGGCCCTGGCAAGCCTTCCAAGTCTTTTACCAATGTTTCCCAGACCAATGATTCCAAGATATTTTCCCTTTAGTTCACTGCCCATAAGTTCTTTTTTTATCCAGTTTCCATTGCGTATTTCTCTGTCAGCTCGTGTAATTTCTCTTGCCATTGAAAGCATCAAACCAATAACCAATTCAGCTACTGCAGTAGTTGCACCCTCAACTGCATTAATTACTCTGATGTTCTTTTCCTTTGCAGCCTCTTCGTCAATGTTGTCAAGT
>Ga0208879_1004110_pt1 | contig 11495 bp, 14 predicted proteins | sample Knorr_S15_td_Bot_FD_185605 | JGI IMG/M metagenome (GOLD analysis project Ga0208879, IMG submission 185605) | Marine microbial communities from Southern Atlantic Ocean transect - Knorr_S15_td_Bottom_ad_5009_LV_A (SPAdes) (version 2) | ecosystem: Environmental > Aquatic > Marine > Oceanic | place...
GCTATTTAACGCTCACTGGCAGAAAGATCTTTTTTTCTCACAATTAGAAAACAAAAGATTTTGCAAAAAGCATCAAGAAATTTTAAATGAATTAAAAAATCAAAGTCGATAGATACAAATCTTATGTTTATGTCCAAAGAGTATATTCACTTAAATTATTGAAACATAGGAAGGTCAATTATCATGATGGCAGCAGATGAAGGTGCAACAGTACTTGAAACAAAAGATGACGGTCCAAAAATTCCAAATGAAAAGAAAACAAAGTTCGATGTAGTCATCATTGGTGCAGGTCCTTCAGGATATACAGCAGGAATTTATTGTTCCAGGGCAGGCTATGATACGTTGATTTTATCAGGAATACTACCAGGAGGACAATTAGTCAATACTACAGAAGTTGAAAATTATCCGGGATTTGAGAATGCGATAATGGGCCCAGATTTGATGATAGATATGAGAAAACAATGCCAAAAAATGGGAACAACAATTATTGATGATGCTGCAGTTGATGTAGATTTTAGACGTAAACCTTTCAAAGTTCTTACAGCAACTGAAGAATACGAAGGGCGTGCAATCATTGTTGCAACAGGTGCAAATCCAAGAAAACTAGGATTAGAGGGAGAACAAACATTTGCTGGAAAAGGTGTTTCATATTGTGCAACATGTGATGGTCCTTTCTTTAGAAATCTAGAACTAGTCGTTGCAGGTGGAGGAGACTCGGCAATAGAGGAAGCAACATTTCTAACAAAATTTGCTACAAGAATTCATTTAGTTCATAGACGAAGCGAATTGCGCGCAAGTAAAGTGATGCAAGAGAGAGCATTTAACAATGAAAAGATAGATTTTCATTGGGATTCAGCAGTAATTGACATCAAAGGAGACCAAAAAATGCAACAAGTAGTTATAAAAAATTTAAAAACAAATGAAGAAACAACACTCGATGTAGGAGGTCTTTTTGTTGCAATTGGGCACGTACCTAACACAGAACTATTCAAAAATCAGATTGAATTAGATGATAATGGATATGTAGTTTTAAAGAACAAGACCAACACTAGTGTTGAAGGAGTTTTTGCTGCAGGAGATGTACACGACAGAACGTACAGACAAGCAGTTACTGCTGCAGGATTTGGCTGTATGGCGGCAATTGATGTAGACAAGTATCTCACAGAAAGTGCAGACAAACAAGAATGAAGAATGTGCAATGCAAAAAATGTTTGAATAAATTTTTGAAGAAAGACGTCTATACTATTCAACAGTTTCAATACAGAAAAAAACCCACATACAAATGGTCACTAGAATTTTTTGAAAAATTAAAAATTGATGAATGGGATCTGTTCTGTGAGGAATGCATTATATTTTACTCCAAAAAATCTAATGATGCTTGGAAAAAATTAAAGGTCTAAAGTCTTTATTGTAAGCAAAGATAGTGAATTTTATGAGTTCAGATCAAGAGAATATAAAAAAATTAGCTAAAGAGCATAGTGAAAAACTGGCAAAATTAGGAACGGAATTGGGCAAAATTCAGTTCAGTTACAAAGTTGAGGCGAAACCATCCAAAGAATATTGGCAAAAAAGAATTGATGATTTTAAAAAATATAATGAAAAAGGTATGGAATATTACAATCAAACATACTCTTTGATGAATTTAGTTAACAAGGAAGAATCACAAATATTTCTATTAAGTACCAGTAAATTTCGCCAGCTTGGATTAACATTAATAGAAATTATGGAGAAAATTAAAGAAAATCCATCAATTATTGACTCTAAAGATAAACAACAAAGTCAATGGAGTAAAGAAATCAGAGACCAGATTACTGAACATAGTAACACATGTCTACATCATGAAAAGAACATGAATGCATCATTTAGAGAATTTTGTGAAAAACATCTAAAGAAAATTCTAGAGTAATTACAATCAGTATGCCAATTCAGACATGTGTTTTGCTTCTTTGAGAATGTTATCAAATTCTTCTTCAGTCATAACATTTTGTGTGGCATAAACACTTTTGAATTTTCTTCCATCATCAGCAAAAATTCCCACTACACATGCATCTCCTTCAATAGGATATTTTTTCATACATGCATAAACTGCAGCAGATGATGGACTGATTAGGAGTTTTTCTTTTTCAAAGACTTCTTTTACTACAGAAAATGCTTCATTGTTATCTACAGAAACCCAGTCATCTACAACATTTTCTCTTTTTAAAAACAAGTCTGGCTTTGCAGATTCTTCAAAGTTTCTCCATCCCTGAATCAAGTGATTTTGTTGTGGTTGACATCCAATGATCTTGACATTAGGATTTTTTTCTTTAAGAAAAGTGCCAATTCCAGTAATTGTACCTCCAGTACCAACACCTGTAAAGAAATGAGTTACTTTTCCTTCAGTTTGTTTCCAAATTTCAGGACCTGTTCCCTCATAGTGTCCTCTGAAATTTGCTTCATTTGCATATTGATTTGGAGAATAATATGTATCAGGTCTGGATGATGCTATAGATGTTGCAAGTGCAATGCTTTGGTCAGTTCCAGCACCAACTTTTGGACACAGATCATCACTTGTCTCAAACACTTTGGCACCAAGATTTCTGATTATTTCCTTAGTTTCATTACTGACTTTTTCGGGAATAACTATCTCAACTTTGTAACCCAACACATTAGCAATTCCTGTTAGTGCAATTCCAGTATTTCCAGAAGTAGGTTCAATGATAATGCTCTTTCCTTTTTTTAAAATTCCTCTTTCTTCACCATCTTTAATCATCCAATATGCAGCTCTATCTTTAACAGAACCAAATGGATTGTTACCTTCTAATTTTGCAAAATACTCGGTATTATTATGAGAAAGAGAATCTAATTTTACAAGAGATGTGTTGCCCACTCGACTTAACACATCTGTATTAGTAACAGTAGTCATGATTGGGTTATTTCACCTTTTTAATTTGAAATGTAATTACATTTCCATCTTTAGACATATTGACTAATTCATGACCAGTCCTTGTAACCCATCTCGAAATATCATCTTCAGCAGCAGGATCATCTGCAGAAACAATTAAAGTTTCACCAACTTGCATTCTTTCAATTTCAATTTTTGTTCTAAACACAGGTTCAGGACAAAATAATCCAGTTGCGTCTAATTTTTTTTCAGTTGATTCAGACATATCCAATTCATCGAGAGCGTTTTGTCATATTAAAATCTATTTTAATTTAGCTTATCCTACTATTATTTACAATGACATTCTGAACATAGTAGCAAGGTTTCTCTCTTTCATGAAACTGGGGTCCTTATTTTGGAAATTGATTTTTCGTGAAATTCGTTTCAGGAAGTAAAGCATAATTTTGTAAGACAAGAGCCACACAGGGCTATATGGATATGAATCATAAAGTTTGAGTAATAGAGTAGAAAACCATTTTGAATTTGGATAATATTCAGAAATATATTTTGCTATGTATTCTCTTGAAGTATTAATTTGGTATCTAAGATGATCAAGCATTTCATTTTCCAAAGCATAACCAGTTTGAGAAATTTCAATTCTACCATGCTTCATTGCATGTAAAATATCATCAAGATTATTTTCAGAATCAATTACATTAACACACCTGCCAAGAGTTGACAAGATGTGTGAATCGCTACCTGCCACCTGAGTCATGTTATTATCCAATGCAAATTGAGCTGCACGTGCATTAGATAGCAAATCAACATTGTTACTGTTGAAAACCTCAACCATGTCACATTTTTTAGCACTATCACGTAATGCATCAATTAGACTAAATGGGTGAGGGGCAGACGATACTCCGCCTTGCTTGGAGACTTCATCAATTACCTCTTCAAGAGAGATTCCGCCTACAATTGTATCATGAATTCCATATGCTAGAACATGTGCACCAGTATCAGTTGTGATCTCCTCAGCTGGAAAAACATCAATGTTTTTGAATTTGGTATGATCATTTTTGTATTCTAGTAACTGATCATATCCATCTAGAGTGTTATGGTTTGTAACAAAAATTGCATCTAATCCTAATTCATATGATTGTTCTAGTTGATCTCTGATTGAGATATCACAATCATATGGCGGTTCCTTGTAACCTAGATGAAAATTTGAAAATGAGTTATGACAATGTAGTTCAGTCTTAATTGACATTTTTCACAATTAATGTTACTTTTTAGATTATAATTCTATTGAAAAAATTTGAAACTTATTTAAAAAGATCTTCATTTTCTGGACGAATTAATTCATCAATCACATGATCTTCTATCTTAAATGAATAGTCACGGATAATCGCTACAGGACATTTCAAGGCTTTTTTCATAACTAGTTCAGCAGCAGAAGAAAGTTCATCAGCAACTGCAATTTCAGTTATGCGTAAAATTTTTCCAAAAGAATCTGATGTTCCTGCATAATTTAAGATAGGATTCAACCCAGAAATTCCAATTGCACAGTTCGTTTGACCCATCCTAAAAGGACGACCAAATGTATCTGAAATTATTACTGCTACATTTTTGTTTGTTTGTTTCAGGATTTTGTTACGGATTGTTTGTGCAGAGATATCAGAATTAATTGGAAGCAAAGTTGCATAACCTTCTTTTACATTACTTTCATCAACACCTGCATTTGCACAGATTACACCATTATTGGTTTCAACAATTATTATTCCATTTTTCATTCTAACGATTCTTTTTGTTTCTGATAGGATTAATTCAATTATTCTTGAATCTTTTCGATATTGAGAGCCAATGCCTTCTGATAGCAATGAAGGTTTTACAGTTGACAAATCAACAATTCTTCCTTCTTGTTTTGAGATAATTTTTTGTGCTACAACAAGAATATCTCCATCATGTAGATCAGAAGACATTACAATTAATTCAGAAATATCATCTGAGGGTTCAATCTCTTTTTCGATGTAAAGTGGAATAATTTGCAATTAAGATATCTGGAAGAATGGACTAAAAAATTGTTTATGCATTAGGTGTGGTTTCTAATTCTAACTTGAAGTGTTGGTTGATGATATCCAAAATTTTTGATAGATCTTTTTCTTCTAAAATAGTATTAGCTAAATCCTTGACTAAATCTTGAGCCCTATAAGCAATGTTTAAACCACAAATATCAAACAATTTCACATCATTTGCACCATCCACAACACAAACGATGTCTTCCTTCTTCTCACCCCATTCTGCGATTTTTATTTTTGCAGATTTGGATTTATCAGAATCAACATTAATTTTTACGCCATCAAGTTTTCCATCTTTGAATACTAATTCATTAGAGTAGACATAATCCAGATCCAGTTCTTTTTGTAATCTTTTCATCATCAATGTAAAACCTCCAGATACTGCCATGAGTTTCCATCCAGCAGCTTTTAAGACTCTACAAGCTTCCTTTGCACCAGTCATAATTGGTAATGAATCAGCTACTTCTTGACAGGTTTTTTCATCAAGACCTTTCAAAGCGGTAACTCGAGTTCTAAGTCCGTCTTCCCAGTTAATTTTTCCTTGAATTCCATGTTTGGTGATTGCCCAAATCTCATCTTCTTTGTTGAGTTTTTCTGAAAGAAGAGGAAGATATTCTTCATCATACAAAACACCTTCAACGTCAAAAATCACTAGCAATTGGTTTCTAATTTTCAAAAAAATTATCAATCATATTAAAGTTTAAACTTTTTTGAGATCGGAAAAACGTTAGTAATAAATCACCGAATATCAGGTAATTTGTTATGGGTGAACTGGAACACAAATACGAAGTGGATATTAAATCCACAGAAGAAAGACAAAAACTTCCAGATAAGGTGAAAGAAGAACTAAAAGAATCAGGAATGATGGACGAGAAAGGGAAACTAAAGCTTAAAGGAGTTAGCCCCAAAATGCTCAAAAAAATGAAACATGAATTTGTAGAGTGCCCAGTTTTTAAAGAAGATATTCAATTCATTCAATGTTTTGTGTGTCCAAACTTCCAAAGTAGAGTCATGGGTAAAGTGCTTTGCAAAGGAGACCCTCTTTAACACTCAAATCTAAAATATCAAAATTCTCACGAAAGGCTCATTAGTTAAATTAATTCTTTGAATTCTAGTTTGACTAAGGAAGACATTGGAATTACAGTTTCAAAAAAAGAAGATTTTAGTGAATGGTATACACAGGTAGTTCTTAAAGCCAAACTTGCAGATTATGCCCCAGTTAAAGGACTTATTGTACTTAGACCAGATGGATACTCTATTTGGGAATCATTACAAAATACATTTGATAAAAAATTTGCAAGCAATGGAATTAGAAATGGATTTCTACCCATACTAATTCCAGAGTCACTATTAGGAAAAGAGCAAAAACATTTTGCAGGATTCAACCCAGAAGTATTTTGGGTAACTCATTCAGGAGATAATGAGATTGGGGATAGGCTTGCGTTAAGACCAACATCTGAAACATTGGCATACACAATGTATTCCAAATGGATTCAAAGTTGGAGAGATCTACCATTAAAGATGAATTTTTGGAATTCTGCACTGAGAGCAGAGATTAAAGGAACAAAACCATTTCTCAGAACATCAGAATTTTTGTGGCAAGAAGGTCATACTGTCCATGCAACACGAGAAGAAGCAGAAGAAGAAGTAATGAAAATTTTAGAGATTTATAAAAATACTGTTGAAGAAGAACTAGCAATCCCAGTAACAACAGGAAATAAGAGTGAGAAAGAAAAGTTTGTAGGAGCAGTATATACAACTACTATGGAATCAATTATGCCCGATGGAAAGGCACTACAAATGGGAACATCACATTTTCTAGGACAGAATTTTTCAAAACCATTTGAAGTGAAATTTGCAGATAAAGATAATGTAGAGCATTTTGCATGGCAAACTTCATGGGGAGTCTCTTGGAGATTAATAGGAGCAATGATTATGATTCATGGTGATGATCAAGGTCTTGTTTTACCGCCAAAGATTGCACCGATTCAAGTAGTAATTGTACCAATATACAAAAAAGGGGATGACAGAGACATGGTATTACCAAAAGTAGAAGAGATTAGAGAAATGCTAGAGTCGAAAGGAATTAGAACACAGGTTGATGATAGAAGTGAATTATCTCCAGGATACAAATTCAATGATTGGGAACTAAAAGGAGTGCCTATACGAATTGAGATTGGTCCTAAAGATGTAAAAAAACAAAGTGTTGTCATTGCAAAAAGATACAATCGTGAAAAGTCAAGTTTGGGTTTTACTGAAATTGAAAAAATCTCCACAATTTTAGATGAAATACAAACTGACATGCTAAAAATTGCTAGAGAGCAAGTCAAGGAAAACACCATAGATATTTCGGATTATAATGAATTCAAATCAAAAATTGAGAAAGGAGGTTTCTTTAGCGCTCCTTGGTGCGGAAAATTAGAATGTGAAGAAAAAATCAAAGAGGAGACAGGAGCAGACATCAGAGTTATTCCATTTGGTAGTGAAAATACAGATGAAAAGTGTATGTACTGTCAGGAACAGAGTATTTCTGTTCCAATTTTTGCAAGGGGATATTGAATAAAGTATAAAGTGGAATCATTCTTTGGATTGCTAATGGCAACAGTTTCAACTCAAAAATCAACTAAATCGCTCCTAGAAATATTCAACACAACTAGAGAACGAACACTAGAGTTAGTTCAAACACTAGAAAAAGACGATTTTGGGGTTCAATCTGCATTCTACACGAGTCCACCAAAATGGCACATTGGACACGTAAGTTGGCTATACGAAGTTGTGATGAGTAAAACCAATCCAAATTACCAATTTTACTCCAAGGAATTTTCTGAATATCTAAATTCCTATTATCAGCAATTTGGTACACCTCATGATAAAGGAAAACGTGGAATAGCTTCACGGCCAACAGTGGATCAAATCTTGGAATATTTTGAAATAATAAACACTAGAGTCAGAGAATTTATCAATTTTGGAGTAGATGAAAAGGCAAAGTATCTCTTAACAATGGCTTTTCATCACGAATGTCAGCATCAAGAGCTTTTGACATATGATCTACAACATCTTTTAGCTGATGTTTACAAACCTGTTAAGAAAATTCCAAGACCGCAAGCTTCTCAAGTGGAACAAAAGTCAATTTCAATAAAAGGAGGATTATATTCCATGGGATACAATGGAGCAGGTTACTCTTATGATATAGAATTACCCGAACACAAAGTTTACCTGAATGATTACAAAATTGATGTTTATCCAATTACAAATGGACAATATCTAAAATTCATTGAAGATGGAGGTTATGAAAATTTCAAGTTCTGGTTATCAGATGGTTGGGAAAAAGTCAAAGAGAATAATTGGAAGGCACCAATGTATTGGATTAAAGAAGATCAGTGGCATGTTCAAGACTTTTTAGGAAAACGAGAGATAAATCCAAATGAACCTGTTTGTCATGTCAGTTACTATGAAGCAGCTGCATATTCCAAGTGGGCAGGTAAGAGACTTCCAACTGAAGCTGAATGGGAAAAGGCCTGTTGTTGGAATGAAGAAAGACAGGAAAAGACCATATTTCCATGGGGAGATGAAGAACCAAAAGAAACCCAAGCTAATCTACTAGAATCACATTTTTGGGCACAAGCCGAAATTGGTTCTTATCCAGCTGGAAAAAGCCCTGCAGGATGTCAGCAGATGATTGGCGATATATGGGAATGGACATCATCAGAATTTACGGGGTACCCTGGATTCAGAACAGGATTTGATGAATATAATGACAAATGGTTTACAAACCAAAAAGTTTTGAGAGGAGGTTCATTTGGAACTCCAAAGATGTCAATCAGAGGAAGTTACAGGAATTTCTTCAGATTAGATGAAAGATGGTTATTCTCAGGCTTTAGATGTGCAGAAGACATCTAATTTTTTGATGCCAAGGTTAGTGAAAAATGCTTGTTATCATCTAACCATGTTTGTTTAATTTGGAATCCCGTACTATCAAGCAGTTCACTAATCTGAGACAATGTGAATTTATGTGAATGCTCAGTATGGATTAATTCATTTTTTTCCAAATTCAATAAAAGATTAGATTTTGACACTATAACTGATTGATTTACAAGAGATTTTAGATACATCTCAACTCTTTGTTTCTTTTCATTGTAAATTGCGTAATGTGAAAAGTTTTTCAAATCAAAATCTGCATCAAGCTCATCATTGATTCTAGATAAAACATTGAGGTTAAACTGAGCAGTCACACCTTCTAAATCATTATATGCAGACTCTAAAACAGATGAGTCCTTTACCAAATCCAGTCCAATCAAAAACAAATCACCTGACTTCATTGTAGAGTGTATTTTTTTCAAAAATGCAGCACCGTCATCAGGTGTAAAATTACCAAAGCTTGATCCTAGAAATAATATCAGATTCTTTTTGGAATCATAATTTTTGAGAAACTCCAAACCACCTTCATACGTATCAATTATTCCTGTAATGTGTAAATTATGATAGTCAGATAGTAGTTGTTCTGAGGATTCAGTTAGAATTTCAGAAATATCAATTGGAAAATATTCTAATGGCATTTGAAATTTTTTAAAAACATCTAAAATCAGCCTAGTTTTAGTAGATGAGCCACTTCCCAATTCCACTAGACGGAATGAATCATCCACATAATCAGACAAATCACTTTGTAATTGCTCCAGTATGCTAATTTCAGTTCGTGTTGGATAGTATTCAGAAAGTAAACATATTTTTTCAAATAACTCTGAGCCTTTTTTATCATAAAAGAATTTTGGATCAATGTATTTTGAATCCCCATTCAAACTAGAAGATATTTCTTCAGCAAATGTTTTCTCAATTTTAGTAGCGTGTGGTTTAAAGTATCGAAGTCTAGAATCAATTACAAATTTTTTGTAATCATGATTTTTTTGAATGATATTACTCAAGTGTTAAAATCATCTTTTTTTAACATAAATATTTTATCCTAATTTTTTACGCACAAACTATACTTCTTGTTGTGACTTTATGTTCTGTGCTCTTTTTATTATATTCAGGGATGACTACATTCAATGATTTCTATTACTCATTTTCTCCAATTATAGCAGATTATGAGCGTGAAAATCCTGTATTCAAGGAAATGGCAAAGATTGCAATTACTCCAATGATTAGTTCATTATCCCTCTTGAATTATGTAGATATGGATTCAGAAGTAGAAGTTTTAGGATATGGAATTAGTTTGATTCTACTTAATGTTGGGATGTATCTTGGAATTCCAGCCATAGTTGTAATTGGGATTAAAAGAAAATTCTAAAAATCAGGTATGAAAATGCTTATCTGAATTGGGTTCATGAGTTTCTGTTATGGGGTTGTTTGATAGATTTACTAAAACATTTGACAAGTTTGGGTATGACTTGGATGGATATGATAAAGATGGGTATGACAAAAAGGGTTACACCAAAAATGGATACAACAAAAATGGATACAACAAAAATGGGTATGACAAAAAGGGTTACAACAAAAACGGGTATGACAAAAAGGGTTACAACAAAGAGGAGCATGACAAAAATGGGTATGACTTAGATGGATACAACACAAATGGGTATGACAAAAAGGGTTACAACAAAAATGGATACAACAAAAATGGGTATGACAAAAAGGGTTACAACAAAGATGGGTATGATAATCATGGTTTTTCTTTTTATGGAATTCACATTGATACAAGAATAAATTTTGATAAAGATGGGTACAACAAAAAGGGTTACACCAAAAATGGATACAACAAAAAGGGTTACAACAAAAATGGGTATGACAAAAAGGGTTACACCAAAAATGGATACAACAAAAATGGGTATGACCTAGATGGGTACAACAAAGATGGGTACAGCAAAGACGGGTATAACACAAATGGGTATGATTGTAATGGGTATGATTGTAATGGGTATGATGGAAATGGGTATGACAAAAATGGGTATGACTTAGATGGATATGATAGTATTGGGTATGACAAAGAGGAGTACGATAGACTTGGATATAATCACCTAGGTTACAACAAAGAGGGGTACAACAAAGATGGATACAACAAATTCAATAAAAATAAAATCGAAGTAAAAAATGATTAATGAAAAATTATTACATTCAATTCTCCATGACCTAAAAAATGAGTTTACATAATTTCTCAAAATCAGGCATGAAAATCAACTAATCTTGAAAGTATAATAGCAGTAGGAGGTAAAATTTGAATCATGGCACGAAAGAAAAAAGATTTGAAACAACGCCAGAATCTTCAGTGTCATTGGCATTGTCCTTGCGAAGATTGTAGAACTGCTGATGATGCATCTTTCTAAAAAAACTCACTCCGTAAAGATTTAGAACATCAATAAAATTCAGAATATTATTGAACGATATACCACCAAGAAACAAGATATCCATAGGCATTATGGTTCAGATAGTTCAGAAGCAAGATCAACGTACGGGGAAATTAACTGAAGGTAAAGTAAAGAGAATCCTTACTTCAAGTCAAGTTCACCCTCATGGAATCAAAGTTGAATTGGATAATGGAAAAATTGGTAGAGTTCAACAATTGT
>Ga0208879_1004112_pt1 | contig 11491 bp, 9 predicted proteins | sample Knorr_S15_td_Bot_FD_185605 | JGI IMG/M metagenome (GOLD analysis project Ga0208879, IMG submission 185605) | Marine microbial communities from Southern Atlantic Ocean transect - Knorr_S15_td_Bottom_ad_5009_LV_A (SPAdes) (version 2) | ecosystem: Environmental > Aquatic > Marine > Oceanic | place...
CCGCCTCGACCATGTCGGCGCTGCCGTCGCCGGAAGCGTTGTCGACCACGGTGATCTCCACCTGCAGGCCGGCCGATGCCTCGATCACCGTGCGCAGCGCCTGCTGCATCAGCTCGCGCGTGTTGTAGCTGACCAGTGCCACGCTCAGATCTACGGCAGCGACGCTACTCTTCACCTCCTCCCCCCTCGCTTGCCGCTCTTGCCCGCCAGTCTGTCCAGACTGAAGAGGGCGATCTGCTTGAGGAAGAGAGCGTGCTCTTTCCAGTTGAGTTTGCTGGTGCTGAACTGACGATTGCGGAAGATGATGGGGATGGACAAGTGCGTGTCGTAGTGTCCCTTGGTGAGGATCTCGAGCAGGATCTTGTATCCGCCCGAGGTCAGCTTCATCTCCCCCAGAACAGCGCGATGGAGGAAGAAATACCCCGACAGGGGATCCTCTACCCCCGTGAGCAGTCGTGCCATGCCGACCCCCACGAGGGATATCATCTTCCGGTGCCAGGCCCACTTCTCCACCTCGCTGGCCTCGCCGAAGCGACTGCCGATGGTGATATCGTACTCCCCCAGGCCGCGGATGAGCTTGGGCAACTCGCTCGGATCGTGGCTCAAATCGGCGTCGATAACGCCGAGATAGGTACGGTCGGATTCGCCGAATCCAGCCATCACTGCCGAACCCAACCCTAGCTTTCCGGCTCGATGCACCACCTTGACCGGAAATTTACCCGTGAGCTCTTCCGCCGCCTCCCCGGTGCCGTCGGGCGAGTTGTCGTCCACCACGATCAACTCCAGGTCGATATCCGGCTCGCGGTCGATGACCTGGAAAATCTCTTCAGCCAGGAGCGCGATGTTCTGGCGCTCGTTGTACGTCGGCGTGATGAGGGAGACCCGGAATGCGGGTTCCATAGCGGGCTCCATATCTACACGAGATCGGCGAAGTCGCGGTGGAAGTCCGGTTCTTTCCTCATCGCCGCCAGCCCCTGGGTGAATCCCATCGGTTTCCGACCGAGCTCAGCGACGATGCGGTCCGAGCGCAAGCCCGACTTAAACGGCCGCATCGCCCTCTGGCCGACCTGCTGGGTTGGCACCGCGCGCACGCGCCCGGCGTCGAGCCCGAAAAATTGCGCCAGCTCCTGAACGAGCTCGTACCGAGTGAGATAGTCGGCGCCACCAAAGTGAAAGAGTCCGATGCAGCCCCGCAGACAGAACTCCACCAGAGAGAGCGCCACGTCGCCGACAAAGGTCGGATTTCCCCACTGGTCGTTTACAATGGCCAGCTCCTCTCCCTTGAGGAGACTCTCCAGCGGCCACGTCACCAGGTTGCGGCGCGTCTCGGGAATGTAGCCAAAGAGCCATAAAGTCCTCAGCACCAGTCCCCTGATACCCGACCCCAGCACGCGAGCCTCGCTTTCCAGCTTCACCCGCCCGTAGTGGGAGAGGGGGTTGGTGGGGTCCTTCTCGCCGTAGGGGCCGGAGCGGCCGTCAAAGACATAGTCGGTGGACAGATGCGCCAGACCCGCGTCGACTTCAGCGCACCCGTCGACCAGGTGGCCGACGATATCCAGGTTCACACCGCGAGCCAGATCGGGCTCGGTCTCGCACCGATCGACGTCGGTGAGGGCCGCCGTGTGGATAACCCAGTTCGGCCGCTCGAGGGCCAGGAGGCCGGTCACCGCCGCACCGTCGTGCAGATCGATCCGATGATAAGCCGGATTTTCGGGTGGGGGTTCGGCGCGACGGCCACAGGCCACTAGCTCCACCTCCATCCCTCCTGCCTGACGCAGTACACTGCGACCCAGAAAGCCGTGGGCCCCGGTGACCAGAATTTTCACAGTTGCCTCAATCACCTCTCCCCGAAGCGGAGCAGAGAACTGGCATAGGAGGCGTGACGCCTCCCCGGTGGAGTCGACAGCCGCAACCGCGCCAGCAACTGCCCCGCCCGTTGTCGGTCCCCTTTCATCATATACAGATCGGCTGCCAGCGAGTTTCCCGAAGGCAGATCGGTGTCCCGGTGACGCACCTGCCGGGGCCAGGACAACCCCTCGATCGCGGTCGGAGGGGTTGCCGCGAACAGACCCGAGTCGCGGTCGTATAGCCGACTCTCCGCCCACGCCAGCGCCCTCTCGGATCCGGCGAGATAGCGCTGATCACCATCCCGCTCGTACAGTGCTCGCAGCGCTGTGGCCACCAGCATCTGGTCCACCAGCATACCCGGGGCGTAGCGACGCCCTTCGTGGAGACAGTGATAGACCTCCCCTTCGGAGGTCATCAGCTTATCCAGCAGGAAATCAGCCGCCGATGTCGCCCGCCGCGCCGCCGCCTCGTCGCTCAGCTGAACTGCCGCCCGGATCACCGTTATCACGAGCAAGGCGTTGACATCGGCGTAGACCGCCGGATCCGTCCACTGGGCCACCTCTCCCGGCCCTGGCGCCGGGCAACGGATCGGGACACGCCGTGCCAGGAACACGCCTCTGTCGTCGTCAAAGAGCTCCCGGTTGACATACTCCAGCAGCCTGCCGGCTTCCCTGGCGTAACTCCTGTCCCCCTTCCTTTCATCCCCATCCACGTGGAGTTGCCGCAGGTCCATCAACAGCTCGATAAGACCGGCCTGAACCGCTGCGCTCTTGGCGAAACGAGGCGTCCGCCAGTCCGGCGTGTGAGAGTATGACCACACCCCATCGGCTGCTTCATCCCGCATGGGCGCACTCAAAATCGGCTCGATACTTCGCCGCACCATGGACCGCGCCCAGGCGTCTCCCGTCTCCCTATAGTACTGCAACAAAAACCGCAGGACCAACGGCTCGACGAATTTCACGCCCTGGCCGAATCCCCCGTAGACGCTGTCAAAAGCAGCGGACGCGGACGCGTAGACGGCGGCGGCGCCGATTTCGAACGCCGCCGACGGGTGCGCCGCCTCCGCGCCGTCCACTTTGGCCATCACCACTTCGCGCCGATCTCGATGGTGAGCGACCATTCTCAGGAGGAACAGCCGCACATTGCGGGGCGGAATATCCACGGCCTGCGCGGCGACGCGTCCATCCGCCTGCAGCACCAGCAGGGCCGGCCAGCCTCCCGGGTCGTAGTGCGCGACGATGTCGGGGCGACGATAGGGATTCACCTGAACCGGCGCGAAGCGCTCCTCCACCAAAGAGCGCACCGCCGGATCACTGGCGGCGAAGAGACCGTCGCCACCGGGTGCGGCCAGGTAGAGAAGAACAGGCACCTGGCGTCGGGCAGCGTCCTGGAAAACGCCCTCATCCCACCGGCGCCACTGAATGTCCGGATCGTCGCAGCGCAGAACCGGGGCAGCCGCTACAGCGCCTGGCGCCGCCGCTTGCTCGGAGGGAGGAGATTCGGAGGCCGGCTGCCCGCAGTGCAGCCCCACCGCCGCCAACAGACATGAAAGCGCGCCGAAGGCGTTGAAGGAAATTCTTGGAGAAATAGCTCTCTCTCTCTCTGTCGGAGCAGGTGCCCGCACCTCAGGGCGCGAGAGAATATGGGCCCCGCTTCAGAGCGCGGTCAAGCACTCACACCTCCCCCAGCGGAGAGGTCCGGCATCTGGATACAAGCGAGGATGATCACCTGCCGCTATATTATCGCGGCGACAGCTGAGAGGACGACGGACGCAGGTGGCACAACGCTCACGACTGACCTGACGGAGGCGAAGCGCGCATGAATCCACTTGATCGCAAGACATTGGGCAGCACCGGACTGGAGGTGACCCGACTGGGCCTGGGCTGCGCCTCTCTCGGGGGTCTGTACGGCGACATATCCGAGGAGCAGGCCACGCAAGTCGTTCAACGCGCCCTCACTCTGGGGCTTAATCTCGTCGATACCGCCCCTCTGTACGGCGCGGGCAAGAGCGAGAGGCGCCTCGGCACCGGGTTAAAAGGAGTAGCGCGAGACAGCTACATCCTGGCCACCAAGGTGGGTCGCGTTCTGGAACCGATCGAAGCCGGCGATGATAGGGATCAGGGGGACGGGGATCAGGACATCTTCGCCAATCCACCGCCCTTCAAAGCCGTCTTCGACTTCAGCTATGACGGTGTCATGCGCTCCTTCGAGGAGAGCCTGACGCGCCTGGGCGTCGACCGCATCGACATCCTTCATATCCACGACCCGGACGACCACTACCGGGAAGCCCTCGAAGGCGCCTACCCCGCCATCGACGCACTGCGCTCTCAGGGGGTCATTCGCGGCGTCAGCGCCGGCATGAATCAATGGGAAATGCTGGCCCGCTTTGCGCGCGAAGGGGACTTCGACTGCTTCCTGCTGGCGGGACGCTACAGCCTGCTCGAGCAGGACGCGCTCGACGAGCTGCTGCCGCTGTGCGTGGAAAAGAACATCGGTATCATGGCCGGCGGCACCTACAACAGTGGCATCCTCGCCAAAGGCGCCCGGAAGGGCGCCAAGTATAACTACGCAGATGCTCCTTCCCATATCATCGACAAGGCCCGGCGCCTCATGGATGTCGCCGACCGTCACGCCGTCGATATCAAGGCAGCAGCCTCGCAATTCCCCCTCGCTCACCCGGCCATCACCTGCATCGTCCCCGGGACTCGCAATCCCGACCGCGTCAGCGAGAATTTCGAGCTCCTCAGTCAGCGCATTCCCGCTGACTTCTGGGAGGAACTCAGGGCGGAGAACCTGATCCGCGGCGACGCGCCCGTGCCGGATTGACCGACTTTTCCCATCAGCGCCGGATCCCGAACAGATAGGTTTCGGTGTCCCTTACCTGCAGGAGCAGTTCGAAGCGCTGGGGGTAGGTCCGGATGGTGGGCACCAGGTGCCGCCTCGTGGTCAGCGACAGTTCACCGACTACCACGTAGTCGACCCCTCTTTCATCGATCGAGGCCATCACCGCCGATGGATCCTTGTAGGGATAGACGACTGACTTCCTGCCCGATACCACGTACATCCAGAACGGCTTCCGGCAGAGAATGACGGCGTCTTCACTGCTGTTTTCATTGAGCCATTGCCCGATCGAATAGTACGAGAAGTAATTGGGGGCGTATTCCCCGTCCGCTGTCTCCACCAGGCCGTTCAGGGCCGAGACATTCGCGGCCAGAAAAACGACACCTGCGGCGGAAACCAGCGCCATCGCTCCCCAACGGAGAGCCCCCGCTCTCATTCTCTCTACCACATCGGCGGCCACGCGCACGGCGAAGAAGACGAAAAATGGCAGCATGGGAATCAAGAAGCGGTCACTCATCCAGGGCCAGACGATCTGCGTGCCCATGAGCAGGATGACGTAGTTGAAGAAAATCAGGTGTTGCCCTCGCCTCATGCACAGGTATACGGTATAGACCGCAATAGCCACCAGGATGAGCGTGGAAACGTGGAGCAGAGCGCCTGCATCCGGAGTCCATGAGGCCAGTTCCTCGAGGGGCCGCAAAGGAGGGTACAGTACACCTGGGATCTCCCTGGTCAGATACCCCATGCCGTTGAACCACAACCGGTCCGAGTAGGAGCTCAGATCCATCAGCCCCCGCTCGGCGTAATAGGGGTTCTCCAGGAGAAGCTGCTTGAGATAGAAGGACCCCTTTCCCAGGGCGCGGTTGCGCAACAGCCAGGGCAGGGCCGCAGCTACCGCCACCGCCGCGGTCACCAGCGCCTTCAGGTAGTGTCGCTGCTGCACGGTGTAGAGGATCACCGCCGCGACCAGGACGACGCCCACGCTGCGCACGTAGTACGCCCCCATGATGGCCGCGAGGCCACCGTAGAACCAATAGTTACGCCCTACCTCCTTCCTCCTCATCGAGCGTTCTATCAACAGCAAGCTCAACACAGAACAGAAGAGATAGGGAACCTCCGACATGACCTGGTGACCGTAATCGACCAGAAGCGGATTGGTCAGGCAGAGGAGGGTGACCGCCAGGGCCGGCAATCGCGCCCATTGATCGCTCATCAGCAGGTAGAACAGCGACATCGACCCGGCGAAGAGGAGGACGACCACCCATTTCATGGCGACCCAGTCAGGTGTCGCCGTTTCGCCATCCATGGGAAAGAGGGCGGCGACCGGAGCCAGTATGGCGGGAAAACCGGGGGGGAACTTGCTGCCCGGTGTGGGCACGGGACGGCTGATGAGACTCAAGCCCTGGCCCTGGGCCACGCTCCGAGCAAGAATGATGAACTCAGTATTGTCGCCGGTGTACGACAATTTTTCGTCGAACGTCCAGGCGCTCACGGCCAGTGTTGCCGTCAGGATCAGGGCGGGGACGGCCCAGCGCCACAGCGGCGACGCCAGCGCTTGGTCCGCCCGTTCGGTCAGACTGGAAACGGCCGGGGCAACACACGGCTGGGAGCCGCTCTTTGTCTGCTTTCGCCTTCGGGGCTTTTTCATCTAGGACAGTCGAGCCTCAGCTGCGGGTGGGAAAAAACGGCTTGCCGAAACTCGGGCTTGGAGCATTGACAGACGAAGCAGGGCGCGTTGCCAATTTAACCATAAACCAGTGATCCGCAACGAACGCCCAGACAGAGCGTGTGGCGGAACGCTGTGGCAGAACACTGGGGCAGAACACAGTGGCAGAACGCCCAGACAGGATGTTCAGCCAGGATGTTCAGACACGCGACCGGGTGTTTGGTCCGCAGTGCACCCACTGGGACCTGCCTCTGTTTCCAGCCAACACGCCAGCCCTGGTGAGGAGGCACCGGCTTGCTCTTCTATTGCAAGCGCACTAGCTTACGTCGCCCACCTCCTCGACAAGCAACGAGAAAGGTCCCTGTGTCCACTGACGGCAGCCCCAACCTCCTCTACCTGCACTCCGATCAGCACAGTCCGTTCGTGACCGGATGCTACGGCGATCCGCTGGTGGAAACGCCCCATATCGACGGGCTCGCCCGACGGGGCGTTCTGCTGGAAAACACCTACTGCCCGTCGCCCATCTGCGTGCCCTCGCGCATGTCGATGCTGACGGGCCGCTTCCCACACGAAAACCGCGTGTGGACAAACAACCACGTGCTCGACTCCGGCATTCCCACCCTCGCGCACGCCATGGGCGCCGCCGGTCTGCACCCGGTCCTGGTCGGGCGCATGCACGCTCTGGGACCCGACCAACTCCACGGTTACGCCGAGCGCCTGGTGGGCGACCACGGACCCAATCATTCAGGCGGCAAAGGGGTCGACCACGGCGAGCTTTCGGGAACCGCGGGACCTGCGCGCGTCAGTCTCGAAAAATCCGGCCCTGGTCAGAGTGCCTATCAGGTGCACGACGAAGACGTCGGCGCCGCCGCCGTCGATCACCTGAACCGCCTCGGGGTCCGCCGACGGGCGGGGCAAGCGGCCGAACCGTTCAGTCTGTCGGTCGGCTTCATGCTCCCGCACCAGCCGTTCGTGGCGCGAGCGCGTGATTTCGAACGCTACGCCGGCACCATGACCATGCCGCGAAAACCCGAACCGTTCACCGACAGCCTGCACCCGTATTTCAGCTGGTGGCGCCGCAAATGCGGCATCGAGGCGGTCACAGCAGAGGAAATTCTGCGCGCTCGCGCCGCGTACTGGGCTCTGGTCGGCGTCCTCGATTCGCTCATCGGCGATATCCTGGCCGCGCTCGAAGCCAACGGACTGGCCGACAATACGCTGATCGTATACACTTCCGACCACGGTGAGCAGGTGGGGGAGCACGGCCTGTGGTGGAAACAGACCTTCTACGAGGAGTCGGTGAGAGTGCCGGCCGTGCTCTGCTGGCCGGGTGAACTGCCCGCGGGCAGCCGCTGCTCCCGGGTGATCAGTTCCCTGGACGTCAACGCCACCATGCTCGATGCCCTGGGCGCACCGCCCCTGCCGACGTCCAGGGGGCGCAGCCTCCTCCCCATCCTGCGCGCCGACGGCCCCGACGGCGACCATAGCAACGAGGGCAGCTCTCTAGATACCGCGACGGCTTGGCGGGATGAGGCGTTCTCCGAATACTGCACCGATGAGGGATGTCTTCACCGCATGGTCCGAAAGGGGCCCTGGAAGCTCAACTACTACCACGGTCAGGAGCCTCAGCTGTTCAATCTGGAAGAGGATCCGGGCGAATTGCGCGACCTTGCCGCCAATCCTGACTACCGGGACGTGCGCGAAGAGTTGACCAGCCGCGTGCTGGACGGGTGGGATCCGGCTGAGATCTCGGTCCGCCTGGAGGAGCTGCGCTGCGACGGTCGAATCCTCACCGACTGGGGGCGCAACGTGCAGCCGCCTGATCGCTGCCGCTGGGATCTGCGCCCGGAAATGGATTACCTCGACTGACAGCGGGAGTAGGAGAAATGGCTCTGGAAATCTTCGATTATCGCACCGACATCCGCAATCTCCTGGTGACCCCTCACATCCGCTCCCGTTTTCTGCGCATGGAGCCGGGCCAGGTCGCCGATCGCCACAGCCACGACCTGGGACATGAGATCTTCCTCATCCTTCAGGGACGTGCCCACTTCGAGGTGGATGGTGAGGAGGCCGAACTGGGTCCGGGACAGCTGTGCGTCGCCCGCGTCGACGAGGTCCATCAGGTTCGCGTCGTCGGCGACGAGCCCATGGTCATGTACCTCTCGGTCACCCCTCACGTGCAGCCCACTCACACCGGCCGCACCGCCCTCGGCGAACGCCTGCCGACGCGGTTCGCTCCCTCCTCCTCCTACGACGTGGAGACGGACACACAGACGCCGGCAATCGAGCTGGTGGATCGCTTCGTCGCAGCCAGCGCTCATTTGGCAAGAGTCGCCGCCGAAGCCGCCGCCAGCCACAGACAGCTGGGTGAGCACCTGAAGCTATCCCTTGACCAGGGGGATGGCGCCGCCGCCGCCGAAGACCGCGAGGCCATGTGGCTGAGTCTGCGCAACAGCTTCCAGGATCTCTTCGCCCTGGCCGACCAGTGGAACACCCTGGCGCCGCGGGCGGGTACGCTGGAGACCCAGTAGATATGCGGCGGCCAAGATTCGCGGCCAACGTGCCCGCCCCTGGCAGTGGAGGTCGCCGTGGCGAGATCACCGGTACAGCCCTCCCGGCCGGAGAGAGCTGATGGCTCCCGTCAGAATCGGTATCGTCGGTTGCGGCGCCATCGCCCAGATTCAGCATCTGCCCAATCTGGCCGAATTGCGGGAAGAATTCGAAGTTGCCGCGGTCTGCGACTGCTCCCCCTCTCTGGCTCGAGCCGTGGCCGGGGAGTTTGGCATCCCCGTCCACCTCAGCGACTACCGGGATCTGCTGGCCACGGATCTGGACGCCGTGCTCCTGTGCCATTCCGATCCGAAGACGGAGATCGCGGTGGCTTCTCTGCAGGCGGGTAAACACACTTTTATCGAGAAGCCCCTGTGCTGGACCCTGGCCGACGCCGATGCCATCGTCGAGGCAGCGCACAACTTCGGGGGCACCTGTCAGGTGGGGTACATGAAGGTCTACGATCCGGCTTTCGAACTCGCCCGGCGAGAGGTGCAGGCGATGGAGGGGACCGTCCGTTTTATCCAGGTCAACCACCTGCACACCGACAACAGCCACCACCTCGCCCACTTCCGGCTGCAGCGCTCTGACGACATCCCCGAAGACCTCCGTGCCGCGCAGCGGGAGGCCCGCCGCGCCGCCGTCGCCGAAGCGCTGGGCGACGTCTCCGATGACGCGGCAGCCGCCTTCTTCCACCTGGGCGGCAGCATGATCCACGACCTCTACGGCCTGCGTGCCCTCTTCGGCCAGCCGCGGCGCGTCGTCAGCACCGAGATCTGGAACGAAGGTCTGGGAATCACCGCGATGCTCGAGTACGAATCGGGAGCACGCTGCGCCGCCACCTGGGTCGAGTTACACAATATCCGGCAATTCACCGAGACTCTGGAGGTCTACGGCGACAACCGCGGCGTCGTGCTCTCCTATCCCACCGGATTCTCCCGCGGCATCCTATCGACTCTGACCGTAAAGGGCGTGGACGAAGACGGACGCGCCTTTACCACCCACCCGGAGATCGATTGGGAGAACCCCTTCAGACGGGAGCTCACCCACTTCCACAGCTGCATCACCGGAGGCCGCACGTGTCGAACCCCCGTCGAGGACGCCCGCCAGGACGTGGCGCTCATTATCGACATCGTACGGCGCTATCTGGCTGCGCGCTGAGGCTGGCCGCGCGCTGAGGCTGGCTGCGCGCTGAGGCTGGCCGCGATTTCGCGCTTCACTCTCACCGCTCGAAGAAAAATCCCGCCGCTGTGCCGCCCAGAATCTGCCCCCTTTCAGTCGGCGACAGGAAGTCCAACCGATCGCGGATCAGCGCCACGCTGGCCTCATAGGTGTGCTCCCCCTGCACCTGATACGGACAGTCGCTGGCCCACATGAGGCGCTCCGGCCCGAAGGCGTCACACACGCGCTGAATCAGATCCGACAGATCCTCGTACGGCGGCTTCTTCTCGCCCAGGGCATAGAAGGCCGACACCTTGACCATCACCTGGCGGTGGGTGGCCATGGCGCAGAGGGCGTCCACCTCCCACTCCGCTCCTTCGCCGACCCCGACCAGGCCGAGGTGGTCGATGATGACCGGCGTGTCGGGAAATTCCCGACAGCGGCGATCCAGGGCCGGCAACGCCTCGGGGCGAATGAGGGGGCACAGGGCCAGCCGGTGCTTGGCGGCGGCGCGGAACATACGCGTGAAGCCCTCCCCATCGAGCCAGGATTCGGGGGCGCCCCGTGGAGAAATGCGGAAGCCGCACACCCCCCGTTGCGCCAGGCGGAGCATCTCTTCATCCGGTTTCGTATCGCCGACATCGACGATGCCGATTCCGGAAAACACGCCGGGGTGCTCGTCCATCACGTCCAGCATGTAGGAGTTGTCGGTCTGGTAGTAGCTCATCTGCACCAGCACCACCCGCTCGACGCCGCAGGGACGCGCGTGACCGAGGATGTCATCCGGCAGAAAGATCTTCGGCTTCGCCGCCTCCGGATCGTGTCCAGCGCTAAAGGGATAGCGGTCGTAGTCGTCATTCCACACGTGCACGTGCGCGTCAATGTAGCTCATCGCTTCACCTCTCCCCTCTTCCTGTGAGATCGCTCGATGTTTCTGTGAAATCGCTCGATGTCCTCGCCTACGCTAGGCAGACGCATCGCCATCACTCCTGGGCGAACGCCTCGCCCGTCCCCTCTCCCAACGGCCCGCCGAGCGGACGCAGCTGCCCCTTGCCCGTCACCGACCACAGCCGCCCGTCGCGCTCCGGATCCGTCGCATAGCGGGCGAACCAGTCTTCCAGCTGCAGCCTGAGTTCCTTTGTCCGCTGACGGTAACCGGCATCGTCGACCAGATTGCTGCGCTCGCCGGGATCATCCCTCAGGTGATAGAGCTCGTGCGGGCCCTCGGGGTAGCGGTGCACGTATTTCCATTCCTGTGTGCGCACCATCCGCGTCGACCCGTATTCGCTGAACCCGGTGCCGGGGGCCTGGGCGACAACGGCCTCTCTGCCCGAGTCGCCGCTGCCAGCCTCCAGGGCCGGCAGGAAGCTTCGCCCCGGCAGATTCCGGCCCTGCGGCAGCGGCAGCCCCAGGTAGTCCAGCAAG
>Ga0208879_1004114_pt1 | contig 11485 bp, 10 predicted proteins | sample Knorr_S15_td_Bot_FD_185605 | JGI IMG/M metagenome (GOLD analysis project Ga0208879, IMG submission 185605) | Marine microbial communities from Southern Atlantic Ocean transect - Knorr_S15_td_Bottom_ad_5009_LV_A (SPAdes) (version 2) | ecosystem: Environmental > Aquatic > Marine > Oceanic | place...
GAGTAGAATGACGCACGCCAAAATGAACACTATTATAGACAATAAGTAAAACTAAAAATATCCGGCCTGCCTTATCTAAGTGCCATTCGGGTCAGTCCCAGTAATTGACAATTGGCGAAAGCCAGCAGCATCCGGGAACATTCTTTGTCGAGTCACACTCATATCTGACAGGCAGACGGTGGCACTATCATTGTAGCAGGGCAAGGCGCAAGTGAGACGTAATATTAATCCGTCTCAACTTGAAACTGTTCAAGTCCCCTTGGCCAAGCGCTCGATTTCTTCCTCATCAAGTTCGTCCAACTCTCGGCCGAACCAGCGCAGGAGCAGCCCTTGGCTTGGGCTGAACATCCACGCCAGCGCGAACAGCGCCGAGCCGGCGACCACCATCGCCCCGGCGGGGGAACAGTTCAGCCAAGTGGCCAAGTGGATGCCGCCCACCGCACTCAGCAAGGCGTGGATGACGGTGATGCCGAACATCGGCGGCAGCCGGTGCGCCAGCAGCGACGCGGTCGCCCCGGGCAGGATCAGCATCGCAATGACGAGGATCGCGCCGACCGCCTCGAACGCGCTGACAATGATCACCGAGAGCATCCCCATCAGCGCGTAATGCACCACGGTGGAGTTTATGCCCAGCGACGACGACAAGCCGGAGTCAAAACTCGTCACCAACAACTCTTTGTAAAACACCACGATCAACAGCAGCGTGATGCCGGTGACCACCGCCATGCGAATGACCGACGGCGGCGCGATGGTCAGCATGTTGCCGTCGAGAAACATCTCCGAGTTGAGCATCGGAATTTTCTCCACCACCGACAACGCGCCCGGCCCCAGCTCGGTCCGCACGAGGTCCAGCGGCACGAACGCGATCTCGCCGTATAGCACGCACTCGGCATCGAGATGCACCGCGTCCGTTTGACCAAAGCTGATCAGGATCACGCCGATGGCGAACAGCGTCGAGAAGGTGATCCCGATCGCCGAGTCCTGTTTGACGCGGGTTTTTTTGTGGATCAACTCGATCATCACCGTCGTGACGATGCCGGCCCCGAGCGCCCCGAGAAACATCGGCAGGGTGTTGAGGCTGTGCGTCAGCAAAAAAGCGATGGCCAACCCGGGAAGCACGCTGTGGCTGATCGCGTCGCCCACCAGCGCCATGCGGCGGAGGATGAGGTAGTTGCCGATCAGCCCGCACGCCGCGGTGATCAGGAATCCCATCAGCACGATCCAGAATGTCGTCGGCAAATTCTCCGTCCACGGCTCGACCATGACCCGTTGCCACTCGAAGGCTGGAATGAAATCGTTCACGTGTTCCTCCCGTATCCGCTTGGCCCCGTGGCCGCCGGCGCGAACGGCTTGTGAATGTCCGCAAAGCCGGGGATGGCTCGGCCGTGCGGGTCGCGGGTCGTGTCGTCGAGCATCCGCTCCAGCTCGCGCACGACGTCGTCGCCGAGTATGTGCTCGATTTTCTCGGCGTCATCGTGCACGTGATCGGGGGCGATGTTGGCGGCGTTCGTCAGGTACAGTTCCCACAACCGATGATTGCGGACGATCGTGCAGGCCAGTTGCCAGCCGCCCGGTGTGAACAAAATCTTGTTGCCCTCCTCGTGCAGCGTGATGAGCCCGTGTTGTTTCAGCGCGCGTGCCTGGCCGGACACTTCATCGAGCGTTTCACGGCGGCGCTCCGCCAACTCCTTCAGCGAAACGCTGTCTTCCGGCTGGGCGGCGCGATTTTCCAGAACCTGATAAAGCGCCTTGACGGTGTTCTCCCGCTGCACCCGCTTGGAGCGCGACACGTGCCGCCACCAGCGGGTCAGCACCCCGTGCCTTGGCCCGCCAAAGAACGCCACCGCAAACACCGCGCTCGCGCCCAGCACCATGCACGGCCCGGTCGGGATGTTCGGCTTGAGGAATGAAATGAACGCGCCGAGCACTCCCGACGCCACGCCGAACCCCACCGCCAAAAACAACATCCGGTGCATGCGATCGGTCAGCAGATACGCCGTCGCCGCCGGGGTGATCAGCATCGCCGACACCAGCACCACGCCGACCGCCTGCAGCGCGATCACCACCGCGAACGCCACCAGCAGCATCAGCCCGTGATGAATCCACTCGCTCGGCAGCGCGATCGACCGCGCAAACCCCGCGTCGAAACTCGTCACCAGCAGCTCCTTGTAGAACACAAACACCACCACCACAATCAACACAGTGACCCCGAGCATCAGCCGGATATCGTCCTCGCCGATCGCCGCCGCCTGGCCAAACATGAACTTGTCGATGCCGCTTTTGTTGCCGGTGGGCAGGTCTTGAATCATCGTCAACAGGCAGATGCCCACGGCGAAAAACGACGCCAGCGTCAGGCCAAGCGCCGAGTCTTCCTTGATCTTGGTGGTCTGTTTCAGGGTGGTGACGAGTAACGTCCCGGCCACGCCGGCGATCACCGCGCCGGCAAAAATCAGCGTCGGGTTCTTGGTGATGTTGTCCACGTCGAAACTCCAGTCGAACAGCCCGCTGACGCTCACGCCGGAAAACAGAAAGCCAAGCGCCACACCGGGCAGCACCGCGTGCGACAACGTGTCGCCGACGAGCGCCATCTTGCGAACCACGATGAAGCATCCCAGCAACCCGCACGAGATGCCAAGCAGCACCGAGCCGAACACCGCGTAGCGCACCGACGGATCACGAAACGAAAAAAACCGGGCCGCCTGCTGGCCAATCGAAGTCTCCTCCGCCACGTCGCCGATCTTCGCCGCCCCAGCGCTCTCCGGCACCACAGCCAAAAGCGCCAACACAGCCAACAAGCCAAGCGCGGCCGAAACCCGGGGAGGGGCGAGTTCCACCTCGCTCCCAAATTGAGACTTTTTTTTGGTGCCGCCCTTACAGGGATTGTTTGTATTTGGGGCTTCCGCTTGGCCAAGCGCATCCCGCCCGATTCCTTCTCCCTCAGGGAGAAGGTGGCCGAAGGCCGGAAGAGGGTGAAAACCACCGGATGTTTTTTTGTAAAGAACACTGTTTGGTCGCCGGGTGTTCATCAATCACTTGGCACGCTGACCGACGGCGTCCGCGACCTCGGAGAGAATCGTCAACCGGCCGCCGTACGTTTTCTGCAGCAGCTCGTACGTGAACACTTTCTCCGTCTCGCCGTACGCCACCACTCGCATGTTGAGCAGCAGCAGTTGGTCGAAATAATTGCGCGCCGTCGGCAGGTCGTGATGCACCACCAGCAGCGTCTTGCCCTTCTCCCGCAGATCGTGTAGCAACGCGATGATCGCCGTCTCGGTCGCGGCATCCACTCCGGCGAACGGCTCGTCCATGAAATAAATGTCGCTCTCCTGCGCCAACGCACGCGCCAGAAACACACGCTGCTGCTGCCCGCCGCTCAAGTTTGAAATCTGGCGCTTGGCAAACGGCAGCATCTTCACCTTGTCGAGACAGTCGCGGGCGATGTCGCGGTCGGCCTTTTTCGGCCGCTTAAACCAGCCGACATGGCCGTAGCGGCCCATCATCACCACGTCCATCACCGTGACTGGAAAATCCCAGTCAACCGACTCTCGCTGAGGCACATAGCCGACTCGCCGCCGGTTCTCTTTGTATGGTTTTCCGAAGATTTTCACCCACCCGCTGCTCGGTGGCACCAAGCCCATGATGGCCTTGATGAGAGTCGATTTGCCGGCTCCGTTTGGCCCGACAATGCCAACAAGTTTGCCCTTGGGCACTTTCAGGTCGATGCCCCACAGCACCGGCTTTTTGTAATACCCAGCCGTCAGGTCGTGTATCTCGAGCGGGATGTCCTCGCCGTTGGTTGCCGGGGAATCTGCCATGTTAAAATCTCAGGGTGACGCGCAGGCCAAGCACGAGCGCGTCATCAAGTTCGCCGGTTGCGCCGGGGTCGCCGACCCACTGCACGCTCGGCTGTATCGTGAAGTCGTCGCTCATCACGTAGTCGTAAGCCAACTCGACCACAGTCTCCGCCGTGCGCCCGGGGAGATCGCCGCTGATGTGCGCGTGCGACAAGCCAAGCGCAGCGGTGTCGATGCCCCGGCCCGGAACCAATCCGACGTAACTCGCGCCCACTTGAAAACTGTAGTCCACCTCGCTGCGATCTTCCGGCGCGAAACCAACGCGCACAAACAGGCTCAACCCTTGGTCGCCGTACTCGCGGTAAACCATCTGCTCGCCCGACGCGTACACACCCTGCGTGCCGTCGTGCGACGCGCCGCCGTTGAAGTCATCGAACTCGCCGGAGTGCCACCAGCCACCGAGCTTGTACGTGCCGGGGAGGCCGTCATCCGCTTGGTTGCGCCGGTAGCCGATTTCCGCCATGCCGAAAGTGCCTTGGCCGTTGCCCAGCTCCCCATGCAAGCCATGCCGGTTGACCGTGTCGTCGCCGACCGGCGAGTCGAAAGTGTCGCCATCGTAAACGCCAACTTGGCCGTACCATGCCTCGCTTGGCTCCCACAACAACCGCGCGCCAAGCGCCGGGATGTAAAACGCCGGGCCGGTGTTGACGGTGTTCATCGAGATGAATTCCGGCCAGCCGAAGGTCGCGTTGAGAAACGGGCCTGTGGTGTCGAGCGTCGAGAATTCCTCGTCGGCCAGCAGCAACCCGGCACGCAAACTCAGCGACGAAGCGGCGAACGTTTTCTCCACCCACGACTCGTACAACCGCACGCTGCCGTAGCCCTCGATGTTGCTCACGCCCAGCATGTTGCCGACGCGGCTGCCGATGCCGGAGCCGTGCAGTTCCATGCCGCTCAATCGCATCATAACCCCTTCCCAACCAAGCGCTTGGCCAAGGTCTGCCTCAACGCCGAACGACGCCAAGCCGTTATAGCCGGTGCCGGTGTGGTCACCGCCGGAAGCGTTGCTCAGCACTTCGCCGGTGTAGTCAAAAAACAGGTCGATGCCTTGATCGTTTTTGAAGGTGGTCAACTCGCCACCGGTTGCAAATGACAACGGCAGGACTCCCGCCAAAATTATAAATGCAGTTTTCAATGCTTGAAATATTTCGGGTTACCTGAGGGCATCGACAACGGTGTTGACGTTGTGCTTGAGCATCCCGACAAACGTGCCGACATCGTACCGCTCGCCGTGCGCCTCGTGGATGTCGCCCGGCCTGCCGCAGGCGTCGGAGAATAACTCGCCGCCGATCTTCACGCCGGCATCCTTGCTCACCCGCTCGATAGCCGCCGGGTTGACGCTGCTCTCGACAAAGATCGCCTTGATCTTCTTTTCCCTGATGAAGTCCACCATCTTGGCGATGTCAGCCAAGCCGGCCTCGCTCACCGTTGACAAGCCCTGCACGGCGACGACTTGAAAACCGAACGATTGCCCGAAGTAGTTGAATGCGTCGTGGCTGGTGACGAGGATGCGCTGCTCCCTCGGCACGGCGGCGATGCGCTTGAGCGCCCATGCCCGCATCGCCTTGTACGACGCGACGACCGCTTGGCCGCGCTTGGCGTAGCCCGCCGCCCCGGCGGGGTCGGCCTTGCTCAAGCCATCGACCACGGTGACGATGCACTTGCTCCACAGGATCGGGTCGCCCCAGACGTGCGGATCCCAGTGCCCCGCAAACTCCGGCGGCTCGAGCCGATCCTTTTCCGGGATCGACTCGGTGACGGCGTAAACCAGTTTGCCCGCCCGCGCCATGCGGAAAAACAGGTCGGTCATCCGCCCCTCGAGCATCAGCCCGGAATAAAAAATGACCTTGGCCCGCTGCAGCTTGACCACGTCGCCGGAGGCCGGCTTGTACAAGTGCGGGTCCACGCCCGGCCCCATCAGGCCGACGACCTTCACCCGATCGCCGCCGATTTCCCTCACCATGTCGGTCACCATGGTCGTGGTGGTGACGACGTTTAACTTGGCTGCGTGGACTTGTGAAAAAGCTGCTACAGCCACCAATCCGATTCTCAAAAACAAGGTTCGTTTCATTTGTAAAAAAGCGTCATGACGGGCCGAACGGGCAAAAAACCCTTAAAAACCGGCCAAACCGCCAAAAGTTAGGCAAGGCTATATTTCATCTCTAAAGCGAGGTCAACTAAAAAGTTAGCCTTGGCTAACTTTTTTGCGCCCTTGGCCAAGCGCTCTCAAGTTGCCTTTGTGGTTTGACTGCCCGGCGGTCGTTGTTTACCCATCGCTGCCATGACGTTTTCTCTCGTTCGCCTCTTATCGCTCGGCCTTGTTGCGCTTGGCCTGTTCAGCAACTTGGCCAAGCCGTCCGCCGGAGACTGGACTCGCTGGCGCGGCCCCGACTTGAACGGCATCTCCGCCGAGACCGGCTGGCTGGCCAAGTGGCCCGACGACGGCCCCAAGCGCCTGTGGAAAGCCAAGGTCGGCACCGGCTTCTCGTCGGTGTCCGTGGCCAACGGCAAAGTCTACACGCTCGGCAACTCCGGGCGCGGCAAGGGCGCGGAGAAGGACACCGTGTTTTGTTTCGACGCCGCGACCGGCAAGACGATCTGGTCGCACGCCTACGAGGCCAAGCTCGACCCGAAGTATTACGCCGGCGGCCCAAGCGGCACACCCACCGTCGATGGCGACCGTGTGTTCACGCTGGGCAAGCGCGGACAACTTATCTGTTTTGGCGCAGCCGACGGCCACGTCGTCTGGCAGAAAAACGTCGCCACGGAAACCAAGGCCAAGCGGCCGACGTGGGGCTTCGCCGGCTCGCCGCTGGTCATCGGCGGCACGGTGTTCGTCAACGTCGGCTCGCACGGCACGGCGCTCGACAAAAAGAGCGGCAAAATTCTCTGGAGCAGCGGCCGCGACTCGGCCAGTTACTCGTCCATCGTGCCCCACGTTCGGGCCGGCCGGCAGGAGCTGGTGATGTTCGCGCAAAACGAGCTCGTCGCGGTGGACCCGAAAACCGGCAGCACGCTTTGGAGTTACCCGTGGGAAACCAAGTACGACACCAACGCCGCCGACCCCATCCTCATCGGCGACAAGGTGTTCATCTCGTCCGGATACGACCGGGGCTGCGCGCTGCTGCAAGTCAACGGCGACAAAGTGGCCAAGCTTTGGGAAAACAAAAACATGCGAAACCACTTCAACCCGTGCGTGCTGATCGACGGCCACGTGTACGGCTTCGACGGCAACACCGGCCGCGCCACGCTCAAGTGCATCGAGTTGGCCACCGGCAAAGTCCAATGGGAGGAGAAGAGTTTCGGCGGCTTCGGTGCGCTTCAAGCAATCGGTAAAAAACTGCTCATCGTCAGCAACCAAGGCGAGTTGATCGTCGCGGAGGCGAACGCCGGTGAGTTCACGGAGATTTCCCGCGCCCAAGTGACCGGCCCCAAGTGCTGGACCACGCCGGTGCTGGCCAACGGCCGAATCTATTGCCGCAACTCCCGAGGCGACCTCACCTGCCTCGACGTCTCCGGCGGCTGAATCCCTACCTTTAACTCACTCGCGTGCCGACTTTGCCGCCTAGGATTATTTTGCGGAAGTTGTGTTTTTTGAAGAGGTCGAAAACGATGATCGGCATGGCGTTGTCCATGCACAGCGAGAACGCCGTCGAGTCCATTATCTTGAGCCGTTTTTGCAGCGCGTCGAGGTAGCTGATTGTGGCGAAGCGCTTGGCTTTCGGGTTCTTCATCGGGTCGCTGTCGTAGATGCCATCAACCTTCGTGGCTTTCAAGATCACCTCGGCGCCGATCTCGTTGGCGCGCAGCGCGGCCGCCGTGTCGGTGGAGCAATACGGGTTGCCGGTGCCGCCGCCGAAGATCACCACGCGGCCCTTCTCCAGGTGCCGCACGGCGCGGCGTCGGATGAACGGCTCGGCGACTTGCGACATGCTGATGGCTGACTGCACGCGGGTCGGCATGCCCTGTTTTTCGAGCGCGTCCTGCAACGCCATTGAGTTGATCACCGTGGCGAGCATGCCCATGTAGTCGCCAGTCGCCCGCTCGATGCCCTTCTCGCTGCCCTGCAAGCCGCGAAAAATATTTCCGCCGCCGACCACGACGCCGATCTGCACGCCCAGCTGCGCCACTTCGCGCACTTGGGCCGCCACGTCGTGGACCGATTCCGGGCAGATGCCGCCGGTTTTGCCGCCGAGCACCTCGCCGCTGATCTTGAGCAGCACGCGCCGATACTTCGGTTTTTGCCGGGTTGATTTTGCAGTCTTCTTCTTTTTTGCAGGCATGATTTTTGTGAGCGTCCGGCCGCCAAGCTCGGCACGCCCAAACTGGGTGTGGTGTGTAACAGGCCACCCCGCCCGGCGTCAATGCAGACCTGTCTTTTAGGCCCGATTCCCGACTCTGCTCGACTCTCCGCGGCTCCGCCGGTTTAATGCGCGGGTGCCGTTGGACAAACTCACCATCATCGGGGCCGGCCTGCTCGGTGGCTCGATTGGCTTGGCGGCGCGGGCGCGCGGCTTGGCCAAGCGCGTCTCCGCGCTGGTGCGCCGTCCCGAGAGCGTGGCCGAGTGCCGGGCGCTTGGCATCGCCGACGAGGTGACGCTCGACCCCGCCGAGGCGGTCGCCGGTGCCGACTTGATTGTGCTGTGCACGCCGATCTCCGGCATGGCCGGCTTGGCCAAGCGCATCCTGCCCGCACTCAAGCCGGGCGCGGTCGTCACCGATGTCGGCAGCACGAAGCAGCAACTTGTCACCGCGCTGACGCCGCTCTGCGCCGAGGCGGGCAAACACTTCGTCGGAAGCCACCCGATGGCCGGCAGCGACCAAACTGGGCCAAGCGCGGCCCGTGCGGAATTGTTCGACAACACTGTCTGCGTGGTCACGCCGACCGCCGACGCCGACGCCGACGCGCTCGCCACGGTGAACGATTTTTGGGCCGCCCTCGGCTCGCGCACCGTGGCCATGCCGGCTGACACGCACGACCGGCTCGTCGCCCGTTGCAGCCACTTGCCGCACTTGCTGGCCTCGGCCTTGGCCGGGCGCGTGCTCGACGCAGAACACGGCGAACAGCAGGCGCAGCTTTGCGCGACCGGTTTTCGGGACATGACGCGGCTTGCCGCCGGGTCGCCGGTGATGTGGCGCGACATCGTCGGCTCGAACCGCGACAACATTCTCGCCGCGATCGACGAGTTCGCCGACGAGCTGGGCCAACTGCGCGGGCTGATCGCCGGTGACTCGCCGGAAGCGATCGAGGCTTGGCTGCAACGGGCCAAGGTTGCGCGGGATAACTGGAATAATTCCGCCGACGCCGACTGACGATGCCGCTGCCCGACCTCATCGAGATCGTCCCGCTGGATGCCGCGCCCGAAGTGGAGATCACCGTGCCCGGCTCGAAGAGCATCACGAACCGCGCGCTCATTCTCGCCGCCTTGGCCAAGGGTGACGTCACGCTCGAGGGCGCGTTGTGGAGCGAGGACACGCAGGTGATGATCGATGCGTTGCGGCGGCTTGGCTACGCGATCGGCGTCCGGCCTGACGCCGGCGACGCGGGCAACCGCACGCTCGTCGTCACCGGCCTTGGCCAAGCGATCCCGACCGGCGGCACGGCGGAGCAGCCGCTCGAGTTGTTCGTCGGCAACGCTGGCACGGCGGCGCGTTTTCTCACGGCGTTCCTCTGCCTTGGCCGAGGCGTCTATCGGCTCGCCGGTGTGCCGCGCATGCACGAGCGACCGCAGGCGGCGCTGCTGCACGCGCTGCGCGAGCTTGGCTATCGCATCGACTCGGAGGACGACAAATTGCCAGTGACGATTCACGGCAGCGGGCCAAGCGGCGGGAGTTGCCGCGTGGACATCGGGGAGAGCTCGCAATTCGCCTCGGCGCTGCTGCTCGGCGCCGCGCTTGGCCAATGGCAGATCGGCATCGACGGCGAGAGCGGCGCGGCGGCGCCGTACGTCGCGATGACCACCGGCTTGATCGGGGCGTTCCCGAATGGCGGCGGCCGCTTGGCCATCGAGCCGGACGCTTCGGGCGGAAGTTATTTTTGGGCCGCCGGACACATTTTGTCGGCGAGCGGCGGGAGGCCGGTGACCGTGGCGCGCTGGCCCAACTCCGGCTGGCAGGTTGATGCTGAGTTCCCGGCCAAGCTGCCGCTGTCCGGTGGGCTTTCGCGGCGGGACGACTTGGGCGACAGCATTATGACGGCGATCGTGATCGCGCCGTTGGCCAAGCGGCCGGTGTGGTTCACCGACTTGGGCCGACTGCGCGTGCAGGAATGCGAACGCGTCGAGGCGCTGCACACCGAGTTGGCCAAGTGCGGTGCGACGGTGGTCGAGAGCGGCGACACGCTGGAAATCTCGCCCGGCGAGCTGCACGGCGCGACGATCGAGACGTATGACGATCATCGGATCGCGATGTGTTTTGCGACTCTGGGATTGAAAGTGCCGGGCATCCGCATCAAGAATCCCGCCTGCGTTCGCAAGACGTTCCCCACGTTTTTCCAAAAGCTCGCTGCGCCGACTCCAGAAGGGTTGGGCGCAACGCTGCTGGACGGACAGGGCAACCGGCTGGAACTGGATCAGTTGGCGGCGGACTGAGAGCAACCAAATTTATTCATGGGAGAAACAATCGTGATCGCGCTGGACGGAACCAGCGCCAGCGGAAAAAGCACCAACGCCAAGCTCGTCGCCAAGGCGCTGGGCTACGCCTACGTCGACACCGGGGCCATGTACCGGAGCCTCGCGTGGCATTGCCTCGAGAAGGGGGTGAGCCTCGACAATACAAAGGCGATCGCCTCGCTGTGCCGCCGATGGAAGGCCGAGCTGCGGAATGACGGCGGGCACATTCGCCTGTACATCGACGGCTACTTCCCGGAGAAGGAAATCCGCACCGCCGAGACGAGCGCCGCCGTGCCGACCGTCGCCGCCGTGCCGGGGGTGCGCAAGTGGATGAAGATCAGGCAGCGCGACTGCGCCCGGTTCGGCAACCTCGTGATGGAGGGTCGCGACATCGGCTCGAACATTTTCCCCGAGACGGACTTCAAGTTTTACCTCGACGCCTCGTTGGATGAGCGGGCCAAACGCCGGGCCGCCGATGGTGTGGTCGAAAACCTGGCCGAGCGCGACAAGCGCGACAGCCAGCGCGCCGCCGCGCCGCTGATGATCCCGCTCGGTGCGCGTGTCATCAACAACTCAGACATGACCGCCGACGAGACCAGCACGCTGATCATCAACGCGGTGCGCGAACGGCTGGAGGCGGCCGGGTGACACCGCTCTACTGGCTGGCATGGAGCACGTCCCGGATGCTGTTCCGTAACCTGTTCCGATGCCGCGTGTATCATCCCGAGCGCATGCCGCTCACCGGCCCGGTGATTATTGCCGCCAACCACGAAAGCTACCTCGACCCGCCATTTGTCGGCAGCAGTTTTCACCGCCCCATCAATTATCTCGCCCGGGAGAACCTTTTTTCCAACTTGTTTTCCGGCCCGTTCCTGCGCGCCCTCAACGCCGTGCCGGTGAATCGTGCCGGCGGCGGTGCCAAGGGATTGAAAAGCATCCTCGAGCGGCTGATGGACAACAACGCCATCATCATCTTCCCCGAGGGCACGCGGACGCGTGATGGCAAAATAAAATCCGCGC
>Ga0208879_1004117_pt1 | contig 11479 bp, 9 predicted proteins | sample Knorr_S15_td_Bot_FD_185605 | JGI IMG/M metagenome (GOLD analysis project Ga0208879, IMG submission 185605) | Marine microbial communities from Southern Atlantic Ocean transect - Knorr_S15_td_Bottom_ad_5009_LV_A (SPAdes) (version 2) | ecosystem: Environmental > Aquatic > Marine > Oceanic | place...
CCGACAACTCCATATTTCGAGAACTACAAGTTCACCTATGTTATGCGACCGAGGGGCCAATCAAACTCGCCGCTAAACTACTAGACCACGGATCGGGAGATTGCCTTGATCAATCACCCCTGTCGGCAACCGATCTTATCAACCCAGAACCCAATTTTTACGTCCTCGGAGTTAAGAGCTACGGCCGCAATTCAAACTTCTTATTCAGCGTGGGATTACAACAAATAACACAGCTGTTTCAGATCATTGGGGACCGCAAAGACCTCGACCTCTATGCCACATTCAAATAATTCCGTCATGGCAACATCACTACCCACCATCAGCCTATCTCATCTCGATGAACTTTGGTTTCAGGTCAGCGGGACACTTTGCAATCTCACCTGTAATCACTGTTTCATCTCCTGTAGTCCCACCAACAAGAATTTTGGATTTCTATCGCTGGCAACAATCCAAGCATCGCTTGAACAAAGCGTAAAACTTGGAGTTAAAGGCTATTACTTTACTGGTGGAGAACCATTTCTAAACCCCGAAATGACGGCAATCCTCATCACAACGCTAAAGTACGGCCCCGCAACCGTGCTGACCAATGCAACCGTGCTCAAACAGGAGTGGATCGACGCCTTGGTCGCAGCATCCCGCTCAAGTCGCTATAGCCTTGAATTCCGAGTCTCGATTGACGGGTTTGACCCCGCTACCAATGACCCAATTCGAGGTGCAGGAACATTTGTACGAGCGCTGGCAGGCGTCCAGCAACTCGTCAAAGCCGGCTTCCTACCAATCATCACGGCGACTCGGACATGGCCAATAGCCGACGACCGCACCGTATTAGCCAACTTCATCACGACTCTCAAGGAAGCTGGCTACGATCGCCCCCGCATTAAACTGCTACCTGCCTTGAAAATCGGTGCAGAAGCACAGCGCAGCAGTGGATATACTGACGCACAACGGGTGACCTCAGAAATGCTAGACGGACTCGATAACTCGCAGTTCGTTTGTGAGCATGCTCGGATCGTCACAGATCGTGGAGTCCACGTCTGTCCAATTCTGATCGAAGAACCCGATTCACTACTTGGTACCGACTTGCAACAGGCAACACAAGCAGACTACGCCATCACGCACGGTGCCTGTCTCACTTGCTATCAATACGGAGCAATCTGTTCTAATCCCTCACTTGGCCTTACGAGTGGAGATGCTTGATGACGACTCAAATTGCGCTATTCGGCGGCGTGTACAGTAACTACCTGGCACTCGACGCGGCTATTACGGACGCCTGTAGCCGCGGGATATCCGACCTTTACTGCCTTGGCGACCTCGGAGCATTCGGTCCGTTTCCTGACCGCATATTCCCTCTTCTCCAGCGCCATAACGTTCAGTGTATTCAAGGCAACTACGACGACTCCATTGGCAACGATTTAGATAACTGCCAATGCGGTTATACCGATGAACGCGATAACTACTATGCAAACATAAGCTATCAATATACGCAGCAGCACACGAGCGCTGATAACAAGGTGTTCCTGCGCCAACTACCACGCACCCGCATCATCCAAGTCGAGCAAACTCAGATCCTGCTATGCCATGGCAGCCCCCGAAAACTGAACGAATTCCTCTGGGAATCAACGTCACCCGATCATTTCTTAGAGCCGTTTTTCTCACAACATACCGTCGACGTGATTGCGGTGACGCATACTGGGATCAAGTGGCAAAGGCAACTCCCGAGTGGACTATTCGTAAACGTTGGCGTACTTGGTCGTCCCGAAAACGATGGTACGACCAACGTCTGGTACACCATACTCGAAGTGTCCGGTAGCAAAACCGCTGTCGAATTTGTGCCAATCGAGTATGATTATCAACAACTTGCCCAAGACATGCAAAACGAACAATTGCCACGTGAGTTTATTGACACAATTAATACTGGCTGGTGGACTACTTGCTTGGAAGTCCTGCCGCAAAAAGAACGAACCATTGGCAAGCACTAGGCTGTCCTCGTAACCGCTAAACTGATTATGCGCCCCCAACAAATCCTTGCCACTTTGACCATTATAGCTATCGCTGGATTTGCTCTGGTCGCAATAACCATCACCTACATTGATCAGCCGCTGTGGATCGATGAACTGCACACATCGTGGACCATCAATGGCGGATTTGCAGATGTTATTCCCCGTGGGAACGCGGGGAACCAAGCGCCGCTGTATTACTTCATCCTCAAAGCTATCACCGCACTTGCTGGACCCTCAGAATCAGTACTGCGATCGTTTTCCGTCGCATCAACCATCGCCTGCATCGTACTCATGACAGGCTGGGGCGTTATGAAAAAAGTGCATCCTGTGTTACTCGGCTGTGCCATGGTGATGTTCGCCACCGACCGTTTGGTAACTCTTTTTGCGCTCGAAGCGCGGCCTTATGCATTTCTGATGTTTTTGACGATCCTCCTATTCACCCTGCAAACCACACGCATTCAACACTTCCCATCTTGGGTTTTAAAGGAAGTCATGTGGACCCTCTGCGCAACGGCCATGTTCTACACCCATTACACAGCACTGCCTATCATTGCCGTGTTATTCCTGTCGCGCGTAGTCTTCCGTAATGACAGCCAAATAACTATCAAACTTCTGCTGTTGCAATTTGTCACGATAGTCGCCTTTGCCATTGGACGGCTGGATCATTTCGCGTCAGTTTTTGCGATGCGCGATAACTGGGCAACGTTTATTAAACCAGAGCGGGCCACGATAGAAGGGCTAGCTACCAGTTTTCCCATAATCGCCTTAGTCCTGATTCCCTGCGGCTTGCTAATACTCGACCGCCTCCTGCAAAAACATCAGGCAAATACAAAACTGAAAAATAACGACGAACGCTCGCTGAGCGATTTCAGTATCAAAACACTGCTCATGTGGGGACTACTGCCGCTGCTAACCGCCTGGATTTGTACTCGGTTCGCCTGGGTCAATTGGTTCTTCCCGCGGTACTTGATAACAATCGCACCTGCCTTCTATTTATTACTTTGTGCTGCCATTTGTCGCCTGCAGCAGCCCGTCATAAAGACTGCGGGCTTGCTGATCGTAATCTGTACGTGGGGCGTTCTTGGACACAGTGTGGCTGAGCGATATTTAGCAGACACAGTGACGGTGAAACGCGAGTCGTGGAAGCAAATCGTGCAATACTTAAACGCTCAAACCGGCAGCGGCAATGTGTTGCTGATGTCAGGGCTAATTGAAGATCCACAATTAGCGGTGCAGCAGGTCGTGCAATCTGGCAGAGTGCCGCTGCAACAATATTGTCAGTTTCCAGTACGCGGTTTGTATAGTCTAGAGCAGCGTTGGAACGTCACGGCTCTGAGTTCCGCTGATACCTCGGCAGCCACACTGCAACCATACCTGATGTCACCTCGTACATGGGTTATTGTCCGCGGTTCTCGCCTGATTCACCAATGGGAACAATTAACCCAACAAAGTTTCCACAAACAACAATATTCTCGAATTGACTTCTCTGGCAACGTCGCCCTGTTTACGTGGAGAAAACAGAACCACTGAAATCATTCGCAATACGTCCGTTAAACATAGGTTCCGACAAGATATTGCCTAGTTACGGCTAACCATAATTCAATTCCTCGGGTAAACTCACAATTTGGATATTTCTTATCGAAACACCCCCTTTGAAAAACACATCTAACCATGCCTTCCGATCGTACTGAAGAACTAAAAAAGATCATGCAACAACGAGTGATGGTACTCGATGGCGCTATGGGTACGACCGTCTTTTCCTTAGGTTTTGACGAACAGACGATCCGGGGGGAACAATTCAAAGATCATCATAAAGATGTCAAGAACTTCGTCGACCTGATATCCATCACGCACCCTGACACGTTAACGGACATTCACCGCAAGTTCCTAACGGCCGGCGCGGATATCATCGAAACCAACACCTTCGGTGCTACCAAAATAGGCATGGCCGATTTCGATTTGCCAGATCTCGTTTACGATCTGAACGTCGCCGCGGCAACGTGTGCTCGTCGCGCTGCCGATGAGTTTACAAATGACAATCCTGACAAACCACGTTTTGTCGCAGGGTCCATCGGCCCCACCTCACAAACATGTTCGATTTCCCCAAAAATCGACGACCCTGGATTTCGCGAATTCATGTTCACCGAATATGTCGACTCGTACTACGGTCAAATAGCTGCGTTAGTCGCCGGCGGGGTCGACATCCTGTTTCCTGAAACAACCTTTGATACGCTCAACCTCAAGGCATGCCTATTTGCAATCCGTAAATATTTCCTCGACCACAACACATCCTTGCCAGTAATGGCTTCCTTTACCATCACGGATGAAGCTGGGCGGACATTGACTGGGCAAACAGTAGAGGCGCTGTGGAACAGTCTGTCGCACTTTGACCTGTTAAGCGTCGGGATTAACTGTGCCCTCGGTGCGGAAAAGATGCGGCCTTACGTCGAAGAACTATCACGGCTGGCGCCGGTCCACACTAGTTGTCACCCCAACGCGGGGCTCCCAAACGAGTTCGGCGGTTTCGACCAAACACCAAGTGAAATGTCCCAACAAATTGGTGCCTTTCTGGAAAACCGCTGGGTCAACATCATCGGCGGCTGCTGCGGAACCACGCCGGAGTATATAGCAGCGATTGCCCAAGCTGCTGAGAATACTGCGCCACGTGAAGTCCCCGCAGTCCCACAACTAACTAGACTTAGCGGCCAAGAAGCTCTAACACTTCGATCGGATTCCAACTTCCTGATGATCGGTGAACGTACCAATGTTACCGGTTCCAGAAAGTTCGCGAGACTTATCCGCGACGACCTATATGAAGAAGCTGTCGACGTTGCCCGCCAACAAGTTCTCGGTGGCGCCGCCGTGATCGATATCAACATGGACGACGCGCTGCTCGATGGCGAAGCCGCCATGACTCGGTATCTAAACCTAATCGCAGCGGAACCCGATATTGCCAAAGTACCGGTCATGATTGACAGCTCTAAATGGACCGTCATCGAAGCCGGACTGCGCTGTCAGCAGGGTAAGTCTATCGTTAATTCGATCAGTCTCAAAGATGGCGAAGAAGAATTCCTCCGGCGGGCGCGCTTAATTCGGCAATACGGTGCCGCAACGGTCGTGATGGCTTTCGACGAAGAAGGACAAGCCACCGAAACATCGGAAAAGGTACGAATTTGTAAACGAGCTTACGATCTACTCACCGAACAAGTTGGATTTCCAGCAGCGGACATTATTTTTGACCCTAACATATTGACCGTAGCCACCGGTATCGCTGAACACGACAATTACGGCGTAAACTTCATCGAAGCGACTCAGCAAATCAAGGCGCTGTGCCCAGGCGTAAAAATCTCCGGCGGAGTCAGCAATATTTCCTTTTCCTTCCGTGGTAACGACGTCGTACGAGAAGCACTACACTCGGCATTTCTATTTCATGCGATTCAAGCCGGGTTGGACATGGGTATTGTGAACGCTGGGCAGTTAGAAATCTATGAACAGATCCCCCCAGATCTGCTCGAGTGCGTGGAAGATGTATTGCTCAACCGTCGATCGGACGCAACAGACCGCTTGCTGGATCTCGCCGAATCTTACAAAGGGCAGGGGACTCGAGAATTAAAAGAAGATCTCAGTTGGCGTGAACAAGAGGTCGCCGCACGACTATCGCATGCGATGGTCAAAGGCATCGACGCTTTTATAGAAGAAGATGTCGAAGAGTTTCGCCAAACGGTGGATCGCGCACTGCTGGTGATTGAAGGCCCGTTGATGACTGGCATGTCAACGGTCGGCGATTTATTTGGAGCGGGGCAAATGTTCCTCCCGCAAGTCGTGAAATCGGCGCGGGTCATGAAAAAAGCGGTCAACTATCTGCTGCCATTCATGGAAGAAGAAAAACTCGATAGCGAAGACGATGTTTCCCACCGTGCAACAATACTGTTAGCAACCGTCAAAGGGGACGTACACGATATTGGTAAGAACATTGTCGGGGTCGTCTTGGGCTGCAACAACTATCGCATCATTGACTTAGGGGTCATGGTTTCGAGCGAGCAAATACTCAAAACCGCTCAGGAAGAAAACGTTGACATCGTTGGGCTGTCTGGGCTGATCACGCCCAGTTTGGACGAAATGGTTCACGTTGCCAAGGAAATGAAACGCCTACAGTTTACAGTGCCATTATTAATTGGTGGTGCCACCACCAGTGCGCGACATACTGCTGTACGCATCGCACCAGAATATGACAACCCCGTTGTCCATGTTCTTGATGCATCCCGCAGTGTCGGTGTCGTTGATAAATTATTGAACCCCGAGTTGCGCGGCGGATATCAACAGAGCAATCTCGAAAAGCAAGCCGAATTAGTTGCTAGCTTTGAAACTCGACAACTCAAGTTGGTCAGTTATGAAGAAGCATACGACAATCGCTTAACAACCGATTGGAGTGAACTTGATATCGCCACGCCAGAGTTTATTGGCAATCGCACCATCGAAAGTCAATCACTCGATACGTTGCGCGATTTCATCGACTGGACGCCGTTCTTCATGACGTGGCAGCTCAAAGGGAAATATCCACGTATCTTCCAACATGAAACACTCGGACCGCCCGCGCGTGAATTGTTCGAGCATGCACAGCAACTACTCGACGACATCATTTCTCAGCAGCTATTTCGAGCGACCGCTGTCTACGGATTTTGGCCAGCCGCCAGTGTTGCTGACGACATCATTGTCTATACGGATGAATCACGTAGTGAACAAAAAACGATCTTCCATGCACTGCGACAACAGACTCGCCGCAAGGGACAAGAGTACTTTCGTTCCCTTGCTGATTATGTGGCACCGCGCGATAGCAACCGCTCAGATTATATCGGCGCCTTTGCCTTAACAACGGGCATCGGCGTCGCGGAACTGGTTGCCGAGTACGATGCCGCTGGGGATGACTACAATTCCATTATGGTCAAAGCTCTCGCTGACCGCCTCGCAGAAGCTTTTGCCGAGTATTTGCACCAACACGCTCGGCAATGTTGGGGGTATGGTAAGTCAGAGAATCTAACGAACGAAGAGTTACTCGCGGAACAATATCGTGGCATCCGACCCGCACCAGGCTATCCTGCTCAGCCGGACCACACAGAAAAGACTACCATCTTTGGATTGCTGGACGTGCAACAAACTACGGGCATTGAATTGACCGAAAGTTTGGCAATGCTGCCGGCAGCGAGCGTAAGTGGACTGTATTTTGCACACCCCGAAGCTCGGTATTTCGCGATCGACCGTATTGGCAAAGATCAGCTAGAAGATTACGCCCGACGTAAAAATATGCCGCTCAAAGATGCCCGCCGCTGGCTAGGACCAATTCTTTAGCCCAGCTATCTTTCACAATTCAAAGATATTCCGTTGCCTTTGATTGTCGTAATACAATAAATCACTACAATATGGGCGTCGGCCAACGCCGACTTTAACGATCCTAAAAATCAAGCCGGTGTCGGAACGGATAGAATCTAACACCACTTTATTATCTGTGCAGGAGCGGCTATTACTATGACTCAATTTCAAGCAGCCCGTCGTGGTGAAATCACCCGATTGCAAGAGCCGCCGATCGTGATCGTCCCTGCCAGTTATCAGAAATCCTATGCCCGCGATGACATTCCGAGGCTTGGTATGCTAACATTCTGTAGGGCTACACTGTCGTCAAGCCCGACCTGCACATCACTGCTGCCGCCCGACCTGAAATTAAGCCCACATAAGGAACCAAATGAATGAACGCCAAACCGAAATTCCTCGCCGCCACCGCCACGGTGGATGAACGCGCCATCCAGCCGCTGCCGAATTCCCGCAAAATCTATGTCGAAGGCTCGCGCCCCGATATCCAGGTAGCGATGCGCGAAATCAGCCAGTCGGATACCGAGGCCCCCTACGACGTGGAAAAGAACCCGCCGATTTATGTCTATGACTGCTCCGGGCCGTACACCGATCCCCATGTCAGCATCGACATCAGTTCCGGCCTGCAAACGCCGCGCACGCCATGGATTATTGATCGTGGCGACAGCGAGGAGTTATCCGGCCCGAGTTCGGTTTACGGCATCGAGCGCATGAATGACGCGAAGCTGGCCGAAATGCGTTTTAACCTCACGCGCAAGCCGCGTCGCGCATTGCCAGGCAAAAACGTCTCGCAAATGCACTACGCTAGGCAAGGCATCATCACGGCGGAGATGGAGTACGTCGCGATTCGCGAAAACATGCGCCGTAAGGAGTATCTCGCAGAATTGAAAGCGTCCGGTCCGTCGGGAAATAAATTGGCCGATATGATGGGCCGCCAACATGCCGGGCAGTCGTTCGGCGCCAGCATGCCTGCCGAAATCACGCCCGAGTTTGTACGCTCGGAAATTGCTCGTGGCCGCGCCATCATCCCGGCCAACATCAACCATCCGGAAATCGAGCCGATGATCATCGGCCGCAATTTTCTGGTGAAAATCAACGCCAACATCGGCAACTCGGCCACCACCTCCAGCATCTGCGAGGAAGTCGACAAGCTGACCTGGGCGATCCGCTGGGGTGCCGACAACGTGATGGACCTGTCAACCGGCAAGAATATCCACGAGACGCGGGAATGGATCATCCGCAACTCGCCAGTTCCGATCGGAACGGTGCCGATCTATCAGGCACTGGAAAAGGTCAACGGCAAGGCCGAAGACCTGACCTGGGAAATCTACCGTGACACGCTGATCGAGCAAGCCGAGCAGGGCGTCGATTACTTCACCATCCACGCCGGCGTGTTGCTGGCTTATGTGCCGATGTGTGCCAATCGCATGACCGGCATCGTTTCGCGCGGCGGCTCGATCATGGCCAAGTGGATGATGACAAATAACCAAGAGTCATTCCTGTACACCCATTTCGAAGACATCTGCGAGATCATGAAGGCTTATGACGTCAGCTTTAGTCTGGGTGATGGTCTGCGTCCCGGTTCGATCTATGACGCCAATGACGAAGCGCAGTTCCGCGAATTGGAAACGCTGGGTGAGCTGACCCAGATCGCATGGAAGCACGACGTGCAAGTCATGATCGAAGGGCCCGGCCACGCGCCGATGCACTTGATCAAGGAAAACATGGAATTGCAGTTGGACAAGTGCTACGAAGCACCGTTCTACACGCTCGGGCCGCTGACCACTGACATCGCACCCGGCTATGACCACATCACCTCCGGTATCGGCGCGACGATGATAGGCTGGTACGGCACCGCCATGTTGTGCTACGTCACGCCCAAGGAACACCTCGGCCTGCCAGAAAAGGATGACGTCAAGACGGGTGTCATCACATACAAGATCGCGGCCCATGCGGCCGACCTTGCCAAGGGCCACCCCGGCGCTCAAATCCGCGACAACGCCTTGTCCAAGGCACGCTTCGAGTTCCGTTGGCGAGACCAGTTCAATCTCGGTCTCGATCCGGACACGGCGCGCGAATTCCATGATGAAACGCTGCCAGAGGAAGGCGCCAAGTCCGCGCATTTCTGCACGATGTGCGGCCCCCATTTCTGTTCAATGAAGATATCACAGGATGTACGCACGTACGCCGAGCAGGCTCGACAAATCCAGAGCGAACCAGTTCCGCTGGTCGAGTTGAGTGGCAGCTAAGGCGGCGATCGTTGAGCCAAGGAAATGCAGCATGAACATCGGTGACCGAGCAGCGAAGATTTCCGAGCCGTCCGCATTCCCGCCGTATGCCTTCGTTCCCGGCCGCTTCCCACACCCGATCAGCGATCCGGCCGGACACAGCTTTGGCGCGGAACCGCATCAGGCAGTCCCCCTCGACCCGGCGAACTGGCAAGCTTCCGCCGAGTACCTGCGTGGCATCGAGCTCTTCGACCACGGCTACTACTGGGAATCTCACGAAGTCTGGGAATCCCTCTGGCACGCAGCGGACCGAACGGGACCGATCGCCGATTTCCTCAAGGGCCTCATCGCGCTCGCCGCCGCCGGCGTGAAATCGCGCGAAGGGAAGACCGCTGGAGTCGTGTCTCACGCGGGCCGCGCTGGGCGACTGTTTCGCCAAGTGGCTGAGTCACTGTCGGCTCATCCAGACAGTGCGGATTGGCTGGGTTGGAATCTGACACGACTGATCCGATTTTCCAATGAAGTGGCCGACGAACCGCCAAGGGTTGGGCACGACGAGCCGATGCCACCTGTCGAAGTCGTCTTTCCATCGTGCCCGATCCCCCAAACCGGGAGAAAACCAAAATGACGAAAAGGTGTCCGGAGCGTGTCAGGAACCGTTTTCAACCTAGAACGCCGTTTAACGGTTCCTGCCACGAATGGCCCCTTTATTTTTTCTTTTTGATCGCGATCAGCACTCGGTCCTCAACCAACTTGAACTGGAACCCTGACGATGAATGCTCTGAACTGGAACAGTCGGCAACTGACTCATGGATGGTAGCGGGGGGGTGACGTCTTTCTTTTATGGACTGGGGATGACCGAGGCCGACTTCGACAAACCGCAAGTGGGGATCGGCATTCCGCGGCTCGAAGGCAACTTGTGCAACCTGCACGCTTACGAGTTGGGCCGCAAGGTGGCGGAAGGCTGTCGCGCGGCCGGGATGCTGGGTTTCCCGTTCGGGACTCCCGCCGTCAGCGACAATCTGGTACAGGGCCTGAAAGGCGGCGGGGCGAGTCTCGTCTCGTGAAACCTGATCGCGAATTCCGCCGAGTGCGTGGTGACGGCTGTAAACAACAACTTAAAAGTGTAGCGCTTAACGGTTTAAAAGTGTAGCGCTAGTTGCGTTAACAACGCGCAATAGCTGCGCACAAACTGATGTTATTTACTTTTTTTCAATCACGTGTTGGCTGTTAGGCGTCGCTTTGTCCGATGTCCCCTCACACAGAATCAGCGGGAATTCCGTGTTCACAATAAACTGAGACAGCTGCAGGTTACAAACTAAATACCAATCCGTAGCTGCTGCAAGTACTAATCACTTTCGGCGTTGTTCTCAGTAGCTTTACCGCAAACAATATACAAGTAGCTCTTGTCACACTCAGCCATGGCTCTACAGGCCTAAAACATCGTTCATAGAATACAGCCCAGCTGATTGTGCGGCGACAAATTTCGCTGCGGTCAGCGCACCCAAGGCATAGCTATCTCGATTGGACGCGCGCACGGTAAGCTCAATCGTCTCGCCAAGCATTCCAAATACGATAGTGTGTTCTCCCGGATTATCGCCAGTACGAATGGCGTGATAGGCGATTTCGTTGTGCGCGCGAGCTCCTACTTGGCCTTCCCGTCCATGAACCGCAGTAGAGATCCCCATCGCTTCCCCAATCAATTCGCCGAAACGCAGCGCCGTTCCACTAGGCGCATCTTCTTTGAATCGATGGTGACGCTCTAAAATCTCTACATCCGCCCCACCAGGTACATCCTTGAGCACAGCGGCAGTCGTTTGCGCGAGTTTCATAACCAGATTGACAGCGGTACTCATACTCGGAGCCCACACAATGGGAATCTGTTCG
>Ga0208879_1004118_pt1 | contig 11479 bp, 11 predicted proteins | sample Knorr_S15_td_Bot_FD_185605 | JGI IMG/M metagenome (GOLD analysis project Ga0208879, IMG submission 185605) | Marine microbial communities from Southern Atlantic Ocean transect - Knorr_S15_td_Bottom_ad_5009_LV_A (SPAdes) (version 2) | ecosystem: Environmental > Aquatic > Marine > Oceanic | place...
CTGTGCCCGCACCCGAACTGCCACATGAACCGATGTCGAGGTGGAGAAGTAATCACCGTACCGCGCTGTTGAACTTCCGATGCCAGAACCCAGAAACCAGGGATCGAGCCCGTCACTTACCCGATTCACGAGCACGCGGGCGGCCCGGTTCGACTGTTCCACTGTCTCTTTGCCAAATCGGGCCAGGAGAACCTGCCCCGCCAGACGGGCACCCGTCCGCACCAGCTGAACCAACGTTGTCGTCGCTCCCACGCGCATCCCCTTCACTCACACATGCCCGGATAAAACTGGCTGCGTATTACAACTCTCAACCAATAATCAAAGCCTGAACCCGTCGTTCGCCCACTCAATAAGCCATTCCCGCCCGTCCGGGAGCCACCAGCTCGCCCGTCCCGAAGGCGACACACGACGCACCGATCCCTCGAGCGGGGGCAGGTCGATCGCATGGTCGAGCATGGCGTGTAGCACAGCGATATGGGCGCATCGTTGCGGTATGGCGAAGTCCGTCACCGAATCGCAAAGTCCGCACAGCAGCCGCTTGTTCGCCATAGTTGCCCCCTACACCCACGCCTTGAAGCCGGGACTCCGTAACGCAGCGAACGCCAGCATCAACGCGTCCGCATGGTCCGGACTTGTCATACCCCGGGATCGCAACGCGTCCTTGCTTTCCAGCCGCACCTGCCCACTACTTGAAAACGAGTACCGGAGAGACGATAGCTCGGCGATAAGATCCGGGTGATCGGGAATCTGAATCCGACCCTCATGGAAACGCTGCCTCAGGCCGTCAAACAGCTCGGCCCGGAGATTCAAAACTGCTCGGGATTACGGGCGCGCTCCGAGACGTTCACCGCAGACACGCCCGCAACCCCAAGCTCTCGCAGGCGGTCAACGACCCCCGCGCCTATGCCGATCACGTCCACCCTCACTGCACCCACTTCTTCCGGGGCGTACCGCTCAACCACCGCCACCACGCGACCGACCGTCGCCATCGTGTCCTGCCTGCCGAACGCCTCAAGCGACAGGACACGTTCCCCCTGGCGAACACAAATAACGCTCCGGTCGTTGCCGAAACGCGCAACATCCACGCCGATTTCTACTGATCCTTGTGGTTCTGAAATTGCGTTGTTGTGGTCCCCGCCCACATTCGACGGGCTCAGTACAAGCTTCGAGAGCCTCAGGGTGGATTTATCGCTTGATAATCGCGTGGCGCCAGGAGAGATTAGTGGCGTTTCAACCGTGTCCTGAGGCTCTCGAAGGACCGTCACAACACGCGTATTCGTCGGCCCCTTAGAGACAGCGTCCTCGATCAATCGCAGGCTGATCAACGTGTCTTCACCTTCCGACGGGAAGTCACCGAGCACCCGCACCTGGTACATCGGACTGTTCTCGCCCCAGTTCTGGGCGGCGACCTTCACCACTGCGGGCTTACCAACCCCGGCACATCGATCCTTCCGGACGCCACGTTTGGCGTGTCGAAGGCCGATATGTGCAGCGTGTGCCACAGGTCTCGCCTTCGATGAAACGCCTCGTAAAAAGTCCCGCCCATCGCAGTCGGATTGCCGAGAAGAAGCAGGCGAGCGCCGGCGGATGTCATCGAACCTTCGATCGCCTCGAAAATATCCTCTCGCATCCTGGACGCCTCGTCCACGACGAAGAGGATGTTGCCTTCGTGATAGCCCTGAAATCGTCCCGCCTCGTTGGTCGAAATGCCGTGGGCGTAGTGTTTGTCGCCCAGCTCAAGCGCCGTCCAAGTCAGCTTTCCGTCGATCAGCTCCTCGTTGCCTCGATAGGCGCGCCTGATCTCCCGCCACAGGACCTCCCGGACCTGCCGCTCGGTCGGCGCGGTAGTGATCACCATGGATTCCGGGAACGCCATCAGCCACCACAGCACAATGTGCGCGGCGACATAGGTCTTGCCGGACCCGTTGCACGAGCGCACCGCGACCCGAACGTGGTCACGTACGGCTTCAAGGATCTCGACCTGCGCCTCCCACAGTCGCGCGCCCAGGTCGTTCTCTACGAAACCCGCCGGGTCAGCCGCCCAGCGCGCCCGCTGCGCTTCTCCGGGGTCGATGACCGTTGCCAATCGATTAGTCCGCAAAGGTGTTTTCGGGGCTGAATATGTGGCCGCACCCACGGCAGCGATAGCAGGTGTTCGCCTCGATACGGGCCTTTTCAAGCCGCACCGTGTCCCCACCGGCACACCTCATGCATGCCACGGGAGATTCAATCGGAGCACTCACCACGCCGCTCCCGAATTCAGCTTCACCCATCCGCGTCTCCTCCTACACCTACAAAGCGACCAGCCAGGGGAATTCCGCCACCGTCACTGTGTCACTTATTAGAACATATATTCTGATTGTGACGAGAACAGCAGCCCTGCGTCAAGGACCGGAGGGCATGAATTGATCGGCGTAGATGCGGATCGGTATCCGCCCTCGCATATCGTTCGAGCAGCGCATGAAATGAGCGATACGGTTGACCGTCATCCTGAGCCTGAGGCGAAGGTTCTCCCGGAAAGCGGAGCGCGAGGACGTGTATCGTGCCAACGTCATCCAGAGGCGAGCTTCTTCGTCGCAAGTTCCTTAGAATGACTGTGGATCTAGGAGCTTGTACTGAGCCCGTCGAATGTGCGCGGGTTTGCGACAACATCATCCCCACAGCAGACCAACACTTTTCTTCGCCCAAAATCGCGGGCCGATGGGCCCCTAAAGCGGAAACGCCTCTTCGAGCGCCTCGCGCAACTCTTTGCACGCTTGCTCTTCCAGCGCGCATATCGCAGTGAGCCGGTTTCGCTGCCAGAAGTTGCAGCAGTCGTCCGGGATCGTCCGGCCGTGTAGCCAGGTTGGATCGACCGGCACGTCTACGCCAAGATCGGTAACACTGTGGCGATATAACTCCACAGCTGCGCCGTTGAACGTCCCTGCCCAGGCGTCGAGTACCTTCGCCCGATCGGGCCTCAGCTGCGCGGTCTTCTCGAAACCAACGCTGACGGCGTTATCGATCGTCCACAGCAGTCCGTCGTCCACCTCCTGCACGGCGTCTTCAGAACATGCCGCGGCCACGAGGACGAATAACACGAGGGCGACGAGCGCCATCAGAGGTCGTCTACCCGAATTTGTAGATGCAGCGTTGATGTATCGCACGGCAAACCACTTTACCGGCGTGGCACACGTCCGTCGCTCCAAACACATCCCAATGGCGCACGTGTGCGTGTAGGATGCGCCACGCCCAGATATCGAATCAGGACTCCAGACAGCGAAACTTCCGGGAGATCAAAACATGGCCGATCACGCAATTCCAACGCGCACAGACATCGATTCATATCTCAAGGATCGACGCAACTGGGGTCGCTGGGGTGACAAGGGCGCTGCCGGGGCGATGAACCTGATCGACGACGCCAAGCGGCTCGAAGCTGTTGGCCTCGTTAAAAAAGGCCGCACCGTCTCGCTGAGCCGGCCCTTCCCGGTCACGCCTTCCGCTGAAAACCCGAAGCCTGCGGTGCAGTTCCTGATGAAGAACGAACGGCCGCCGGGCGGCGGGTCTGCTACCGACTACTACGGCATCGCATATCACGGCACGTCCACCACCCACATCGATGCCCTGTGCCACGTATGGGACGAGAACGGCGGATGGGACGGCAAGGATCCGGAAGAAAACGTCCTGTTCAGCGGAGTGCAGTACGGCACGGTCGACGAATGGTCGGACGGCATCCTGACACGCGGCGTTCTGCTGGACGTTGTGAAGCACCGGGGCGGAGCCCACGTGACGCTGGACACCCCGGTGCACGGCTGGGAGCTTGAGGAGATCGCCGCAGAACAGGGCATCGAGATCAGGCCCGGCGACGCTCTGTGCGTATACAGCGGTCGAGAGAAGTTCTCGGCCACGAACGGCGGTGTGTGGACACGAGGGGCCGAACGACCCGGCCTTCACGCATCGTGCTTACCTTTCGTAAGAGACAACGACGTGTCCTTGATCGTGTGGGACATGATGGACGCGGCCCCGAACGAGTACAACATCCCCTGGACGATGCACGGCGTGATCTTCTCTTACGGCGTGTCCCTCGTGGACAACTCGCTGCTGGAGCCGCTGGCGGACGTGTGCGCAGAAGAGGACAGGTACGAGTTCATGCTCACCCTCAACCCGCTGAACGTCATCGGAGGAACAGGCTCCCCGGCCAATCCGATAGCGGTGTTTTAGGGAGACGCGTGGGGGAGAGGGGGCATGTCGTGCTTGAGATGGCCTTATTCAACTGGATGTCATCCTGAGCCGAGGCGAAGGATCTCCCGATTAGTAGGACGCAATCAGACCGGTCGTGCGGGCGTTTACCGGCGACGAGATTCTTTGTCGCAAGCTCCTCAGAGCGACATTTCGGGGAGGATGGCTATAGGCACCTCACTGCGAAAAAATGCTGCAATGGCAGACCGACGTATGGCGTGGCCGCGAAATTCCGCGTGATGGAGTGCTAGTCGGGAGATTCCTCGCGTGCGGGCTTCGGAATGACAGAAAGAGGCCATCGCCTACGACGTTGATAAATGCCGTCCGCACTCACTACTCCAGACCACGCTCCCCGAACCGCTGCATGATCAGCGCGGCGTGCTTCGCTCCGTACAGGAAATCCTCTTCCGTGATGTTCTCGTTAGGGGCGTGAATCTTGTGTGACGGGTGGTCCACCCCGGACGTCGCGATCGGCATTCCCAGAATCTCCGCGAACTCGTACATCGGCCCGGTTCCGGCCATGGTCGGGGCGATCACCGGCTCGCGGCCGTAGATCTCTTCTGCCGTCTCGGCCACGAGCCTGACCCACGGTGAGTCGATCGGCGTCCGTGCAGGGTTAACCCCGGCCAGATACTCCAGCTCGATGTCCTCGAACCCTTGCCGATCCAGGTGGGCGCGTAGCTTCTTGAGGATGTCCTCGGGACGCATATCGGGCACAAGCCGGAAGTCCATCTTGGCCTTCGCCTCTGCCGGCAGCACCGTCTTCATACCGGCGCCGTTGTAACCACTCTCAAAGCCGTTGATATTGGCGCTCGGCTCAAACAGCAACTTTCGACGCAGATCCTCGCCACCAACTCCGCCTACAAAGGACTCCACTCCGAAGGTCTCTTGCCATTCAAGCGACTCGTCAGGTAGGGCGGCGACAGCGGCGTTTTCGGCATCTGTTGCCGGCCGGATGTCGTCATAGAAGCCCGGGATCAGGCAGCGGTCGTCCGACGGGTCTTTGATGGAGTTCAGGGCCTGGAGCAGTCGCCAGGACGCGCTTGGCAAGATTGGCGCATACGAAGAATGAGCATCGCCGTGAAGCAACTTCACCGACATTCCGATGGTCAGGATGCCCTTTAGACCGAGGTAGATGAAGGGATCGCCCGAGAGGTTTCGGCCGCCGCCCTCCCAGATGCAGGCGTCCGCCTTGAACTCCTGCCCACGGGTCTCGATCAGGCCGCGGAGGTTGCGGCTGCCGATCTCCTCCTCGCCCTCGACGAAGAACTTCAGGTTGCAGGGCAGCCCTCCACGCACCTCGTTGAACGCACGAATAGCCGCCAATCGGGCGACAATATTGCCCTTGTCGTCGGACGTGCCGCGGCCGTAAATCCGGCCGTCGCGGCGTGAAGGTTCAAACGGCTCCGAGTCCCACAGCTCTAATGGCTCAACTGGCTGGACGTCGTAATGCGTGTAGAACAGCAGCGTGTGCTCGCCCGTGCCCGATTTTGACCCAAACACAGAAGGATGACCGTCGTTTGGAACTGGCACGATCTCGGCGTTTAGCCCGACCGAATCGAGAGCGTCCTTGACCAGCCCGGGAGCCTTATCAAATCCCATATCCTGCGCCGAGACGCTGGGCTGCCGTACAAGCTGGGCCAGCAGCTCCATCGACTCATCCAGATGCGACTCAATGTGGTCGTAGATGTCCTGCATTTAGATCCTCATATCTCGATGTTGCCAGGTCCTGTCTGGGACAACTCGATAATCTTCATACCGATCGGTTCGAAATTATGAGGGCGATCGTGCATCGCCCTGAGATTGAGTGATGTCAAAGTGATCCCGCTGACATCCTTATTTTTTTGAGTATCGTCCTCAGTTGCGGCATCGACGCCTTGTCCATCACAACATCCGCTCGATTGTCATGACGGGCCGATTAATTGTCGATTAGCGTGGTTACCCAACAACTTGGGCCGCGAAACTTCATCCAAATGTTGTCACACCACACGACATCACGCAGCATCAGGTACCGCAATGTCACGAATCATCGTCTTTGACGTGAACGAAACACTGCTTGATCTTGGCGTTCTCGACGAGCTATTCGAGCGCCATCTCGGCAATGCGGCGCTTCGTCCGCTCTGGTTCACTCAGGTCATCAACACGGCGATCACCGCGACGACGATTGGCGCGCCGTACCGGCATTTCGGCGAAGTCGGAGCGGCAGCCCTCAAGATGATCGCAGCACGCAACGACGTGACATTGTCGGACGAAGCGCTTACCGAAATCCCCGGCCGGATGCTCTCATTGCCGCCGCATCCCGACGTGCCGGGCGGAATCCAGCGACTGCGCGACGCTGGATTCCAGATAGTGGCGCTGACCAACTCACCACTCGCCGCCGCAAGAGCACAACTCGAGGCCGGTCGGCTGATCGACCTGTTCGACGATGTGATTTCTGTCGAGGCGGTCGGCGTATTCAAACCGGATACACGTGTCTACCAGATGGCGCCGCCGAGCTAGGCGTTGAGACCTCAGACATGCTCATCGTCGCCGCACACGACTGGGACATAGCCGGAGCGATGGCAGCGGGATGTGGAGGCGCGTTCGTCGCACGCCCGGGCCAGGTAAATCAATCCCTATTACGACCCGCCAGACATAGTAGGCAAAGACATCAAAGAAGTGGGCGAACAGATAATCGCGACGGAAAGTTAGTCCCGAGACAAGTCCCTGAATACAAACGTCGCACGCGGCCAACGATGTATCGAAGCGTTTCGAGGCGATTGAACGCTGCCGCAGAGATAAGTCCCTCCAAATAAACACCGCACGCGGTTACAGGGTGCCTGAGGCGATCATTCCGCCATCCACCAGCAGCGTCTCGCCGTTGACGTAGCCGCCCATGTCCGAGCACAGGAACACCACGGCGCCGGCGATGTCGCCCGGCACCCCTCCGACCTGCATCGGGATCCGACTCTCCATCGAGGGCCTGTCTGCGATCGTCAGTCGTTCCGGATCATGCCCGTCGTCCGTAAAGGACGCGTCGATCAATCCGGGCGCAACGCAGTTCACCCGTACGCCCGTGCCTGCCAGGTCCGTCGCCAACCCCATCGCCATCCGACGTAAACCCGCCTTCGCCATCCCGTATGGCGTCCAGCCCTCGAACGCTCGATACGCATGCACACTCGCCATGCTTACGATCGCGCCGCCATCACCCTGAGCCACCATCTCCCTTGCGGCGCGCTGCGCGGCAAAGAAGTAGCCCTTCAGCGACAGGTCCATCATGTGGTCCCAGAACGCCTCGTCGATCTCGAAGAATGGCCTGTTCTGGGGCTGCATGATGGCGTTATTCACGAGGATGTCGACCCTGCCGTGTACATCCAGGAACTCGTCAAACATCCTGTTTAGATCGGGAATTTTCGTGGCGTCCACCTTGTGTAGCGATGCGGTACGCCCCTGCTCACGGACGAGCTCGGCGGTCTTTTCCGCCTCATCATCCAGCAGGATGTCGGCGATCCCGACATCAGCTCCCTCGGCGGCAAGCCTTACGGCGACCCCGCGCCCGATGCCTTTCCGGGCGCCGGTCACCAGCGCCTTCTTCCCTTCGAGCAGCATGTTCACCCCTGTCGATCTAGTTGATTTGCCAGATTAAACTCGGTCGGGCTTCTAATTTCACGTCAGACTAATCACCCCAGGGAGCCAGTGCCTAATCGCCTCAGCGGGGCAACCCTATTCACCCCACCGGGGCAACGAGACCGGCGACAGCTCGTCCACGTCGCGTTCGCCCCAGTCTGCCTGCGGAATCCGATCCCATAGCCGTTCGCCGGATGCGTGAAGAGTGGCAGACAGTTGTCGTATGTCAACGCCCGGGATATTACGTTCATCCATCACCGTCCGGCCGTTGATAACGACTTTTTTGAGGTCTTCTTCCCGCGCCGAGTAGACGAGGTTCTTGATGGGATCCCGGAACGGCGTCATCCATGGGCTTCCGGTGTCCCATAACAGCAAATCTGCCTTTGCGCCGGGAGCGAGCCGGCCAAGGTCGTCTCGTCCGAGTCCGATCGCCCCGCCAAGTGTTGCGGCGCTAAATACCTGTGCTGCGGTGGAACGCTCCGCATCTCTCCCCGTGACCTTGCCGAGAACGGCCGCCCAACGCATCGCTTCAAGCATCGTTTGCGGGGCAGTGTCTGTCCCTATCGCCATATTCACACCGGCGTCGAGGTAGTCGGCAAAACTTTCGAGTGCGATGCCACGCCGGGCGAATACCCAGGGAGCGTGTGCCACCGTCGCGCCCGCGTCCCCAAGAATCTCGATATCGTTACCAAGTTGGTTTATCCACGAGTGTGAATTCGGGAATATCGCGTGTCCGACAATCGCTTTTGGACCGCGAGGACCAAGAAAGCCAATGTCGAGCAGCCACTCGATGGGAGTCCGGCCGTTCCTGCGTTCCATCTCGCGAAACTCGACCACCGACTGCGACGCATGTGTCTGGATAGGCACGTCCAAGTCTCGAGCCGCATCACACGCCCTGCGGAATAGGTCTTCAGTGCAGGTGTCGATCTGCATCGGGCACAACATTCCGCGGATCAACCCGCCGTGAGCGCCATCGTTCCGCTCGATGAACTCGATAGCGCGGGCCAGCCCGTCGATCCCCGCCTGCTCATCCCAGTCGTACAGGACCTGCCGACCGTCCGGCGTGTACCAGCGACCCGACCGGAACGTCGGTCCCACGTACATCCGAAGCCCGATCTCGGCGGCCCGTTCCATGTTGTATTCCGGCATCGGGTCCATGGAGAACACGGTCGTCGTGCCGCTCATGATGAGTTCCGCAGATGAGAAGTCCAGACAGGCGCGTGTGCCATCGTCATCCTGCGCACCCGACCTCGCCGGTAGCATCTCGAACAGCCCGGACATCCCAAACTGCCTTCGGCCAACGTCTTCGATAAATGACTTGTCGAGCGGCGAGCCGCCGATGTGCGCGTGGAGGTTTATCAGCCCCGGCGTGAGCAATCGGCCCGGCGCTTCCACCACGGATATGCCCTCGGGCGGCGTCCACTCAGAGTACGGCCCGACCCACGTTATCGTGTCGCCTTCGTATGCAACTACGCCGTCTTCGATATGGCGGTGTTCTGTACCGTCGAACCCGATGACATGGCTCGCGTGGATCGCTGTCGTCGTGGCCATGCCTGCCCCTTCGTTAACCGTGAACCGGGCTGACTGCCCCGGCGAATCAAGCCTAACGAGTCGGGGCGGCTACCGGGTCCCGATGGGCGTCGGCTCTGGCAGGGGTCGGAGCAGGTAGTTGAACGCCAGTGAGCGCCACGGCATCCAGTTACGCGACATCTCTTCTAGCGACTTGTCGCTCAGGGATTCGACACCCACCAACTCCGCAGCCGCCTTCCTGAGTCCCATGTCACCAAGTGGAAATGCGTCCATGTGGCCAAACACCCGCATGGCGAGCATGTTGGCGGTCCAGGGCCCGATTCCGGGAAGCTGCCTCAGGTGTGATATCAACTCCGGCAACTCGCGTGCATCGTAGAGATCCAGTGAACCATCGACCACGGCCCGGGCGAACGATTGAAGGGCGTGTGCCCTTGCACGCGGAACTCCCATATAGGTTAGATCAGCTTCTGCCATGCGTTGTGCCGACGGAAACAGGAACCCGAGTCCGATCTCATCAAGCCCCGGAACCGGGACGCCCAGCTTGCTCGTGATCCTTCCGGCGAGAGTACTGGCGCCTTTGACGGTCACTTGCTGCCCGAGAATTATCCGGATCGCCGTCTCGAATCGGTCCCATGCTCCCGGGACTGTGAGGCCGGGTTGAGAGGATATCAGTGGGCCGAGCAACGGATCTTTTGCAAGGTGCCGTCGGGCCTGTGAGATATCGATATCCATGCCAAAAAGGGTCCGACAACGCGCGACATCCCCGAGCAGTCCGGTAAACGACGAAAGATGAGCGATCAGTTCCAGGCCGCTACCGTCGGCGGCGGCAGATACCTCGATAACACCCGGGTAGCCGCACGTGTTAGTGACACGCCTGTACACACCACCGACGACCGACTCCACGCCGGGGATCGTACGGGGCTCCAGAAACTCAAGTACAGCGGCAAAATCAAACTCTTCCGGACACGGAACCCGCAGTCGAAGTCCGCCATCCACCACAAGTCGATCTGTTGTCCGGCGTTTCTTCCTCAACTCCCGTGGCGTGAAGCGGAACACCCCAAGCATCACCCGGTTCATCTGCCGTACGCTCCTGAACCCGGACGCATCTGAGATATCGGTAATCGTCAGATTCGTCTCATCCAGGAGTCTTCGAGCGAAGTGAGCGCGCCTGGACTGTGCGACAAGGGCTGGTGTCGCTCCGATTTGGTCCTCAAATAACCGATTAAGGTGACGTGAACTTATCCCGAGTCGTCGCCCCATGACATCGGCCGTATTCTCATCCATAAAGCCATCGGTGATGAGCATCAAAGCCTGCCTGACGATGTCCGGTGTCGTGCCGTCAATGAGCACATCGGCGCGTCGGTCCGGTCGGCACAACAGGCACGGCCTGAACCCGGCCGCCTGTGCCGCTATCGCTGACTGATACGGGGCGTGATTTTCGGGCTTGGGACGTCCGGAACAACCCGCGCGGCAGTAGATACCGGTGGTGAAGACCGCGTTCACTTCACGTGGACCTAATTCGATGAGGCTCATAAGACCATTTTGCCAACGTAGTTAGCTATGAATTAGACATATTCGGACACGATTTCGCATTTATCGCATAGCCGTCTGAATATGTCCAATCAGAAGGCTCGAATCGACCTAAATTATTGGTATGGAAACGATCCGCTCTGGAGCTACAACAAGCCCCGACAAAGCAATATTCACGACCACGGATTGGTCGCTTCTCGCGATCATCTCACTCATCTGGGGCTCCGCGTTTTTATCGACGGCGATCGCGCTGGAAGGTTTCTCGGCGGAGGCTGTGGCTTTCTTGAGAATCGCCCTTGGCGCGGCCGGACTGGCACTGATACCGTCCGCACGACGCCGTATCGATCGTGAGGACTGGCTGAAGTTGCTGGTGGTCGCAATCGCCGGTAACGCCGGGCCTGCGCTGCTGTTCGCCACCGCAATTAAAACGGTGGATTCTGCGGTGGCCGGGATGTCAATAAGCGCCGTGCCGCTAGTCAGCCTCTTCATCTGGATACTGATAAACCGATCGCTTCCGGCGCGCATCCAGCTACTCGGGCTTGTTGTCGGGTTCGCCGGCGTCGCGCTCGTGGCCACCCCTCACCTCATTGGATCG
>Ga0208879_1004120_pt1 | contig 11476 bp, 8 predicted proteins | sample Knorr_S15_td_Bot_FD_185605 | JGI IMG/M metagenome (GOLD analysis project Ga0208879, IMG submission 185605) | Marine microbial communities from Southern Atlantic Ocean transect - Knorr_S15_td_Bottom_ad_5009_LV_A (SPAdes) (version 2) | ecosystem: Environmental > Aquatic > Marine > Oceanic | place...
CGCACCAAATATAACGATGAGGAAGCGCAGCACGCTCTCAAGCGCGCTGATCAGAGTCTTCTCCGTACCATCCAATTCATCATCATCATCCCACCAGTCGACGACAGCCCCGACCAACTCGACCTCTTTCAAAGCCCAGGATAGCAGCGCACCCAGCATCAACAGTTGAGCGAGCGCAGGCAACCAGAAGGCGGCGGCGTTCGGCATCATTACGGAGGAGACAGCCAGATCCATGTCCAGGGCCAGTTGTTCGCTGACCTGCCAGAACAAGGCGGCCGCAGCGGCAATGCCGAGTGCTCCACGGCTCTCGCTGATGGTCTTCGCCGCGACCGGAGAGCGCTTCGCGAGTTTGCTGAAGACGCGAGTGACCAGTGCCATGGCCAGTAATCGGATGATGAAGCCCAGCAACACCAGGGCCAACAGAATGCCTAACGTGCCCTGGTTGAAGCCCCAATACTCATTCTCCCAGCCGGGCATCCACTTTACATACTGTTCCATCAACCCAGCTGTCTTACCCAGCCTGATTCACATTTGACAGGCGGGTATTTTTTTATTAAATATATTTTATCAGTTCTGTGCATACTTTTGTAATATTAATCAAAGCGAGTGACCAATAAACCATTTTCATCTATTTCAAGTGTTTAGGTTTTGATAAGTATAATCGGTCATATACCATTTAGTGAAATATAGCTTACTTTTCACATCCAAAGCTACACATCATCCCATAAACAAAAAACCCCACAGAAATGTGGGGCTTGATGCTGTAATGTGATGCGGTTAATCATTTACATTTTTCACACAAAGGCATGTTTACACTCGTTTCAGAATCATTGCAAGGTTTAACTATATTTTTTCTGTTGTTATACACTTTGTTAACCAGCGATTGTATTTCATACGCTTAAAAACAAAGTAATTTATTGTGCACTTGGCTTTGGCCTCTACTCTTTCTGTATCAATTTGTCGACTATTTGGCTCCATAATCAATACAAACTTATCAAATGGCCTCTCTGCGTATTGACATATGCTTGCCATTGATGATAACGCATATTCTAATTCATTCTCATAGCGATTACGATTTACCTGGATATTTAAGTGTAAAACTTTTTTACCATTTTCTCCATAAATACGTGTACGTGTTATAGGCGATAGGGATAAAGCAGCGTGCTGTCAGTCTGTAAATAAGCCATGCTGGCGGGACCACGAGGATGATTCCACAAATTAATCACATTCAATTCATTATCTATTAAAAATGTCGTAAAGTTTCCTTCATTAGATTGAATTGGTGAAAAAATGGTCATTCCATTAAATGCTTGCCCAATTAACATTTGGGAGAAAAAAATAAAACTAATAATCTTCTTATTCATATTTTTTGTTTGTATCGTATTTTCTGATTTTGAAAAAAGCAATTAACCTATAGATTCCTAAGGCGTCAAAAGGTTAAATATTCTATAATCCTAGAGTAGACTAATCCCTAACTTAAACTAAACTTAATTCAATTGATACTTAAACGCATACTAAGGGTTTACCTTGTTGTTGGTAAAACATTTGGGAAATGGATTTCTCCCATTTTCAGTGGAATTGCAATTAGTGTATTGCGCATTGTTGTATTTTTGGGTCAACAGATTGATAAAATCCTTTTTCCAAAAATTCACCGTCCCTTAAAAAACCCAATTGTTATCGTAGGGAATCCAAGATCCGGGACAACTTTTCTTCATCGTTTTTTAATTGAAAATGGATTTGGCGTTGGATCTCAATTGTGGCAAATGGTTTATCCATCCATCATTATCCAAAAAATGTTGAAACCCTTTTTACCTCTCATGGAATTTATTAGTCCTGCAAGACACCATTCCACGGGAGCCCACCAAACCAGTCTTTCTTCTGTGGAGACAGATGATGTTTCTCTATTATTCAGATTTTTTGATGGATTCTTTCTCTATGGTTTTTTTCTATCATTTGATGAGGAAGATTTGTTTGAATGGGTTGACCCTAAAATTCGAAATACATCCAAACGAGATTTTGACTGGTTTGAAACGATGTGGAGTCGAAATTTGGTGGCGAATAAAGGCGATCGGTATATTGGTAAACTATTCAGTTTGAGTGGGAATCTTCCCGCATTCCAACAAAAATTCCCGGATGCAAAAGTATTATATATGATACGTGATCCATTGGCAGTGATTCCATCTGGATTAAGTTTGGTAACAGGTGTGCTCGACAAAAAGTTTGGTTTTTGGTCTTTGGAAAAAAAGATTCAACAACGATTTATTTCCCGACTTTATAAAGCATTGCTTGAATTACTCATCCGGTTTCATGATGATTGGGTACACGATAGAATTGATAAGGAAAAAGTTCTTGTTATTCGTTTTGATTCCATGATGAATCAATTTGAATCTTTAATGACACGTATTATAGATTTTACCGGCCATGAGATGACTGATGAACTTCAAAATACAATTCAAATTGAAGCTGAAAATCAGCGACGATACGAAAGTGGTCATCGCTATAATTTGGAAAAGTTTGAACTGACCGAAGATCAAATTCGAAAAGATTGTGAACAGATTTATCGAACCTTTTTAATTTAAAATATGACAAAGAATTTTATATCATTTATTTTTCTGATTTCTCAACTCAATGGACTCGATCTTCACGGAATTGACACATTATCTCAATGGGAGACTCTTCAAACTGGAGCGATCAATGTGGCCTGGCGAGACTACCGCGGCTTCCCCATCAGCCGAGCAGAAACGACTTTAAACCACTCCATTGAAACGGTGTCTAATGCAATTCAAGATTTGGATAATTATCCGGATATATTTGATCGTGTGACAGAAACAAAAAGGCTTGAACCGGATGTGGTTCAAATTATTTTAGATATGCCTTTTCCCTTCAATGGAAGAGATTATGTCGTAAAATACACCATAGAAAATCAGAATAATTATTGGGTATTTTCCTACTCGGCGGTGGAGCATCCCAATGGGAGATTAGGGTCTCAACATGTACGGCTTCCCAATGCTGCTGGAATTTGGATTCTCACCAAAATAAATGAATCCCAAACAAAAATCGTGTATGCTTGGAATGGCGAATTGTTAGGGAATTTTCCCGAATTCGGTTTAACTCGGGCTTGGGTAACACAAGGAACAGAAGTGTTAAATTGGCTGGACGAATCCCTTACTGAAAATTAAATCATGAATAAAACCATTTCCATCATTTTCATTTCATGCCTTATGGGCAGCGAACCATCTGTTGACTTCAACGGTTATGTTGATTTTGCCCATATTTCCCGATTGTCTGATTATTCTATAATCGATATTCCTTTTCGGATGGGATCAATCGAATTTATCCATCAAAGTGATTATATTTCATTAAACGGAAATTTCACGCTTGAATACCAAACACGATCCGATTCTTATTTTTTAGGATCAAAAGATCCACAAGATTTCCGCTTAGATATGCGGGAACTTTATACAACATATAGCGGCGATAACTTTGAATTTCGGATGGGAAAACAAATTCACTCTTGGGGCAGCGTAGATGAAAATAGTCCTATGGATAATGCCAGCGCATTCGATTATTATTATATTTTCTTATTGGGGCGAGATCGCAAAATGGCAACACTATCCGGCGCACTGGATTTCTACCTTGGAGATCTAAAAGTAAATGCCGTTTTCTCTCCAATTCATACAACGAATCGAGTTCCATTGGGTGATGATGATTTTCCCATCACACTTCCCATTTATCCGGATGAAACTCAAATATTCCCCATTCAAGAATTACCATTTGAAGGTGGAATCCAGAGCACTTATTCTTTCGGAATGGGCGAAATATCCGCTTCATATTTTTCAGGGTTTGATCGTGTATTCAATTTTTCAGGTGTGAATGTTTACAGCAATTCCAGTCAAACCATTTTTTCGCCACCGGACCTTGTATTTGGGTATCGAAAAACAAATGCTCTGGGGTTTGGACTCACATTTTTAAATCCCTATTTTATTTTTCGTGGTGATTTTGCCCAATTTAATACCCAAGATTTGAATGACTCCATCGACCGACCCTATTCCAACCTTAATCTGGCCGCTATTTACGACACACTGGTTTTGAGTTTCCCCCTTCATGAGACTGCACGTTATCGACAATCCACCCTGCAAATAGAAACGGAACTCCCGTTTAAAATTAATTTTATCGGCCAAATATTTTCTCACGAAATAACTTCATTTTCTTCCGATACTTTGCCAGACGTAGAAATTGATATTCCTGGTTTTGAATTTGACTCAGATTCCATGACTCCTGAAAATTTCTTCACACCGGGAATGGGCGTTCCACTCGCGATTTTAACCAATAAGGCGGCCATCATAATTTTAGATAAAACGTTTTTGAATGAACAAGTAAAAGTATCCATAACATCCATGCTGGACCTTGCTGATTATGAAGGTGTTTCCGGATTTGCTGGTTCATTAAGTGAATATAAAATTGAATACAATGTTACCCAGGATCTATTAGGATTATTCGGTGTTACTAAAGTAATTGGATCAAAAGATCATCCGGATGGAGATCAATACCAGTTTAATAAAATGGAAGATTTTTCGCATTTCCGTTTTGAATTAAAATATTACTTTTAAAAAATAAACCACGAAGACACAAATTATTATAATGTGGATTCTTTTATCCTTCGTGCCTTCGTGGGAATTGAAAATAAAATGAAAATTAAAATAACGGGAGTTGGGTTATACCTTCCACCCAAAATTGAAACTGCAAATGACATTGCACCCAAAATCGGAAAATCAGTCGATTGGATTATTGAAAAATCTGGCGTGCGAGAACGGCGCGTTTCCACCATTGATGTGGACCAAATGGGCGCCTTGGCTGGAAAAGAAGCTTTGGGGAATGGCGGTAAACCCGATTTAATATTGAATGCTTCCGGTGTTCCAAAACAAACCATCCCGGACACATCCACCTTTTATCAACGGGAATTAGGATTTGAAGGCATTCCATCTTTCAGTATCCATTGTACCTGTCTCTCTTTTATTGCCGCTTTAAATACAGCCGCATCGTTAATTCACTCTGGTTCTTACAAACGAATTTTGATTATTTCATCGGATCGCGGAACACGTGGACGGAATTTCGATGAGCCGGAAAGCGCATCTCTTTTAGGTGATGGTGCTGCGGCTGTAGTGATTGAACCAGCTGATTCGACTGATGAAAGTGAACTTATTTATTTTGATATGAAAACTTTTCCCAGTTGCGCCAACTTAACGGAAGTCCGGGGCGGCGGAACCCATAAACATCCCCAAGATCCAACTACTACATTGGCAGATAATTTATTCACCATGGATGGGCCTGCGGTGTACAAAGTTGCTCGGAAAGAGGTATATCGCATGATGCTGAAAGCAATGAAATCCACGGGATTGAAACGGGAAGATGTGGATTGGGTGATTCCCCACCAAGCTTCCGGAAAAGCGGTGGATGCCTATATTTCTACGGGCGGATTCGCCAAAGAAAAAGTGGTGAGTATTATTTCGAAATTCGGGAATTGTGTGGCTGCTTCTGTCCCCATGGCTTTTGCCACAGCCGTGAAAGATGGACGTATCAAACGAGGTGATTTGCTTTTATTTATTGGAACCGGCGCCGGATTGTCTGCAGCCTGTGCGCTGGTAAGATATTGATTATTTCACCTTAATAAAATCTAAACTTTCTTTTTTACAATAGGTTGTAATCTAATTATCGGCTGATAGTTTAGCGACAATGTTAGATTACTCATTGGTTTCCCAAGATTCGCCAACACGTGAAATAATATCACCTACGATTATCGCTTCCCCAAGCATGCATCCATAAATTGAAGTTTCGACGTCATTTTCATTGATAGGCGCAAGTTTAGCGACAGGTTTCCCATATTTTTTACCCGTAATTTTATTATGTGTTTTCTTGACACCCTCAATTATCTGCCAACATTTTTCTATTAATTTCTTTAGAGTTGTTTTCATTCATTATTTCCAATTTTTCAATACCAGAAAATACAAATAAAACCATGCCCTTTTATTTCACCAATATCATTTTCCGGATTTGAACATCCATGCCATCTTTGATTTTTATAAAATAAATGCCAGATGGAAAGTTTCTTCCATCCCATTGGATAGTATGGGTTCCGGATTTATAGATTTTTTCATGAGAAATAATATCCACTTCATTCCCCAATAGATCAAAAACAAGAATATCCATTTTCCGGTCAAATGGAATTTGTAAGCTCAGAAGAGTAACGGGATTAAATGGATTTGGATAAGGGTGTGAAATCTTAAATTGGTATGGGAATGGACTTTCTGAAATTGAAACACTGTCACAATCCTGCGGAGTATAAACATGGAAAGCATAATAACTCTGATCCAGACTCATATCAAAATGGCTAATATTGCTTCCACAATTATTTGGATCAATAGATTCAAGACAATCAGGAATATTTTCGCATACTAGATTATCACCTATTCCAAAATAGGGATACCAAGCATTATCATCACCGCTCCAGTCCAAATCCAAGTCGCAAAAACAATCCGGTAATGTTTGCAGATTATTATTAAACAACCACAAATACGTCAGATTACTCAAATTGCAAATCGATTCAGGAATCGACAACAATTCATTATAACCGAGATCAAGGAAATACAGGTTTTCTACATTGCCGATATTATCACCTAATGATGTGAGTATATTATTATTGATATAAAAAGATTGGAGTCCGATCATTTCGCTGAATGATTCGGGCAAGACAGAAATCCGGTTCCACTCCAAATAAAGGGAAGCCAATCCAGTCAAATTCCCGATATTTTCGGGTAAAGTAAAAATCGTATCATTCACGCCGGAACTATTGCCATAATTCCCAGCCACCCAAAACCGGAGGCGACCGTTAAACCATGTTTGGGTCCCCAATTCTAACGGCGAATCATACACCAGCCCATTTTGAGAAATGATGGAATCCAAAACTTCAATATCAGCATCATATAAACATGAATCACCCACAAGAATGGTCACATTGGATGGCAATTCTGAATAATAAGTATAAGCGCTGTCACAATCCAAAACAATCGAGCTTGAACTGCAATGATTCATAAACGCTTCGCTTCCTTCTGAACTGTTGGATAAACTTGCTGTTGAATCTTTACAAATACATCGCCCATCATCTTCGTTAAAAGTGATATTAGGGGCATCCGTTTCAAATGCTTTAAATGCGCATTGTTCGTAGGACAAAGGTCCATCAACCGTTTGGGTACTATGCGTCCAATTACTAAATAAAATATTTCCACCTTGCCAAAAATAATTCCCATTTTGGTTTGAAATTTCGCAAGGTTTAAAGAACAATATATAGAGTGTGCCCGATCCACCTGCTCCACCGCCAATATTAATTGCCAAGGTTCCATCCTCACGCAAATCACCCAAAAAAGAAATAGAACGAGAAAATCTTTCTCCCGTCCCATTTTGTCCGCCATCATTCAAATCAAGGTCAAAACCACCTTCTTCATTATTGATCCGTTGAAACGTTTTGACAGATTTATCTTCATTCAAATATAAAATATAAGCCACACCTTCATTCACTTGATTTGCACCCGAAATTAGATCGGGAATTCCATCCCCATTTAAATCCCCGGTGGCGCATAGTGCATGGCCAAACATAGCACCAATTGAACCATTACTATTTTCGGTTAAAGGTAGGATTTCATCAAATCCTCCTTGATTTTCGCCAATTTTCAATTTGGAAACCACATGATAGTCTGTAGCATCCAAGGATAATATCCAAATGGCTCCACGACCGCTGTCTGCTTTAAAAGAGCCCACAGCCAACTCCATATTCCCATCTCCGTCCAAGTCTCCTATTAGGGCAACTTCACGGCCACCAAACCCATCACCGTCTTCAATACCCTCTCCAAATCCACCTTGGGTTGAACTAATTGTAACGGTGCTTTCTTCTATGATTGTTGATGTGGAATCAAAAAAGAGAATATCAATGGCACCGCGACCTTGGCCGCCATCGTTGGCATTCGGTTTACAGGCCACAAGGTCAATTCGACCGTCACCATTTAAATCACCGATGGCAGATAATCCCATGGAATTTATATTTTGATTTTTTACAAAATCCTTTACCGTTCCATCCATATTTAAATGAATAATGTAAAGGTTTTGATTAGAAGTAACGGCAATATCCGGAATAAAATCGTTATCATAATCACCTATTCCTGCCACACCATACCCAAAAAAACTTCCAGCAGTTAAGGTATCCGTAAAACCACCTTCAAGCATGGAAATTTTTTGATTGGATTGAACCGTTCCATCCTGATTCATAAATAAAATATAAACAGCTCCCGCATCTGTTGCTCCATCATCATCTGATCTGGCACCCACAACAAGATCCATTACACCATCACCATTTATATCTCCAGCATTATCATGATCGCGACTAAATCGATCACCCGAATCTAAATTCGCATCAAAACCGGACATTCCTTCTTCAATAATTACAATAGTATCAGGACCAAATATTTCAACATTTTGAGAAAAACTATTTGAGAGTAATATGAAAAAGTAAATGAAATATTTTTGAATGGATTGGGTCATCTGAGATAAATTACTTTTTGAGTTTTTGTTTGAGATTTATTGGACAATTTTATAAAATAGACCCCTGATGCAACGTTTCGAGCATTCCATATTATTTCATGTTGTCCCGATTCAATACGGCCATCGATCAAGGTTTCCACCAAACGGCCGGTTATATCGTAAATATGTAGAGACACAGTATGTTTACCCGCCGAATGGCGTGGCAACGTCTCTACCGGAATATTAAACCGGATCGTGGTGGTTGGATTAAATGGATTTGGGAAATTTGATCCTAAAGAAAATCCATTCGAACCCAAAACGGAATCATCAATAGAATTTAAATAATCACAGCTATCCGGAATCACTGCATCTGGGTTATAGTTCAATGCTTCAGGGTCCATGCATCCAATACAATTTGATATACTTTCACCACACGCAATTCTAAATTCGGTGAATAAGGGATTATCAGGCGCATTTTCTGAGAATAGGGTAAAATCAATCATGGGTGATGTTAATTCAATACCTAAGAGATTAATACCAATAGTTGCCGTTGAATTTGCTGGAACAAAGATCGAATCAATAAAAATGTCTTCGTTCTCTAAATTATCAATATAGAGACTAAATGTATCATTGATCCACCCATGATTGATCACAGTCATTTCAACAACATAGGTTGAATCGACCACAACACGAGGATCTGCAATCTCTCCAGTAAGTTCATGAATTAAGATTGAAAATGCCGATGGATAAAGATTGGGAATTCTTTCATTTCTCATGATTTTAACCATGGCACTATTTAATTTCACATTGACGTGCCACACTATTTCATCATTCCCATTTATCTCTAATAAGTTCCCCGATGAGCCGGTAGAAATGAGTGTATGCCCATTTTCAAGGCGATCACATTCTGCATTTGATGATGTAAACATATAATTGGGTAACACATATTCCCATACAACCACCGCTGATGGAATTTCTTCATCGATTTCAACTTCTACACACCTGGAGTATTGTGGTGATATATGGGTCCCATTATCAAAAAATAGGATATTACCGTTCTCAATTTTAATCGCATTATGCTGACGTGAATTATTAATCTCATTTGGGAAGTCGGGGTCAAGCATAAAATTAGGGTCACCCAATGACCAAATGATTTCCCCTGTTTCATAATCTATTTTGATGATTCTGGAAATATTTCGGATCGATAAATAAATAGTGTTTTCTATTTCATCATAATAAATGGAATTTGTATGTGACCAATCAAGATAGGTCCCATTCCAATGACTAGCATCATAGGGGTTGTATTCTTCAATGGGAATATGGTCGAATATATTCCACTCCCAAATGGTATTCCCATCCTGATCAAATTCAATAACCTTATCTCCTCTCCATAAAATCATCTCCTCACACCCAGCGCATTCCGGCGGAGATGGCAAGGTTGCAAAAACCTTAAATAAGCCAAAATAGGTACCAGTTGATGTTTTAAAAAAGTCATGATGCAGGCCATCAATCGGTGTATCAAAAACAATTTCGCCATTCAATTCAACCTCATATCCGCTATTATAGAACTGGCCTTCCCATCCTGTCCCGGTCATATTTCCATTTGGCAACATTTGAATAACACAGAATTTTACATTTTCATCAACTTCGCTGAACCAAATGGGTTCACCATTTTTATCCAATGCAGCAGAAAACCCAATATCCCTAAAATCGATTAAATTGAGCCCGGGTGTATATTCATTTTCGTTTAATTCTATCAGGGAAATATTGTTTGGGAAATTATTGGGCAAATTAGAAATAGAAAAGTAAAGTGAATCAAAACAATAGATTATATCATTCTCATTATTTCCGCATACCTGCCATCGATAGGATTTCCCCCAGGTTAAATCACTGTAAATGGATAATCTAAAACTATCGATGATGGTATCAGACAATCCGGTACTCAAGTCTGTAATGGTTAACACATATGAGTTTGCGTTAGGGACTTGTGGCCAATTAAATAAAATCTGTGTTTTGCTTAGGGTCGATAGATTGCTCGGACGGAAATCCTGCGAAAACATGATACTGACCAATCCGATATAGACTAAAACCCGTTGCATCTTCTAATCCAACTATTTTATGAGAATTAGTTGTTGAACAGTTACACTTTTACCATCATCAAATCTGATAAAATAAATTCCAGAAGCTCGATCTTTACTTTCCCATGGAATCAAATGAGACCCGACACTCAATGGTTTGTCTTTTGAGATAATTTCTACTTCAATTCCTAAAATATCATAAACCACTATATTTAACTTGGTCTCATTTTCGACAATGAGTTTCAACTGAATCTGCGAATTAAATGGATTTGGGAAAGCCGATGTTACGCGGAATGATTCAGGCAAAGTTTTCTGCCGTATTCCCATCCCTTCACAGTCCTGCTCTAAATACACCTGAAAAGAATAATAGAATTGGTCTAAGCTGATATTCAAATGCTCAGTCGTATCAATACATTCAGGGATATTCTCACATAGCATATTTCCTCCTGCTGCAAAATAGGGAAGAAAAAATGGGTCGTTTTCATCCCAAGCAAGGTTCAAATCGCAAAAGCAATCTGGAAGATCTTGTAACTGGTTATTAAAGATCCAGAGATAGGTTAGGTTTTGAAGATTACAAATGGAGTCTGGAATGGAATTGATATCATTATATCCAAGATCCAGCAGATAAAGGTTTTCCAATCCACCTATACTTCCTGGTATGGATATTAAATTATTATTGGATACATACAAGCTATTCAGTTCAGACAATTGTCCGAGACTCTCAGGTAATTCTATCAGATCATTCCATTCTAAGTATAGACTTGCCAAAGCGTCTAAATCACCAATATTCTCAGGTAAATAATTTAATTTTTCTTCAACACCCCCAAAAT
>Ga0208879_1004123_pt1 | contig 11469 bp, 11 predicted proteins | sample Knorr_S15_td_Bot_FD_185605 | JGI IMG/M metagenome (GOLD analysis project Ga0208879, IMG submission 185605) | Marine microbial communities from Southern Atlantic Ocean transect - Knorr_S15_td_Bottom_ad_5009_LV_A (SPAdes) (version 2) | ecosystem: Environmental > Aquatic > Marine > Oceanic | place...
AGCAGGGCTGTGATCAGAAAGATTGCCAACACCAACAGTCCAATCTTGGAGACGGGTGTCGATTCCTCCTCCATCGATTCACCTCAGGGCTTCATCCGGGCTTCGAATCGGCACAATTGCTGGTGGGTGGAGTAAGAGCGCCTGATCGAGATCTCAAACTCGCAGGTTGATGGTAACATCGACCTCAATTCGGATGTGACCGCGTCCATCTCCGCCTCCTCCAGCAGGAGCCAACCCCGCAACAGGGTGGATGAGGTTTTCTTCAGCAATGGTAACAGAAGGGGCAGATGTTCCACCGTGCTGTGCGGGATATTCACCAAGAGAGCATCGAAGGCATGTCTCAGGGTCGGGTCTTCGGCGAGCGCCTGTGCATCGCCACATTCGAGGCGGACGTTGTCGAATCGACTCAGATTCTCCCGCATCAATTCAACCGCGGCCGGGTTGAGGTCGCCCCCGAAGGCGGATTCAACGAGATCTGTTGATGCCAGTAAAGGCAGCAATGCCGGCCCGACGCCCGCGTATGGGTCGCAGATGTTCAGCGAACGTCCAAGCTTTTCACGGAGAAATTGGCAGCTGACCAGCGTCTCTTCGCGCTCACGCGATAAGCGTCCCGAGAAGTAGACCTGAGCTGGATCTGTCCAAATCTGATGGCCGGACTCACGCATGCACGTACGGGTTCTGGGTGTCTCATCGAACTTGATTTGAAATGTGTTTCCAGTCCTCTCGGCCAACGGAATCAGCCGGCGCACTCGGTAAATTCCTTCCACACCATCATCGTGCAGCACGAGGCGGATTCGTGGATGTTGGGTGAGCAGAGCCTGGCCGATTCCAGCACCATATTCCATCAGTTCGCCGGGCACCTTGATCAGGATGAGATCACCGAGGATCTCGTGACGTGTGGGCCAGAGTTCAGCCTTCGCTTCGACGATCGAGGGCGCGAGGAAATCGCTGAGCAAATCGCGATAGGTTTGTGTTGGTATGGGGGGTTCCTCGGCCTCGATGATTGGCCAATCACCGGCCGGAGCGCCCGCGATAATAGGGATGAGGCGGAGCTCTTCGTTGTCGGGATGGGGTCGGACGCGCGCGCCCGGCGGCAGCCAGCCCGCCTCTCGCATCGCCTTGAATACCGTGGCCGTATCGGCTCTCGGCACGCTCAAATGACGCATGTCTCTCGAAGGTGTCGACAGGCGCATCGCGCTTGACGCTGACGGAGGGGATGACGGTGGAGAACGGACTCTGGCTCATCGGGCTCGGCCCGGGCGATCTCGATTGGATGACGGTGGCGGCGCGCGATGCGGCGCGGGCTTCGGACCACCGATTCCTCGAGGGGTATACCGCTCTGCTCCCACCCGTTGAGTTGGAGCGCATGGCGTCGTTTCTCGGACCTTGGAGCCGGCGAATGCGCTCCGCGGTCGAGGACCCCACGGAGATCCTGGCTCTGGCCGCCCACAGCAAGGTGGCCTTGTTGATCGTCGGCGACCCGCTACAGGCGACCACACATGTCGACCTGCAACTGAGATGTGAGGAGCAAGGCGTCGCCTGTCATGTTCTGCACGGCGTCTCGATTACCACGATCGTGACCGGGGCCGCCGGGCTGCAGTCCTACCGATTCGGCCGCCAGTCCACCTTCACCTACCCCTATGGGGATTACCTGCCGACCTCACCGCTGGAAATCATCCTCGCCAATCGAGAGCGCGACCTGCACACCCTCGCACTTCTGGATCTGGATCCGACCGGCATGGGGGAGGATGAACAACAACCGATGACGCCAGCGGTCACCATCGACGTCCTGCGCCGGATGGCGGCTGAATTAGAGGTGGATGTAGAGGACTGGAATCTGCTGCTGTGCTCGGACATGGGCACCGCAGATGCGCGTATAATCTCGGGGACTGCAAGCGACATCGCACAGGTTGAAGGGGGGCGCATCCATTGCCTGCTCATCCCCGCGAAATTGCACGATGTCGAGAGCGAAGCACTGGAACGCTGGTGAGGGAAGCCGTCAAGCCGACCACACCACTCGCAGGCAGGAGGAAGCAACTATGGCAGGACCCGGAAAAGTGGAATTCCCTGGCCAATCGAAACGCCAGCGCATGCGTGCGCGAGGTACCAAACGCGCTTCCGAAGGCGTCAAGAGGAAATTGGAGAAGAATCTCTCCGCCCTGCTCGATGACCCCGCCTTGATTCTGCCCTCGATGGACTATATCGCCCGGCGCTGGCGCAACGATCCCGTCCAGCGCTCGATTGCGGAGTGTGCCAAGGTGATCTTGAAGAAGAACGATCGGCGTTGGCTCGGCAAGAAGATGGTGAGGCGGCGTGGAGATGGCATCGCCCGCGCGCTGGCCGGTTCTCTCCACGCCGCCCACGATGATGAGCGGAGCATGGTGGCTGTGTTCAGCCACCCGATCTTCGGCACCGCCTCCTTCGTTCGTCGAGGTGTGAGCCGACAGACCGCGCTGGTCTCCATGCAGAACCATGCCCATCCCACACTCCGACTGCTGGCCTGGGAGGAACACGCCAAGGCAGGCTGGTGGTTCTTCTCGGTGGGATCGTCGATCGTGTGCACCGGTCCGTCCCCCTCGCCGCCCGAGAATTGGTTGGCGGAGAGCGTGGTGGATGCCCCGATGAAGATCACGGCCGTCGACGGTGTATACTGCTCACCTTCTGCCACTGCGGATCTGTCGACGGCACTGCGCCTTCAGATCGGTGACGATGTTGTGATTCTGGCTGAGGAGGACCTGTCCAGTGTGGATGAGGAAGATTCCTTCACCCGCTCGGTCGCACTGCGCATGCTGCCACCCAAATTGTCCACCTTCACCGATGCTGAATGGGGTTGGAGGCCTGAGGGCTGGCCGGAGGATCGCGATCTTCCGCCCGCTGCACAAGAGAAGGTTGACGAGGTTCTCGAGGCTTGGTTGAACCTCTCACTCGCCGACTCCATCCTGCCGAAACTACTCCGTCGAGCACTGTGCAATCATCTCGATGAAGGTTGTATCATCGGTGAGCGTTGGTGGGCGATGGATGACCGTGAATCCATGTTCGAATCGATGGCCGGTTCGGCCCCCGAGAAAGCGGCGTTGGCATTGATTATTGACGAGGCTCTCCAAGAGGGAGGGCTGCATGTTCGCGGCGATGGAACCTTCGAGGAACTCGAGGAGGATGTGCTGCGCTTGGAGGAGGTGGGCTGTCATGCGAATCTCGTCGCGCTATGGCCCGAATGGGCCGATCTGGTGCTGGATGAACTGTACGGAATCACCGGCGATGCGGCGAGTGAGATCATCGAGCGCCAAGCGCGCAGAAAACAGGGCTTTGGAGCCTTTCTGAAGAAGATGGAGTCGCAGCGTGAAGAGCACCTTCTGCTCTCACGCTTCCCCTGGCGGGAGGGTGAATTGGCCGGCTTGTGCGGTCACGCCGATGCGCTGATCCGCAAGGCACGCGCCGATGGTGTGGGCGTGACAATCTCGATGGTCAAGAAGGGTAAGAGCGCGTCGGAAAAAGCGCTTGGCTGGGCATGGATATGTGTGCATGAGCGTTCCGAGTCTGAGGGGTGGCACTTCGATTCCGACGCCCGTGACAAGGGCGGGGACTGGGTTCCCGCACTTTCGGAATTGTATGCTGCGAGCGAAGGGCTTGCCAATGATTCTGAAGGAGGGCGCGAGGGCTACGTCGGCGCGATGCGCACCTTCGCCGAGCGCAGCGGCGCGACTCTTGACCTGCCCGATGCCTGAGGCTCAGACCGCCTCAAGCGCACGGGAGAGGTCCTTCCACAGGTCTGCAGCATCCTCGATGCCCACACTCAAACGAACCAATCCAGGGGTGACACCAATCTCGAGCCTGCGCGCCTCGGGTGTTGCGGCGTGGGTCATCGACCAAGGGTGATTGATCAGGCTCTCCACACCGCCGAGGCTCTCCGCGGTTGCGAACAGGTGGCTTGCGGCTGCAAAACGGCGGGCGCCGGCCTCGCCATCTTCGACTTCAAGCGAAATCATGCCACCGTAGCGGCGCATCTGGTCCGCGGCAACCGCATGGCCAGGGTGATCTGCGAGGCCCGGGTAGAGCAGACGGGTCACCTTCGGGTGATTCGCCAATCGCTCAACGATGTATTCTGCATTGTCGCAGTGTCTCTCCATTCTGAGGGCCAGCGTGCGGATGCCGCGCAGGGTGAGAAAGCAATCCAATGGACTCGGCACAGCACCGATGGTATTCTGTAGGAATCGGATTCGCTCTGTGAGAGAGGGATCTCGGGTGACGATGCAGCCTCCGATCAGGTCCGAATGCCCAGCGACATACTTCGTGGTCGAGTGGACGACGATGTCCGCACCCAATTCGAGTGGGCGTTGCAGCACAGGGCTGGCGAACGTGTTGTCGACCACGACCAACCACCCCCTATCGTGTGCCTCGGCCGAAAGCGCGGCGAGATCATGGATGTTGAGTAGGGGATTTGTGGGCGTCTCCAGCCACAACATGCGGGTGTTATCCTGGGCGCAGGCTTGCAACTCACCGGGACCGAGGTCGGAGTAGGTCGTCGCAACACCGAACTTCGAAAGCACCTCATCGAACAAACGGCCGGTGCCGCCATACAGGTCGGATGCGGCGAGGATGTGATCACCAGACTGGAGCAATTGTGTGATCGTGCTGATCGCGGCCATGCCACTGGCGAAAGCGCTGCCCGTGGCAGCGACCTCGGGAGATTCAAGCTCCGCCATCGCCGCTTCAAGCGCATCTCGAGTTGGGTTGTGGGTGCGTGAATACTCAAACCCCGTGTGATCAGCGAAATCTCTCTGCACGTAGGTCGAGGTCTGGAATATCGGCGTCTGCACAGAACCGGTTCTGCCCTCTGGATCCGCCGCGGCGTGCACCGAACGCGTCGATTCTCCAATCTTCTCACCCATCTGCTCACTCCCAGTCATCGGGCTCCCACCCGTTTGCCCGAAGCCAGTCATCATTGTAGAGTTTTGACAAGTAGGGATTTCCGGCATCTGGAAGAATGACGACAATCATCGCCTTCTCACCTCGCGCATCCGCCTCCTCGGCGAGGTCGATGGCGGTCCTGACCGCACCTCCGGCCGAGCCTCCACAGAACAGGCCCTCTTTGCGAGCCAATTCTCGTGTAACCCGGAAACAGACCTCGTCGTCGACCTGGCGGATCTCATCGATGTCGGCGAAATCTGTGGCAGGCGGGATGAAGTCCTCGCCGAATCCTTCGACAAGATAGGTGTTCGGAATCCCCATCGTGCCGTGCTCGAAGTATTCCTTGAGGATTGAACCGACCGCATCCACGCCGATGATCCTCGGCGCTTCAACACCCGCTCCCTCAGCCGCGGAATGGAGAGCAGTGGCACATCCGGTGATGGTTCCCCCCGTGCCCATCGTCGCGACGAAATGGGTGATGGTCCCCGCGGTCTGGGCCCAGATCTCCGGGCCGGTCGTCAATTCGTGGGCCCGTGGGTTCGCGAGGTGCGAATACTGGTCGGGATACCAGGCGCCGTCAATTTCCCGAGCGAGACGGGCCGCGACCTCGTAGTAGGAACGGGGGTCTTCCTTGTCGACCGCGGTCGGACAGACGTGGACCTCGGCACCGAGCGCAGCGAGAAGGTCGATCTTCTCCTGTGCCATCTTGTCGGGAATCGTGAAGATGCAGCGATAACCGCGCTGAGCAGCGACCATCGCCAGTCCGATACCGGTATTGCCGCTGGTCGCTTCGATGATCGTGCCACCGGGCTTCAGCAGGCCACTGGCCTCGCCATCGAGCACCATTTGGAGCCCGATGCGATCCTTGATTGAACCACCAGGATTGCAGCGCTCCAACTTGACCCAGACCTCGGAGCCGGTCAGATGAGCCGTCAGGCGGTTGAGGCGGATGAGAGGGCTGTTGCCAATCGCGTCGACCACACCGAGGTATGCGCCGGCTGGAAGGTCCATGTGAATCGCTTCCTGAGGATTGATATCATGCTTCGCATGGTCCGAGGAAGTCACTTTGACAGGCTATGACGTCCGTACACCCAATGGCTGCGATATTCCGCTTCACTCGCCGTGCCCTCCGACCGCATCCGCGCAAACACGAGCGAAAGGGCTTCGCGGATTGCATTTTCCCGTTGGCCACCTTCGATCAGCGGCGCGGCAATCTCGGCGAGGCGAGGTACGAGTATGAATCGCTCCGCATCTTCAGCATCGAATCCGACCACGTGATCGGTGACCTCGCTGTTGAATCCTGCGGCCTCGATCGCCTCGAGCACGACCTCGATGCTGAAGGGAACCGGGAATATATTGTCAAGGCGGCGCTCGGCCCGGGCAGCATCTTCAGCCGCCAACTCGGCGAGTAGGACCTGGCGAGCTCCATCGTCGCGCAGGTGCTCTCGCACGCCACGATACGGGTCGTGCAGGCAAGCGGCTGATGCGGGGCGCATCTCACTCTCCACATCACCACTATCCCATACCAACGTACCCTCCGGCTTGAGGGAAGCAGCGAATTGTTCGCATAAATCGCCCAACGCACGCACCGGCACCAGGTGCAGGGTTGACGAGGAGATGATGACATCCGCCTTGCGGCCATCGAGCATGTCGTCGAGTTCTCGGAATACCGTTTTTCCCTCTGCATCCTTGCCGATCGATAATTCGAAGTGGACGTCGTCGCGATGCTTGAGAATATCATACGCTTGTGAGAACCAGGATACCAGCGGGTCGATCAAGACCAACTGAATCGAGATGTCTGCGGCGTCGAGAAGTTTGAGTAATTCAATGGCCGAACCGCCCGTGCCGGTGCCGTAATCGACCACCAGCGAGCCCTCTTTGATGTGAGGCAGTGCGAGCTCGAGCAGGTGACGAACCGAGTCGGCATGCCATCCTGCGGGTCGATCGAGTTCTCCTTCGTGGTACAGGGCGCGGTGATAGGCGGTGCCGTCAGCAACTTCACTGGGTGTCAGCGCGGAGGGTGTCCATCCGCTCGCCAATACAACCCCTCATACTGGAACGGCGAGCATGGCTGATGCCTGCAATGCCTGTTCGATATCTGCCCATAGATCCTCGACATCCTCGATGCCCAGGCTGATGCGCACGAAGCCGGGTACCAAACCAGAAGCATGTCGGATCGCTTCGGGAATGAACATGTGACTCGAATTAAAGGGGCACTCCACAAGGCTTTCGACACCGCCGAGACTGGTTGCTTCGAAAATCAGGTTCAGGCTGCGCATGAAGCGCAGAGCGGCCGCGTCTCCACCTTCGACGACGAAGGCGATCATGCCGCATCCCTTGGGCATGATGCGCATCGCGAGTTCATGGTCGGGATGACTGGCGAGGGTCGGATGCATGACACTCGTGATCATCGGATGTGACTCGAGGCGCTGGGCTATATCAGCCCCATTGGCCGCGTGAATCGGCATCCGGGCGGACAACGTGCGCATGCCGCGCTCCAGCAGGTAACAGGCATTCGGGTCCGGGCCACCACCGAAGTGGACCTTCTTGGGAAAGAGTTGGGCGATCAGGTCCGCTCTACCGACCACCGCACCGCCGACGACATCGGAGTGGCCACCGAGGTACTTCGTGGTCGAGTGAATGACGAGGTCGCAACCCAATTCGATTGGCTGGCAGCCCCAAGGTGAGGCGAATGTGTTGTCGATGATGAGAATGATTCCATGACGGTGCGCAATCTCGGCCATCGCCTCGATATCACAAATCTTGAGAACGGGATTCGAGATTGTCTCGATGTAGAGAATCCGGGTATTGTCCTGAATCGCAGCCTCGTAGGAGGCGGGGTCCTGCATGTCGGCCATGGTGACCTCGATTCCGAAGCGAGGCAACTCTCCGGTCATCAGCCCATAGGTACCGCCATACACATCTGCACTGGCAACGATGTGATCGCCTTGACTGAGCAGACCCATGAGGGTGGTCGAGATTGCGGCCATACCGCTGGCGAACAGCTCGCCATCCTCCGCGCCTTCCATCGCGCAGATCTTCTGCACACAGGCCTCGCTGTTCACACTCGATAGTCGAGCATAGAGTAAGGTGTGTTGCGCTCCAGCAGCCCAACCCTCATAGCGCTCATCGGTGAGACGATAGGTCGAGGACTGGAAGATCGGTGTGTTCACCGCACCCTCGATGTGTTGGGTTCCGGAATGCACGCTGCGGGTCGCGAAGTGCATGTCGGTGTGTTCGTCGGCCATCACCCTTCCATCGAGCGTCATGACTTCAACCAAACGCCGGGAAAAACCACCAAGTGTCGAGATAATGTCGGTTCGCTTCATTATTACCGACTAATCGTCGGTATAAGTTATATGCAATCGTCTATTCGTTCATCCCATGGGTGTAGATGAGAAGGATGAGCGTATTCTCGCCATGCTGAAGATGGACTGCCGGGCCAGCACCCAGGCGATTGCAGACGCGCTGCACATGCCCCGGGTCACCGTTCATGACCGAATCCGCAGGCTTTCCGAGAAAGGCGTCATCAAGCGCTTCTCGGTTGAACTCGACCGGGCTCGCCTGGGCTATCCTCTGCACGCCTACCTTCTCGCCAACTGGGCCGGTGCACGCGGCCTGACCGACCGACGCGAGGTCGCCGAGGAAATCAGTGCCCTTCCCTTCGTGATCGGCATCGACATCGTCACCGGCCAGTGGGATTTCATCATCGAGGTGGTGGCGCGAGACATGGAGGATTTGGGCGATGCCATCCTCGATCAATTGAGCGCGATCGATGGTATGGGCCATACCCAAACCATGGTTTCATTCTACGATTTCGACGGCGCTGCAGCCGCACTAGGCTGAGTCGACCCAGTCGCCATAGGAGGTGGAGGCATTCGCTTGCCAGACCAGCACTTGTGGGGTGTCATAGGGGTGCAGTTCATTCAGTTTCTCCAGCACTTCATCGAGTCTGCTCAAGGAGACCTTCATCTGCAATCTCCACTCTGGTTCGGATTCGATCTCTCCTTGCCAGCGGTAGATGGAACGGACCGTCTCATGCTGGATGCAGGCCGCGCCGGCCTCGACCATTCGCTGAGCGAAGTCGCCGACTTCAGCCTCGATCCAAGCCCCGGGCAAGGTTGTCTGAACGATGTGAATCTGTGAACCCATGCGACCACGACGCGGTCGGTGGGGATGAAAGCGCCGCCCCAACGCTTGAAGGCCTGAAGCCATGAGACCAGCGCGGGTGGACCGATGGACTGGGAGGCGCCAATCGACTCGGGAGATGTTCCTGATGAGAATTCCAGATTCGATGTCATCATCGTCGGTGGTGGGCCGGGCGGCAGTGCCGCTGCGGGCTACATGGCGATGGCGGGACACCGCGTCCTGTTGTTGGAGAAGGCAATCTGGCCTCGCGACAAGACATGCGGAGATGCGGTCGGTGGGAAGTCACTGAAACATGTCGAAGAGCTCGGCATGAAAGCGACACTCGAGAAAACGAATCATTTCCGTGTCGATAGCATCATCTTCAGTTCCCCGAATGGCAAGGAGGTCTGTATCCCTCTCCCTGAGGAAGAGGTCGAGAATCGGGAAGCGGGGTACAGTCTACCGCGGCGCCAATTCGACACGATGATGTTTCGCAACGCCAACGAGAAGGTGCTCGCTGCTGGAGGCGCGGCCATCCAGGACTTCACCGTCAAAGAGGTCCACGTCGAGGATGATGTCATCACCGGCGTGTCAGGGCTCGTCAAAGGCGGTGAGATGAAGCGTTTCCATGCCTTGCTTACAATCGGTGCGGGAGGGTACAACTGCCCGGTCGCGCGAACGATCACCAAGCAGCACGGCGAGCCGATGGTCGACAAGGATCACTACTGCGCCGCCTACCGGGAATACTGGACCGGTGTAGGAGGTTGTGATGACTGGAAAGGTCCGATCGAGATTCACTTCATCGATGGGGTCATCCCCGGCTACTTCTGGATTTTTCCGGTCGGCAATGGTGTGGTCAATGTGGGCATCGGCATGGTCATCTCCGAGATGGACAAGCAGAAGGTCAAATTGCGTGGTCTGCAGAAATGGGTGATCGAGAACGTGCCCAAATTCAAGCCGAGATTCGAGAATGCCACCATGATCGAAGGTAGTGGAAAAGGTTCGCAGTTGCCCTTTGGCAGCCCACGTAAAAAACCGCCTTCCTTCCAGCCACGGCGAACAGCCATGGCCGGTGCGCTCTGCGTAGGCGATGCTGCATCGTTGGTCGACCCCTTCACCGGTGAGGGAATCGGCAATGCACTGCTCTCGGCAAAGCTCGCTTCGGACGTGTTCGACCGTGACCTCCACCAAGAGGGATTCACGACTGAATCTGCCACTGAATATCAAGAGACGTTGTGGAAACATCTCTGTCCGGAATTAACAAACTCATTCAAACTACAGCGTTTAGTCAGGAAGAGGCGGTTGATGAATTGGTTCATCGGCAAGGCTTCTCGCAAGGAAGAGTTGCAACGCGCACTCACGGATATGGTCGCTTCCAAGGAAGCGCAAGGTGAATTCCACTCGAAATGGTGGTTGATCAAGACGTTGATATTCTGAGGTGAACACATGGATGCTGGACTCAGTGACATCGATGCGGTATTCCTCGACCTTGATGGGACCATCTACATGGGTTCGGAACTCATCGACGGCGCGCTGGATTTCCTGGAACGTTGTGATCAGAGAGGTGTGAAACGCTTCTTCCTGTCCAATAACAGCAGTCAATCTGTGGATCAATATGTGACCAAGTTGGAAGGTTTTGGAATTCCTGCCCAGCCGGATGATGTGTTGCTGTCCACCCATGATCTGATCTCCTGGCTGGCCGTCAATGCTGTCGATGATGTCTGGTTGGTCGGCACGGAAGGGATGCGGGATATGTTGGAATCCTCGGGCATCGCCACCCGTTCAAAATCACCTCAATTCGTCGTGCTCGGATATGATACGGAAATCACCTACGACAAAATCGCCACCGCTTCGATTCACCTTCACGCCGGTGTACCGATGGTGGCGAGCCATCCCGACATGGTCTGTCCTTCGCCCGAGGGTGGGCTGCCGGATGTCGGTGCTTACATGGTGATGTTCGAGGCCAGCACAGGTGTTCGGCCCGTGCATGTATGTGGCAAGCCCCAGCCGGGGATGATTCTGCATCGGATCGAGGCGCTCGGTCTGGATCCTGCGAGATGTGCAATGGTCGGAGATCGCCTTTACACCGACATCGCGATGTCGGTGCGTGCGGGCGTGATGGGGGTTCTCGTACTGTCGGGAGAGGCGACTCAGGCAGATGTGGATGCCCTGTCTGAGGATAACATGCCCGACCTGGTCGTGGATTCGGTCGACCTGCTTCTGCGTTGAAACCACATTCTATGGACGGCCTCCAGGGGTTGTGTTCAAATGCTCTCCCGAGAACTCACGGGTGTGAGTGCGAATCCACCCCTTACCGGTGCACCATCCTGTGACATCAGTGCCCTACCCCATATCGAGGAGTGGCCACTGCTGCCCAATCATGAGGAGCATCTGGACCGATTGGAGACTTTCGGGGTGATTGAACTCGATGAG
>Ga0208879_1004124_pt1 | contig 11466 bp, 12 predicted proteins | sample Knorr_S15_td_Bot_FD_185605 | JGI IMG/M metagenome (GOLD analysis project Ga0208879, IMG submission 185605) | Marine microbial communities from Southern Atlantic Ocean transect - Knorr_S15_td_Bottom_ad_5009_LV_A (SPAdes) (version 2) | ecosystem: Environmental > Aquatic > Marine > Oceanic | place...
TTATTTCTTTAGGTGCGTCGTCTTGGAGAGTAAAGGGTTTAACAGCACTAAATTTCCCATTCTCACGAACATAAACGGCCAGATTTTCCATAATTTGCAATTCGTGTTGATTATCAATTTCCCGGACTGGACCATGGCCAATAATGACCACGACTTCATTCTTTGGATTGACGCTGATCTCCTTTGTATAGTCTAATACGATTTGCTTGGCGATTTGATGGTCATTGATGGGTTTTAAAAAAACGATATCGTCCGGCTTCAATGATTTGACTTTGGCGTAAGCATGGTCATTTCTTAACCCAAATATATATTCCCATTGTTGAGCCAAGGTATTATGCGGGGTAGTGATAATAGGAACGATATAAATTTTCTCTGCACCACTTTGCCTAAGTTCAAAAAGTGCACATTCAATGTGCTTTGATGTCATCATGCTCATCCCTAAAGAGAGGGTGGTTATGTGTTTTAAGGAAATGTCGGTCATGCTATTATAAAATTCCAGATCGCCTTCCTCACCAAAGCCGTGAGCCAGTATCAAAGCGCCCGTTTTTTGATCTGGATTTTTTTTGTCAAAGGTCCAGTAATAATTAGGGCCCATTAATTTCATCATCACCATGATTTGCTTGTTGTTAAGGTTTTTTAATCCTGGAAGATTGTGTCTAAGTTCATTGAACATCACTTCCGAGGGCATCATGCCAGCAGTGAGGTATCTTCTTCCTTCTGCATCTGATTCTTGAGGGCAGCTAACCGTAGATGTTAGTGGATGTTTTTCACTGTCATGATTCTCATTAGAGAAAACCACTTTGCCATTAAAGATAAAGATCACCAAAGTCCAAAGTATTGTATTTATCTTTGTTGTTTCCATATCACTTATTGTAATTCTTTTTAATTAGTCTCTTTTGAGTCATTTTCCAATCTCTTTCTTTTAACAGGGCTCGTTTGTCTTGTTTTTTCCTGCCTTTGGCTAACCCAATCATAACTTTGACTTTACCTTCTTTCCAGTAAAATGATAAAGGGATTAAGGTGTAACCTTTCTGTGTGACAAGCCCAGTAATTTTTGCAATTTCCTTAGATTTGAGTAGCAGTTTCCTGGTTCTTGTTGGGTCAGTCTCTTCATTTACATTTACATTCGGTAATGGAGAAATGTGCGACCCAATCAAGAATACTTCCTTGTTTTTAACCAGAGCATAGCTTTCTTTGATATTGCCTCTGTTAGATCTTAAGCTTTTTACTTCCCAGCCCTTCAGAGAGATTCCAGCTTCAATTTTTTCTTCAATGAAAAAATCAAACTTTGCTTTTTTATTCTCAATAATTGTTGTTGTCATTAGTATGGAAATTCCATTAAGCTTGGTTTCAAGTTAAATAAAGTAACAATTATAGCTCCATCCAGTTATGAGTGAAAAAATCTCTCCATCTGAACGTCAATCTATTCATGGTCAATGGTCTTCTCGGTTAGCATTTATCCTGGCAGTTTCTGGTTCTGCCGTTGGATTGGGCAACATTTGGAAATTTCCTTATATAACTGGCGTTAATGGAGGTGGGGCCTTTGTACTTGTTTATTTGCTATGCATAGTAGCGATTGGTTTGCCGATCATGATTTCTGAAATCATGTTGGGAAGAAGGGGAAGACGGAACCCAATTACCTCAATGGAACTTCTTGGCCGTGAAGAGACTGGCAGTGGGGCATGGAAATTTGTTGGTGTCATCGGTCTTGTAGCAGGATTTCTTATTTTGTCCTATTACAGCGTCATTGCAGGCTGGACCCTCAATTACTTTATTTTATCGTCAAAAGGAACGTTTACTGGTATGTTGGCCGAAGACGTAAACCAAGTTTTCAATAACTTAACCCAATCTTTTTCAACACAGGTTATTTTTCATACAATTTTCATGGCTATGACAGTTGTGATCATTGCAAAAGGGATTCGCAAAGGGTTGGAGCGAGCAGTAACAATTTTGATGCCTGCTCTTTTTCTCATTTTGATCATGCTGTTATTTTATGCCATAAGTCAGGGTAATATTTCTGAAGGATTTGCTTTTATGTTTAAACCTGATTTTACAAAATTAGATGGCAGTAGTGTGTTGGCAGCCATGGGGCATGCTTTTTTCACATTGAGTCTTGGTATGGGTTGTGTTGTTGCCTATGGAGCATATTTACCGAAGCAGCAATCAATATTTAAAGCCACGTTTGCAATCATTTTTTGTGACACTTTAATTGCCCTAGTGGCTGGTTTGGTTGTTTTTTCCATTGTTTTTGATAATAACCTTGACCCATCTCAAATTGCAGGTAAAGGATTAATTTTCAAAACACTTCCACTTGCATTTGGTCAAATACCTAGTGGCGTTTTCTTTGGTTCAATATTTTTTATATTGCTTGGATTTGCGGCATTGACATCTGCTATCAGCTTGCTTGAACCTTCTGTTGCATGGATGATTGAACGTCAAAATCTGAGTAGAGGATTGTCGGCAATCATTATGGGTTCAATCATATGGGCCCTAGGTTTACTGACCGTACTATCAGATAATGGGTTATCAGGCTTTACCTTTTGGAAAGGCACACTGTTCGAAAATTTTGATCACCTTGCTACCAACATACTATTGCCCACAAGCGGGATTTTATTCACAGTTTTTGCGGGCTGGTTTATGTCAAAAAAATCTTCTTCTGATGAGCTTGATATTAACCGTAAATTTCTGTATAAATTATGGAGATTTCTGGCAAGATACGTCGCTCCAATTGGAGTCCTTATAATTTTCTTAAATGCCATAGGGTTGTTTTAAACACTTGGCTATTATTGAACGAATAATTGAAGTAGAAGCTGCTGCCGAAAAGTTATATGAAGTTGTTTCTAATATTGAAAATTATCCTTCTTTTTTGACTTGGTGCGATTCTTCAGAAATTCTTTCAATAGAAGGCCATCTAGTTACTGCCTCATTGAGCATAAATCTCTTGGGATTCAAATCCTCAATTACCACTCTTAACCGGTTATACAGACCGAAAAAAATTGAAATGAGTCTCCGAGAAGGTCCTCTGAAGAGCTTTAAAGGTACTTGGTTTTTTGAAGTGGTTTCGTTAGAAAAAACCAGAGTCAGCTACACTATGGAATACCAGATTTCTAATCCCATAACTGACCTCTTGGTAAAGAAAAAGCTAGATTCTTTTATAGATCAGTTTGTTGGTGAGTTTGTTAAAAAATTCAAGGAGTAAAGACTAGCTAGGATTGGTTAGCACATCTTTTTCAATTTTGATTACTCTATTTCCCTCGAAGTATACAATCAACCAGTATCTTTGAGGGTCAGCTTTATTGCCAGGTTGGTAGTAATAAATATAGTCCCAGCGATTTTCTTCAAATGGTGTGCCCACCAATGGTCCACCCAGCAGGTATTTAATTTGGCTCTTCGTCATTCCAACTTCAACGCGGTCTAGAGTTTCCAATTTCAATAGATTTCCTTGTTGAACGTCCATTCTGTATACGCAGGCAGAGATGAACAAATGCAAAAGAATAACTAGAGTAATTTTTACCTTCATTGTGTACTTTTTTAGTTCAAATTAATGTGTAGAGGTTCTTTTGTCTTGACCCCAATAAAGCTTGGTTCTTAAAGTGTTAAAATAATCATAATCTTCTGGGTGTATCAGTTTTATAAATTGTGAGGAAACCTTAATCGTTAATGTATCCTCAGGATTTAATTCGGAAAAAGTGTCACCATCCAAATCTATTTCTGCTGTTTCACCTTTCCCTAGCTCAGCAGAAACATTAACTTCTGAGTGAGCAGGAACTACCAATGGCCTATCATTTAATGAATGAGGGCAAATGGGCACTAAGATTAGTGCCTCGATATCCGGTTTTAGGATTGGACCACCACAACTCAGGGCATATGCTGTTGAACCCGTTGGAGAGGCAACAATAAATCCATCGCCTTCGTGTGTGTTAATGTACTTTTGATCAATCAATATTTTAATTCGTATCATTCTTCCAGTTTCTTTTCTCTTAATGGCCACATCATTCAGCCCATAACCAATAATAGGATCCTGTAGATGTTTGTTTACAGTGGCTTTAATCAATAGCCTATTTTCCTCTGCATATTGACCACTAATGATATTTTTAATTACTTCTGCAGCTTGATCAGGATTAATATCAGTCAAAAAACCCAGTCTGCCTTTATTGATCCCAGTAATTGGAATATTGAATTTATGAGCTAATTTTGCAGACTGCAGCATGGTTCCATCTCCACCAATAGAAATAATAAGGTCGTTGTTTAAAATTTCATCAATTTTTAGGTGATTAATTTTATGTGATAATGGGGAGGAGAGGGCATTCACATCTGAATTAATTGTATATAGATCAATGTTTGTGTGCATATCTTGCAAGTCACCAAGAATAATATCCAAACTCTCCATGGAGTTGAGATCTATGGGATTTACAGTAAATAAAATTTTTTTAAAGCTTGCCTTCAATATTTAACTCTTGACTAGTTATTGTTAATTGGAAATGATAACAAATTATAATTCTCTGCAATCAAATCGACATTAATATTTTCTTGTAATTTTATTGAAACACAGATCCGTGAACATAATTGACAAAGCTGATCTTAACATGCCATCACACAGAGCAAGGCGAATTTTATCAGCAATAATTGATAAATACATCGAAGAAGGAATTCCTATTGGGTCCAAAAGCTTGTCTTTGGCAGATAATATTGGTTTAAGTCCGGCATCAATAAGGAATGTGATGTCAGACCTTGAAGAACTCGGATTCATTGCCTCGCCTTATACTTCTTCTGGAAGAGTGCCAACATCTAAAGGGTATCGTTTTTTTATAGACAGTCTCTTAAAACTTCAACCCGTTGAGGCGGCTGAACTTGAGAGGATTAAAAAAAGAGTTAATCTCCATGAAAGCAACAGTCGAGAATTAGCTATCAGTGTCTCTAATACTCTATCAGCAATAACAAAACTTGCTGGTATTGTCACAATTCCTAAACAACAAGTAACACGATTAAAAGAAATAGATTTTATTCAATTGTCCGAGAGGCGAATTTTAGCAATCATCGTTATTAATGAAACAGAAGTAGAGAATCGCATTTTGCAGATGAAGAGAGATTACTCAAAAGATGAGCTCAAACAAGCATCCAATTATATAAATACGCATTATAGAGGTAGGAGTCTAAGCTATATTAAAAAACATTTAATCAATGAACTGATGCAAACCAAAGAATCAGTAAATTCTTTAATGTCTGATCTCATTAATATGGCTGATCAGGTTTTGGATTTTTCTGAATCAGACGAATACATAGTTGCAGGGCAAAGGCGTTTAATGGATTTTCACGAGCTCGCAGATATAAAGAAATTACGACAGCTCTTTGATGCTTTTAAAGAAAAACAACAGCTATTGGAGTTATTGGACAAAAGCATGTCCACCAATGGGATCCAAATATTCATAGGCGAAGAATCAGGGTATAAAATGTTTGATAATTGCACTTTAATCACATCCCCATACACAACTGAAGACGGTGCAATTGGAGTTTTAGGGGTCATTGGACCGACTCGGATTGCCTATCAAAAAGTTATACCAATCGTTGAAATCACGGCAAAACTTCTCGGAAAATCATTGAAATAATAGAAATAGACCCTACATATCTCCTGTATGTTCAAGATAGTGGATAAGGATAAAATGAAAAACAGAAGTGATAAGGATGATGCCGATCAATCGGTGGATCACCAGGACGTTGAAAAAAAAGAAACCCCTGAAGACCAATCAGAGCTGAGTGTTGACGAGCAACTGGCCAAATCGCAAGAGGAAGCATCAAAAAACTGGGATAAAGTCCTGCGACTTCAGGCTGAAATCGAAAACCTCAGAAAAAGAACATTAAGGGATGTTGAAAATGCGAGCAGAGGCTCTATAGAAAGAGTCATTATGGAAGTGCTGCCTATTCTGGACAGTTTTGAACTGGGTTTGGATTTGAAAACTGAAACCATTGATGAATATAAAACGTTCAAAGAAGGTCAAGAAGCCAGCATGATGTTGATGAACAGTCTTTTTAATAAATTATCTATTGAAACCATTGATCCGTCTGAAATGAGATACGATCCTGGGTTACATGAGGTTATTGGTACACAAGAAGACGACTCAGTTGAACCTGGTTACATCATCAAGGTGATTCAAAAAGGTTATCGCCTTAAAGAAAGATTACTGAGACCCGCACGGGTAATTGTTCGTGCTGAAAAGAATAAAAAAGACTCTCCAACTTGAAATTTAATAAAACCATTCATATATCTATCTATCTAAGCATCAAAATAAATTATTAGGGAGTAACAAATGTCAAGAGTTATAGGAATAGATTTAGGTACAACCAATTCCTGTGTTGCCGTTATGGATGGCGGTCAGGCCAAGGTTATTGAGAATACTGAAGGAGACAGGACTACGCCTTCCGTTGTTGCGTATTTAAAAGATGAAGACAGGACATTAGTAGGGCAACCAGCAAAAAGACAGGCAGTTAGCAATCCAGAAAATACACTCTTTTCCATTAAGCGATTGATTGGTCGAAAATACGACGACTCAGTAGTGAAAAAGGATTCAGATAAAGTTCCTTTTAAAATTATTAAAGCTAAAAATGGCGATGCCTGGGTTGTTGCCAATGAAAAGGAAATAGCCCCACCAGCAATATCAGCTGAAGTGTTGAGGAAAATGAAAGAGACAGCAGAATCTTATTTGGGTGAAACAATCAAAGAAGCCGTTATAACTGTGCCTGCATACTTTAATGATTCACAACGACAAGCGACAAAAGATGCTGGAAAAATCGCGGGCTTGGATGTGAAAAGGATCATCAACGAACCAACCGCTGCAGCTTTGGCCTATGGCCTAGATAAAAAAAGAGGCGATCGAAAAATTGCGGTTTATGATCTTGGTGGTGGAACATTTGATGTATCTCTCATTGAAATTGCAGATGTTGATGGTGAAAATCAATTTGAGGTTTTAGCTACAAACGGAGACACTTTCCTTGGTGGTGAAGATTTCGACAACAGGATCATTGACCACCTGATGGATGAATTTAAAAAACAAACTGGGATGGATGTAGCTAATGATGCCCAAGCGATTCAGCGTCTTAAAGAAGCCGCAGAAAAAGCTAAAATTGAGTTGTCAAACCAAGCACAAACAGATGTAAATCTTCCATATCTAACAGCTGATGCATCTGGCCCTAAGCATCTAAATACCACGCTTACGCGTGCAAAATTAGAATCTCTTGTTGAAGACCTGATTGTTCAAACAATAGAACCATGCAAAATTGCATTAAAAGATGCAGGTCTTAGTATCAGTGATATCGATGATGTCATTCTGGTTGGTGGACAAACAAGAATGCCAAAAGTTCAGGATGAAGTTAAATCATTTTTTGCACTTGAACCAAGAAAGGATGTCAATCCTGACGAAGCGGTTGCTATTGGTGCAGCTATTCAAGGCGGTGTTTTGTCAGGCGATGTTAAGGATGTATTACTTCTTGATGTAACACCGTTGTCTTTGGGCATCGAAACTTTGGGAAGTGTGATGACAAGGCTGATTGAAAAGAACACCACCATTCCAACAAAAGCGGAACAAATTTTCTCAACAGCAGAAGACAACCAGACTGCGGTAACCATTCATGTGTTACAAGGAGAAAGAGAGAGATCACAGGACAATAATTCGCTGGGAAGATTTGATCTTACAGATATTCCAGCAAAACCTAGAGGATTGCCTCAAATTGAGGTTGCATTTGATATTGATGCCAATGGGATATTGAATGTTTCAGCAAAAGATAAAGAAACCGGAAAAGAACAAAAAATCGTTATTCAGGCCTCCAGTGGGTTAGCAGACAAGGAAATAGAGAAAATGATTTCTGAAGCAGAAGCAAACGCAGAGGAAGACAAAAAGTTTAGAGAATTGGTTGATATAAAAAACCAAGGAGATCAATTGGTCCATGCTACTGAGAAATCACTTGAAGAACTGGGTGAGAAAATTAAATCTGATGAAAGAGCAAAAGTGGAATCGGCGGTTAGTGACCTAAAGGAAGCTTTGAAAGGAGACGACAAAGGAACAATAGAAATTAAACTAAAATCCTTAGGCGAAGCGTCAGTTGGCATTGCCCAAAAGGTTTTTGAAGAAGCTCAAAAGAAAGCCAAGGAATCTCAAGGAAACGGCAGTTCTTCAGAAAGTGACAGCGTTGTTGATGCCGAGTATGAGGAAGTTAATGAGGAAGTTAATGAGGAAGATAAACCCGAAAAAAATAAGTCTTAAACGGTTGCAGAACTCTCATTAATTAAAAATAATCTTAAAGGATAGATCTTATGATCTATCCTCTTCGGTATGTAGGTCATTCAAATGAGTAAACAAGATTTTTATCAGACTCTCGGCATAGCAAAGAATTCGACCGATGCTGAAATAAAAAAAGCATACCGAAGATTGGCAATGAAACACCATCCTGATCGTAATCCAGGTAACAAAGCTTCAGAAGAAAAATTTAAGGAAGGCAAAGAGGCCTACGAAGTCTTATCAGACTCTCGGCATAGCAAAGAATTCGACCGATGCTGAAATAAAAAAAGCATACCGAAGATTGGCAATGAAACACCATCCTGATCGTAATCCAGATAACAAAGCTTCAGAACAAAAATTTAAGGAAGGCAAAGAGGCCTACGAAGTCTTATCAGACTCCCAAAAGAGGTCAACGTATGATCAATTTGGACATGCAGGCATGAATACCCAATCTGGTATGGGTGGTGGTTTTAATCCAGGAGACTCAATTAACGACATCTTTGGAGATATGTTTGGAGATATCTTTGGCTCTAGAAGAGGTCGGCGGTCTAACATACAGAGAGGCTCAGACTTACGCTATAATATTACACTTGATTTAGAGCAGGCTGTTTTTGGAGATACCATCAAAATCAAAGTCCCATCATTAACCACCTGTTCACCGTGCAAAGGTTCAGGTGCAAAAACAGGAACATCTCTTGCGACGTGTCAAAAATGTGATGGTAGAGGCAACGTTAGAACCCAGCAGGGATTTTTTACACTTCAACAAACATGTCCCGCATGTCGGGGAACTGGACAAACCATCCCTTTTCCATGCACTGATTGCAATGGTTCAGGAAGGGTCCAAAAAAATAGAACTATATCAATAAAAATACCTTCTGGTGTTGATAATGATGATCGTATTCGTTTATCCAATGAGGGTGAAGCAGGCATTAGCGGAGGACCAGCTGGGGATCTTTATGTTGACATAACTGTTAGAGAACACAGCATCTTCACCCGAGAGGGGAGCAACCTTTTTTGCAATGTTCCCACCAGTTTTTCAACTGCTGTACTCGGTGGAGTTGTCAAAGTACCAACCATAGATGGTGCCGTAAATCTAACAATACCTTCTGAGACTCAATCGGGAAAAGTTTTTAGATTAAAAGGAAAAGGTATAACCTCTTACCGAGATACAAGAATTGGTAATTTGTATTGCAAGCTTCAGATTGAAACTCCTGTTAATCTCGATTCAAAGCAAAAGAGTCTTCTGAAGCAATTTGAAGAATCGATTAATTCAAGTTCCAAAAATCACAGACCACATAAAAGTAGTTGGAAGAAAAATGTCAAACAATTTTTCGACCGTTTGGGGATTTAAACATGCAGTCATCAACTAAAAAAGCATAATCCATAGATTGATCCTCCACCCAAATCACAGTATTTAATGCCTGAATCACCGTTTATATTGTTTGGCCAACAACATCTAATTGCTTTGGCTCTATCAGCACTCATCATAATTTATTTCCCTCTTTATGCTAAAAACCATTTATCAAAAGACTGTCAAGAAACTACTGTAAAAATTTTAGCCATTTTTTTAATTGCCCATGAACTATCTAAACTTTTTTACAGAACTTATTTTTTTGGAGATGAGTTAGTCAAAGTAATCCCATTGCACGCATGAAATTTATCTGCGTCCTTGATTGCCATTTATTTATTCACTCGGAAAAAAGTTTTTTTTGAAGTTGCTTACTATTGGGGGGGCAATGGCTTTACTGACTCCTGATTTATTGTATGCATTCCCTGACGTTGAATGGTTTCCTTTGTTCACAGGACATGGTGTCATGATCATGGCAATATTTTTTTCTATGTTCTGCCACAATATTTCTCCAACAAAACACTCTTTTAGAAGAGTGGCTTTGATAACACTGAGCTTATTACCTGTGATTTATATCATTAATACTTTACTTGGCCCTCCTGCAAACTACTGGTATTTAAACACCAAACCAGAAGCAGATTCATTGATGAGTTTTATGCTTTCACCTCCATTTCATATTCCTATAGCAATGGGGATAGCTTTGGGAATTTTCTATTTATTACACATCCCTTTTAGGAAACAATTATAGATAATTTCAATTAAATAGTGACATCGCTTATTTTTGACAATAAGATGTCACGGGTTCCGAACGGAATTTAAGGGAAGGATCCTAAATTAGGCTCTTTCCCTTTTTGCGAGTACATGCGTAAAAGGAATAGAAATTGATATCAGCTCTGTTGGCACTTGAAGATGGAACAATATTTTCTGGTAAATCAATTGGTGTTAATGGAGAGACTTCCGGCGAAGTAGTTTTTAATACCGCTATGACCGGGTATCAGGAGATTCTCACAGATCCCTCTTATTTTAAGCAGCTTGTGACCTTAACATACCCCCACATTGGCAACACAGGTACTAATAAATATGATTTTGAAAGCTCCAGAGCTTTTGCTTCTGGTTTAATCATTAGAGATCTTTCTCCAATTGCAAGCAATTGGAGAAAGGAAAATGATTTGGATGTTTTTTTAAAAACGCAGAATATTGTGGCTATTGCGGACATTGATACTCGAAAACTAACTAATCACATAAGGTCCAACGGTGCGCTTAGGGGGTGCATAATTAATAATGAACTTAATGAGCAATCTGCTATCAAAAAGGCACTTGAGTTTCCAGGATTGTCAGGGCTGGATTTGGCAAAAGTAGTAACAACAGATGCCCCATACAACTGGAATAAAGGGCAACACGATATCTATGGAGGTAAAAAAGAAAGAGCAACAATACATTTCCACGTGGTGGCATATGATTTTGGCATCAAGCGAAATATTTTAAGATTATTAGTAGACCATGGTTGCAGGGTTACAGTAATTCCTGCAATGACAACTGCAGAAGAGGTCCTATCTATGAAGCCCGATGGTGTTTTTTTATCAAATGGTCCTGGAGATCCAGAACCCTGTGTTTATGCGATTAGGGCTATTCAAAAACTCCTGAAACAGAGAATACCGATTTTTGGCATCTGTCTTGGCCATCAATTGCTTGCTCTTGCTAGTGGTGCAAAAACAACTAAGATGAAATTTGGTCATCATGGTACCAACCATCCAGTTCAGGATATAAAAACAGGGCAAGTTTTAATTACAAGTCAAAATCACGGGTTCACCGTAGATGAGAAGACATTACCAAATTCTGTGAATGTTA
>Ga0208879_1004125_pt1 | contig 11466 bp, 8 predicted proteins | sample Knorr_S15_td_Bot_FD_185605 | JGI IMG/M metagenome (GOLD analysis project Ga0208879, IMG submission 185605) | Marine microbial communities from Southern Atlantic Ocean transect - Knorr_S15_td_Bottom_ad_5009_LV_A (SPAdes) (version 2) | ecosystem: Environmental > Aquatic > Marine > Oceanic | place...
GATAGAGTTAGTCCGATAGTACGCATGCAGGTGAAAAAACAATTGAAAGAGATTGAGAAAGAATCTAAACAAAAGAAAACACCAAAAGATCGTAAGGAATCTTTCGTTTTATAGTTCAATCTTTTATCCAGTCTTTTATGCAAACCTTTCGGGGGTTCCTGGAAGGTTTATTTTTATAGGTATATAAATGAAAATAGTCTTCATGGGGAATCCGGAATTTGCCGTGCCGAGTTTGAAAAAACTTGCTGCAAGCAATCATGAAATTTTATCCGTGGTTACTAATCCTCCAAAACCAGCGGGTAGGGGAAGAAAACATATAAATACACCTGTGGCAAAATGTGCTGAAGATTTAAACCTTAATGTGATGGAAATCGATAACCTCAATTCTGAAGATACAATACAGAATCTACACAAATTGAATGCTGATGTTTTTACGGTTGTCGCTTATCGAATACTACCAAAAGAAATAATCGCTATTCCCGCAAAGGGATCCATTAACTTACATGGATCTCTATTACCAAAATACCGTGGCGCTGCCCCAATTCAATGGTCATTAATTAATGGTGACAGCGAAACAGGATTAACGACATTCATCCTTCAGCCCAAAGTGGATACTGGAAATGTTCTACAGCAGAAAAAGATCGCAATCGATCAAGATGACAATTATGGATCTCTTGCAGAAAAAATGAGTAATGCTGGAGCTGAATTATTGGTCGAAACGATGGACGAGTTTGAAAAAGGAAATTTAAATCCATATGCTCAAGATGATGTTAAAGCTACTACAGCTCGAAAAATTTCAGCTGAAATGACCATAATCAATTGGCAAAAATCAGCGCAGGAAATTCATAATCTCATTCGTGGATTAACTCCGTCACCAGGTGTCCATACTTTATTATCAGGAAAAGGCCTGAAAATATTTGAAACAGAATTCATTAAAGAAAATTCTGCTCTAAATAAAGGAGAAATTTCAATAATTGAAAAGAAGTACTTTTCTATCCAAACAGGTGCTGGCCAATTAATTGTGTTGCAAGTACAATTGGAAGGTAAACGGCGTATGAGTACTGGTGATTTTCTGCGTGGTGTGCAATTCGAAGTTGGAACTTGCTTAGGCTGATATGGATCCACTGCGCAGGCACGCAGTTAATGTTCTTACTATTTTTGACAAAAAAAACGGTCAATTAAAAAATATTCGTGATGTGTATTGTAAAAAGCACGATATCGCTGGCATTCATCGCCAGCGGCTCACAGCAATAACCAATGATGTTATTCGCTGGAGAGGCCGCTTGGATCATTGGATGAATGGACTTTTAAATAAACCCAATCAGAAGATGCAGCCAGAATTGAAAAACGTATTACGCGCTGGTTTGTATGAAGTTGTTATGGATGAAACAACACCGGCATACGCAGCTGTTAATGCTTATGTTGAAATTGCTAAAAGAACCTTGGGAAATGGTCCGGGGAAATTGACAAATGCGATTTTAAGAAAAACGACTGAATTGAATAGTATAAGTAAACCCGATAACTGTGAATTAAATACATGGCACTCATATCCTTTATGGCTTTGGGAAAAATGGACAAAACAGTTTGGGAGCAATAAAACAATCGCATTAGTAAAATATTTTAATGAAAAACCTAAAATGGATATTCGTCGGAATGATTCACAGTTGAGCCATGAAGAGTTGAATTCATTTTGTGATGAGCATGATATTAATATTGAACTATGGAACAATTCAGAAATCTTTTACAAAGTGCAGCGCAATATGGCCGAATTGAATATTTTGATAGTTGCTGGAAAAGTCGGTGTTCAAAATAGAGCATCAGGAATGGTCGTTGAATTACTTGATCCTAAACCAGGAGAAACTATTCTGGATGTATGTGCGGCACCCGGGACGAAAGCTGCTTACACTGCTGAATTAATGGCTGGTGATGGTAAACTTTATGTTTCAGACAGTCGAGCAGACAGACTGGAAAAATTTGAACCAACTTTTGAAAATATTGCTGTTGATGTAAAAGATGCTTCAAAAGATCAATACCCCATTGCTGATGCGGTATTGATCGACGCACCATGTTCTGGAACAGGGGTGATTGGAAAAAAACCCGATATTCGCTGGCGAAGGTCTCAAAATGAAATGAACGAATTTGTTGCACTGCAGGGCAATATATTGAATCATATGAGCCAGTTTCTTAAACCAGTTGGAAGAATAATTTATTCTACCTGTTCGATTGAACCGGAAGAAAATTGGGGTGTGGTTGATGCCTTTCTTAAATTAAATACTAATTTTTATATGGATATGGAAACAAACATCATTCCTGACAGTTGGCTGGATAATAGAGGTGCTTTGGCACCCTTCCCTTCGGAAAGCAAAACGGATGGAATGTTTGCTGTCAAATTAATTAATGGATCTGAATAATAAACTCACACAGTACTTATCAGCTTTTGGAGCTATATCCTTTGTGGTTGTTATTTTATTCGAATATATTATCATGCCGATGTATACACGCCATAATACAGGACAATACCTCATGGATGTTCAAGGAAAAACACTGGAAGAAGCCATCGCCATGATAGAAGCTGAAGATTTTCGTGCCATTGTGAGTGATACCATGTACACGAATAAAGTTGCTGAAGGAATAGTTGTAGACCAATATCCAAAACCAAACATGAAAGTAAAAACAGGGCGTACTGTTCGTCTTAAAATATCCACTTCAGAAAAATTGGTTTCTATTCCAAATCTTATTGGGCAATCCTTACGCAGTGCCGAACTTATCTTGCAGCAGGTAGGTTTACTCGTTGATACTGTATATTCTGAATACAATCCCGAGTATCCAAAAGGAACGATCGCCTGGCAGTATCCGAAGGCAAATGACACCATGAAAAAAGGATTCGGGATTCAAGTTACAGTCAGTAAAGGCTTACCGCCTGATTTTTACCAAGTTCCCAATGTGATTGGCTTGAGCTTAAATCAGGCCAAAGAATATTTAGCTAAAGCTAGACTAAAAGTAGGAAAAATTTCCTATCATGAAGATCAAGATCTGGTACCCTATACTGTCTTGGATCAATCCATTAGCGAGGGTACAGTCTTGGACAGAGCCATGAATATTGATCTGGTTGTAAGTGTTTTGGACCTTCAGGATATTTTTAATCAACTCACCAATGAACCTTAAATGATCAGTTCAGGAGAAATCGGTCGCAAGCTGATTCACCTCTTTAATCTGAGTATTCCCATAAGCTATGTGTATATAATCCCTTATAAGAATCAGATGACAATAACCATGATCGTTTTCGCAATTTTATTTGTAATCATTGACCTGGCGAGGATGCGTTCAGGATTTGTTAAAAAAATCTTCAATAAATTATTCAATTTCATGATGCGGGAGCATGAGATCGGCGGCCGGTTTACAGGTGCCACATGGGTTCTGATTATTTCAGTTCCGATCATTTATTTCTTCCCAAAGGAAATTGCGGTTTTGAGTCTTGTATATATGTCTTTGGGTGATATTGCAGCAGCAATTATCGGCCAGTCTTTTGGCAAAACAAAGATTGGCAAAAAAACACTGGAAGGGTCGATCGGTTGTTTAACAGTATGTGCTGTCGCCGCGTTGATTATCAATAATGTTCCTTTATTAGTATCAATGAGCGGTGCTGTAATGGCGACAATTTTTGAGGCACTACCTATCAATATTGATGATAATATACTGATCCCAATTGGCGCTGGAACCACCATGGTAGTAGTGAGTTCTTTTATCGTATGACATTTTTAGCACCGTCACTGTTGTGGGGATTACTCGCATCCGCTATTCCCATTATTATTCATTTGATCAGTCTCACTAAAACCAAGGAAATGGAATTCAGCTCCATTCGCTTTCTGGAAGAAATGAAACATGAATCCATTCGTAACCTGCAGATCAAACAGTGGCTGTTAGTGTTATTAAGGACATTAATGATCGTAGCATTGGTGCTCATGGTTGCCCGACCAACGACTGAAGGCTTTATTTCCAGCTGGTTGAAAGGCGATGTTGATTCAAGAGCAGTTGTTATTATTGATAATTCAGCCAGTATGTCAATGGAAGGTGAAAATGGATCATTATTGGAAAACGCAAAACGGCAATCCAAGTCCCTTATTCAAAAACTGGATGAAAAGACAAACGTTGAGATATTTCAATCAAACCCCTTGAAATTGATCTATAGTGGAAAGCAGGACCGTGTCCATAGTATCAACAAAGCCATTAATACAATTACTCAAACAGCAACTGCTGATAAACTATGGTTAGACATTATTACAACCCTGCAATCAGCTGAACAACATGAAATAAATAAAGAGTGCTTTATCTTCAGTGATCTTCAATCTTTACCAGATACTTCATCTGTGAACCAGTTACAAAATGAACTTAATGAATGGAAGCTATATTTTATTGGACAAGAGACAGTTCAAGACAATATTGGTATTTATGAAGTGCTCCCGGCGAGCCAGGTCATGCTGCCGGATAATTTAATTAAACTGAATACGCTTGTTACAAATGAAAGCAATTTTGAAAAACGAAATGTACCTATTGAATTATACCTAAATAATGAAAGAGTAGGACAGGTTGTAACAGCGTTCAATCCGGCGAAAGGGAAAGAATTCTCATTTCAGGCTTATCCGGGAAAAAGCGGTGTTATCCGTGGAAAAATGACTATTCCAGCAGATGATTTTGCTTATGACAATGAGCAATCATTTGAATTGTCCATCCCCAAACAAATATCCTGTATGCTGATTGGCGAATCAGTGGAAGATGTATTCTTACTTGAAGAAGCACTTAAATCCATCAGCGGTGAAAATGAATATGTCTACCTGTATAGAAAGATCATGCCAGCCATTGACAAACTTTTCCTTGAAGACACCGATGTATTGATCTTGCACAGACCCAATAATATTTCAATGAAAGCACTGGATGACATTCAGCGCTTTGCTGCCAGAGGTGGAGGGTTGATTTGGATTTCAGATACGAATGAGCAACAAACATCGTCTGCAATAGAATCAGCGCTGAAATTGCCAATTTATGTGCAGACAATAAATGCTGGAGCTGAATCATATTATGCTGTTGAAATATCCCAAAAACAGCATGCTCTTTTTGCAGATCTGACCGTTCGAAAGATTTCCGCTGAACTCCCGGAAGTTTTCAGTTATACAAGAGTACGACCTCGCTTGAATCAGAATGTCATCTTAGCCATGCATAATGGTGACCCATTTTTGCTGGAATACAGGCTGATCGGCGGCCATGTATATTATTTTTCATCCCCCATTGGATTAGCATGGAATGATTTTGCTTTGCGGGGACTATTTGTCCCCTTGCTGCATCGCATGCTAATTCTTTTAGCGACGGACGAAAGCAATACTCTACCGGTTTTTGCTGGAGAAATAAAAGAAATAAATATGACCAAAAAACTTTTGAATGCCAAATGGGAAGTGTATTCACCTTCGGGTAAGCAAATTCTCTTGATCCCGGATTATAATAAGGAAGCACTGATTATTGAGCAAACGGAAGAATTGGGATCATATGAAATCTATGCTGATGGTGAATTTTATACAGCATTTTCAACGCAACTTGATCCCCATGAGCGTCCAGTAAATAGAGCGTCTGGCCAGTCGATTGTAAATGCAGTCGGTGCATCGCGAGCACAATATATTTCACCCGGTCAAAACGCATCCGCTGTGCTGCAGGACTTAAGGTATGGAAAGGCATTATGGCGAAATTTTTTAATTATAGCTATCGTTTTACTATTGCTTGAAACGATCATTGGTCGGCCAAACACACAAGCCTTGAAATCTGAAGACTAATGCAAGAGCTTGATTTAAAGCAAGAAAAAGCACTCATGGTGGGTGTAATTCACGGCGAAGTGGATGAAGCCACTGCTTATGAACATTTAGAAGAATTAGAACTCTTAGCAGTTACAGCCGGAGCCGAAGTTGTAGGTCAGATCACTCAACGGTTGAATAAATTGAATCCACAATTTTTGGTGGGCAAAGGCAAGGCGGATCAAATTGTTGAACAGGCCAAAGAACTGGATGCACAGCTTATCATTTTTGACGATGATCTGTCCTCTGCACAAGCTAAGAATTTTATGAATCTGACTGATAATCTAAAGGTGATTGATCGGAGTGCCATCATTCTAGATATTTTTCGCCAACATGCCAAATCCCGCGAGGCAAAGACTCAGGTTGAACTGGCACATTTAGAATATTTACTGCCACGGTTAACCCGGCAATGGACACACCTTGAACGGCAGATGGGTGGTATCGGAACACGCGCTGGTATGGGGGAAAAGCAAATTGAAATTGACCGGCGGCTGATACGCACACGGATTTCCAAATTAAAGAAAGAACTGATTAAGATCGATCAAGAAAGGATAATCCAAAGCAGGGGCAGGCAGAAATTTTTCCGCGCTGCGCTGGTGGGGTATACCAATGCCGGTAAATCAACACTCATGAATGCCTTATCTGATGCGGATGTATACGTGCAAGACCAATTGTTCGCCACACTGGATACAACCATTCGTCAAGTAGATATAAATGATTCTCACAAAATATTATTAAGTGATACAGTGGGGTTTGTCCGCAAACTGCCCCATGACCTGGTGGCTAGTTTTAGAAGCACATTAAAAGAAGTGGTTGATGCAGATCTTTTATTGCTTGTACTTGATGCATCGTCTCCACAAGTTTTAGACCACTACAATACAATCAAAAACGTCCTTGAAGAAATTGCTGCTGGAGATAAACGCAATTTGATTGTGTTGAATAAGATCGACCTGGTAGAGGACATGCAGGTTTTGAATCAATTGAAGCAATCGTTTCCAGATGCAGTCATGATTTCTGCACTGGATAAACTTCGCTTAGATGAACTCTTAAAATCAATTCAATCCATCATGGATGAAAGTTTCCAAACTGTAGAAGTCGATATACCTTTTACTGATGGGAAAACAATTTCAGAAATCCAGGATGATATGGATGTGCTGCATCGTGAATATTATAATGAAGGTGTCCGTATGACCATCAAGGGGCCCAGCAGAAAAATCCAAAAGATTTTAGGTCAATTGACATAAAAAAACCCCGACATTTTACTAAACACCGGGGTTTAAAAATATCCCGCTTTGAGTGTTTTTCAGGATCATGATTATCATGAGTGGCGGCCTCCTGTCAACAGCAAACTTCCTTTACTCCAGAGAACCAGAGAAGGCCTGTTTTTTGCCGGCAGAGTAGAGCCTCCAAGGGTAATTATTGAAGATCCTGAAATAACGTGTCTCAAGCGGGAATTGTTAAAAAGCTAGTTTAAATTTATCCGATCAAACGACCGGTAACAAGGGTTAATTGGATTCTTTTTTGGGTGGGGAGATTTTATCTGGGTAGAGATCTGTTTCGCCTTCACTTTTAGCAATAATCACAGCTCCAATGCTGTCACTGGTAACGTTTACCATCGTTCTAAACATATCCAAGGGTCGATCCACAGCCAGCATGGTGCCCACGATAACACCCACTTCAGGATGATCGCTGATTCCAACGGCATCCAATACGACAAAAATCATTACCAATCCCGCAGACGGAATGGCTGCAGCGCCTACTGATGCTAAAAAGGCAGTTAAAACAATTACGAACTGTTGTGCAATGTTCAAGTCAAAACCGATTGCTTGGGAAATAAATAAAACACCGGCACATTCGTATAATGCAGTTCCATCCATATTGATGGTTGCACCCAATGGCAATACAAAACTGGTTGTTTTATTCGAAACGCCCACCTCATTTTCAACACAATCCATTGTAACGGGAAGAGTTGCACCGGAAGAACTAGTAGAAAATGCTGTCATGAACGCAGGGGCCATGGCTTTTAAATGCTTGATTGGATTGAGGCGCGTAAACAGATAGAAAATGATGGGCAGCGTAATCATCCAGTGAATCAGCAATCCGGATACAATTGTAAACATATATAATCCGACTGCTTTAAATAAATCAAAACCAGAAGTAGCCACTGCTTTTGTTATTAAACCGAAGACACCAATGGGTAATAGTGTAATAATGCCATGAGTGAGTTTCATCATTGCTTGAAAGCCATAATCAAAGAAATGCGTCATCATTTCCTGCGGTCTTCCGGTAAGCCGAGTAATTGCGAATCCAAAAACAATTGACCAAAAAATGACACCTAACATATCGCCATTAGCCATGGCTGCAATGGGATTCAACGGAATCATTCGAATGATGATTTCTCCCAGAGAGGACGGTTTTTGCAAAGAGCTTGAATCAAATGATTGAACAGATCCGGAAATTTCAACACCTACACCGGGTTGTATGATATTGGTTAAAATCAGTCCGACCAGAATAGCTAAAATGGATGTTACAAAATAGTATACAAATGTTTTAGCTCCCATTCGCCCCAAGGTTTTGCTATCGCCTAAACTGGCTACACCAGTTGTGATGGAAAATAAAATTAACGGAACAATAATCATTTTCAATAAGCGCATGAATATTGTTCCCAACGGAGCGACAAAGAGAGCGTCCTCTTTAAAAATCAGGGCAAAGATTGTGCCCAGAGCCATGGCAATCAATACACGCCAGTGAAGTTTCAGTTTTTTCATAAATAAAGTCCCTTATTAGTCAGAATTGAGTTTAATAATATCTGCCAATGCAGTTTTATAAGGCGGGAAATTTAGCAGGTAAGTATAAAATCATAAACTGTCAATCTTCAGCATTGCGCTTGGCTTCTTCATAGGATTTATAATAGGATTCACCGAATTCAGAAAAGAAACCTGTGCCCGGTTTTTCTTTAATTCTTTTGAAGAATACTTTGGCGATAGTATCGAACAGATCTTGAAAACTGGCCAGGGCTGAACCCAGTTGCTTTGATAATGATCTATTCTGCAAGCTGCTTCAATGCCAGTTTTAAATCATTGGTGGGCAGGTTGCAGACGAAATCTTTGCAGACATAGGCTGTTGGTTTTCCATTAAGCATTGTTTGAGTTCCTGTCCAAGGTGCTATTTTAGCTAAATTTTCCCCATCTTTAAAAAGAATCACTTTAGAAGGATTGTATTGGCTACGAATAGTTTTTAAAAATAAATCTGTTTCTTCATTATCATCACCAACCACCACCACTTCCTTGGCCTCCAAACTAAACATAAAACCGGTAAGCATTTTGGTATAACTAGATGGATTGCGTTCAAGTTCGCTAGCAAAGGTTAACAACGTTTTTTCTGCTTTATCCAGCCAATCCATATTGCTGGTAATGCGGGCCAGTCGATTCAGTATGCTCACTGCTACAGAATTTCCGGATGGGATAGCACCATCATAAGCGGTCATAGCACGAACAATGAGCTTTTCAGCATGATCAGCACCTAAATAGAATCCACCGCCTTCTTCATTCCAAAAATCTTCCACCATGAGTTCTGTTAATGAGATCGCCGCTTCCAGATTGGCCGGATTGAAATTGGCTTCATACAATTCCAGCAGTCCCCAGATCATAAATGCATAATCATCTAAATGGGCATCTAAAGAAGATATATTGTTGCGGTGTCGTTTGAAAAGCCGGCCATCATCAGTGCGTAATTCCTGCAAAACAAAATCAGCCGCTTTTTGTGCTGCTTGTGCATAAGCAGGGTCATCCAAAGCAATGCTGCCTTTTGCCAAAGCCGCGATCATGAGTCCGTTCCAATCTGTGAGAATTTTGTCATCTTTTATAGGATGGATACGTTTTTCACGTACATCAAAAAGCGTTTGGCGCCATCCAGATATTTTACCATGAAGTTCATCTGCAGTCATGTCCATATCTTCAGCAATGTATTTAATTCGCTTTTGCAAGTGCAGGATGTTATGACCGCTTTGCTGTCCGGAAGCTTCATCATGAAAGTTGCCTTCGGGATTGACATTAAAAATCGTATTAAAAGTAAGACCATCCTCCGGACCAAGGATATCAAGAATCTCTTGCTCGGTCCAAACATAAAATTTTCCTTCTTCGCCTTCACTGTCGGCATCTTCGGCTGAATAAAAGCCTCCTTTTTCGCTGATCATGTCTCTCAAAACATATGAAAAAATATCACGAACAGTATTGGCATAAAGTTCATTTTTTGTGATCTGATATACTTCAGAATAAGCCATGGAAATCATTGCTTGATCATAAAGCATTTTTTCAAAATGGGGCACGAGCCATTTTTTATCTGTAGAATAGCGATGAAAGCCATAGCCAATTTGATCGTAAATGCCACCAAGACGCATATTTTTAAGAGTTTTTTCCACCAATAGTAGGGCTTTTGAATTTTTTGTGCGGTGGTAGAAACGCAATAAATACATCAGATTATGGGGTGAAGGGAATTTGGGAGCTTTATTAAATCCACCATATTGATTGTCAAAATTCTGATTATAATATCCATAGGCAGCTTCTAATACACTTTCATCTATGGAATCACCCAATGTTCGTGTATTTGCGCGAATCAAATAAGATTTGACCTGATCAACCGATTTCATGATTTCATCACGTTTGTTGGTCCAGGCGTCATTTAAAATGGGTAAAAGCTGCAGCATTCCTGATCGCCGACCAATCTTGTCTTTAGGTATGTAAGTCCCTGCAAAAAAAGGTTCTTTTTCTGGTGTCATTATGATGGTCAAGGGCCAGCCGCCTCTGCCGGTCATAGCCTGGCAGACGGACATATAGACATGGTCAATTTCCGGAAGTTCTTCCCGATCCACTTTAATATTCACAAACCATTGATTCATAAGTTTGGCCACACTGTCATCTTCAAATGATTCGTGCTCCATCACGTGGCACCAGTGGCAGGTGGAATAACCAATGGACAGAAAAATGGGTTTATCCTCTGTTTTGGCCTTGGCAAAGGCTTCTTCACCCCAGGGGTACCAATCTACTGGATTATCGGCGTGCTGGAGTAAGTAAGGGCTTTGCTCTTGGGCTAAGCGGTTCACAGTATGTGCACCTTCTTTGGCAGAGCACGCTGTAATAGACAGCAAGAGCAGAGGAAGATATAAAGACTTGATTTGATGCATAGCACTGTTGGAATTTGCAAACTCTAAAATTAATTTCACAGGCGCAAGATGAATCAACCCTCCCTTAAATATGTTTTTCTTATCACCGCCCTCGTGGCACTAACCATTTATTTTATTATGATGAATGCAACAACCTTTCAATTCCATTCTGTCCGTGATGATTTCATGGACTGGCATTTTGCCAATAATCCTACATCAGCTACGTGGATCGGCATTCACGATTACGATGGTGAATTGCCAGACATCAGCACCAAAGGCCGTGAAAAAGAACGTGCTCATTTGCTTGAAGTCAAAGAAAAGCTGGAAGCCATCGATTCTGAAACGCTAAATGACAATGATCGTATCGACCGCCAGATTTTATTGGATATGATTGAATCGAGTTTTTTCAACATGGATGAGCTGCAGAGTTTTTCCTGGAATCCAATGCAATACATGTGGGGATTAGGT
>Ga0208879_1004127_pt1 | contig 11458 bp, 9 predicted proteins | sample Knorr_S15_td_Bot_FD_185605 | JGI IMG/M metagenome (GOLD analysis project Ga0208879, IMG submission 185605) | Marine microbial communities from Southern Atlantic Ocean transect - Knorr_S15_td_Bottom_ad_5009_LV_A (SPAdes) (version 2) | ecosystem: Environmental > Aquatic > Marine > Oceanic | place...
TGGGCTCTTCATCCCCCAATTGAGCCCTAAGACCGGTGACGCACTCTTGGATAGCGTCCTCTAAACCGCTCTTTTCCGAGATTGCGGAAGCCCACTTCATTCGGAATACCTCCCCTGGCTGGTTCAATATGCTGGGTTAAGTATACCAAGCGGCGAGGTTGGCGGCATCACAAGCCCTCATCGAATGGGTTGGGCCGTAGCAGCAAGGACACAGCTAACCGGACCGTGTCCTGCAAGAGGTCCGGATTCACGTGCTCCAAAGTATCGTCTGCCGAGTGGATTTTAGAAAAATCCTGTGCAGAAACCATTAGTATGGGGATACCTGCCCGCCGAAAACTGGCGTGGTCGCTGCTGCTGCCGCGCCGGTCTCTTCCCTTAGAAACCACGATTCCTTCATTCTGAGCCAGTTCGGCCACCCGGTCGACTAATGGCGCATCACCCAGAATCTCGAGGCTTTCCCCGCCTCCAAGCGCGTCGAAATTGAGCATAACGATGATTTCATCCCTCTGCTCGACGGACAAGGAGTCAACGTAGTGAGCGCTGCCTCTCAGACCCACTTCTTCGGAACCGAAGGCGATAAAACGTACCGTAAATGGTAGGGTATGCCCGGCCAATTCCTCAGCGATGGCAAGAAGGACCGCGGTCCCGGACCCGTTGTCGTTGGCTCCTGGTACGCCGGGCAAGGTGTCGTAGTGCGCTCCTAGAACCACAACGCCCGGCCCAGAGCCGGTCATTTCCGCCAACACGTTTTGCGAAGGACGGGAATCTACCGCAACCGTAACCGTGGCCCGCACTTCGTCCTTGGCGATAAGCTCCAGAAGCCGCTCCCCTTCCTCCCGGGAGATGGCCACCGCGGGTATTTCCCTTCCTCCGGCGGATAGAACTCCCTGAAAACTGCCCTGAGCATTGTTGTAGATGACGACTCCAACGGCCCCCGCCTCGGTTAACCGCAGAACCTTCTCGTTAAACCTGATGAGACCCCGTTCCACCAAAGCGACTTTCCCTTCCAATCCCCCCTCTGGGATGTCCTCCTCCCGGGCCAGCCCGGCAGATGTAAATCGCCCTGATACAGTACCAATGGCCGACCTAACCAACGGGATGACCGCCACTTTCTCTCCGCCAGGGGTGTCCAGAGTCAAACCGGACAACTCCGGGGATAGCATCTCCGTCGTAAATTCCTGGAGACCGGTTTCGTATCCGAACTCTTCAAAACGGGACACCAGGTATTCTGCCGCCGCCGACTCCTCCCTGGTGCCGCTGGCGCGGGGCGCAAACTCCGTAGAAAGCTCCGTCAGGTACCGGAAGGCCGCCGGGCCGTCGTTCTTGGATAAGGATGCGACGGTGGGCTCCGGAAAGGATGTTGGAGTTGGAAGCGGCGTGGGGGTGACCGGCGATGGCGCCGGCGTGGCCGTGCTCAGAGAGACGGACTGGGGCGAGACTTTCTCCGGGGCTTGGGTCGGCAAAGGTAAGCTAGTGGCTGCCATGGTTGATAAGGGTGACGAGGCTACGGTGGGCTCCGGGGGAGACGTGGGCACAGTACCAGAGCACGCCAATCCCATCGCCGCCACCACTACCAGGATTAATACCGGGAATCGATTTTTCAAAATACGGGTTGGCCTATTAAATTGAAAGTCCCCAACCAACCAGGTTGGGGCTATGTGTAAAAGATATGATGCAGAGGCATCAAGCAAGGTTCAGGTTGTGTCGGAGCGCCTTTCCGCCCCGGTATGCAACTACGCCTTCAGTATCTCCCGCCGGGACAGCACCCTCTCCATCAAGGGGCGCATGCCCAATTCGCTGGAGATGGCCAGGGACTCGTCCAGCAGAGCAATGGCCTTTTCATGGTCTCCTGGTTCATTTCGCTGAAGCAGCGTATCGGCGTAGTCGCAGCAGGTCCAGGCCAGCTCGGGCCTGTAACTACTCTTGCGGCAGAAAGCCAGGGAATCTTCAAAGTGCTCAGACGCCATGTCTAGATTTTCCGCTGTGTAAGCCAGGAGCCCCAATAGTCGATCAGCAATTAGGCCAGGTATCAAAATCAAGCTACCCTTGCGGGGTTCGATAGCTTCATATTGCTCGTTGGCCATCTTCCCATCACCTTGTTGCACTGACAACATACCAAGTCCGACTCTAGCCAAATTTTCTAGGATGGAAGTGGCGAAAGGTGAAGAGAGAACCGTGCCGGCACAGTCCTTGATCATCCCTGCCCGGTCTTCCCAACCCATAGCTCGGGCGGCAAGAGCAATTGCCGACGCCGGATGAGAGTATTCGTCGTTGGGCCCTGGGATTGCTAGACGCATCATTTCCACTATCTGCTCTAGATGGCTTCAGCCTGGATAGAATCTCCTACCTGACTATCTAGAATAACAAGGGAGCTCAGTGAGCGCGGGTCCATGGGCGATATGGTCAGGCACCGATCAAAATAGTCTCTGGCGGTATCCCAATCACCCGAAAACTGGGCCGTGAGGCCGTTGGTCCAAAGATTGTACGACAGCCAATTCCGGACCCGGTGTTCTTCTGCCAAACCGAGCGCGGACGCAAAGTGCGACCTGGTGGCCTCTAGGTCTCCGATATTGGCGAAAAGCCACCCAGCAGCAAAGTGAGCCATGCACTCGACCACAGGGTTGTTAACTGCCTGAGCCAGTTCGATCGCTCTCAACACATCATCCCGGCCCTCCATACCGGTAAAGTGCATAATTCCCACTAAGGAAGCGTTGGTCATTGCCTGCATTTCCAGGGCAATATCTCCCTCACGTTGAGCGATCGAAAGGGCCCGGGTCAACGCGTCGCTGGCCATTCCCAAATTGCTCTCTTCTTGATTGATAGCGACCCCATAGCGAATCAGCAGCCGAGCGGCCTCCAAGGAATCTGGTGGAACCAACGTAAGGGCTTCGGAGATAAGCACGCTTACTCCATTGCGCTGACCGCCTGAGGAATATATGGGATATCCAGCGATAGCCAGTGCCCGCTCCAAGTTTCCAACTTCCGAATAGTAATTAAAGGCTCGAGTAAGGCTGACAACTGCCTTACTGAACTCATGCTGCTGGAGGGTGGATGACTGGGCGCGGCCCAGGCCGAAAAGCAACTCCGCCGACTGCTCGTCAGCAGCTGCGTCAGTGTCACTTAGAGAGACTCCTATGGAGTTCAAGGCCCGCTCAAATTGAGTTTGCGCATCTTCATTGGCGTAGCTGGCCAGCGCCCGATCCCCTGCCAGCAACGAATACCGAACGAGCCGGTCGGTTCCCAGTACCGTTTGGGACTCGTTGAAGTGGTGCGACAATTCGGCAGAGTGGCCCTCGGCATCTTCACCGTACAGCTCTTCCAGGGCTTCGGCAATGCGGGCGTGTAGGCGTACCCTTCGGGTGGTGGACAGCTCCCCGGCCAGGGTTTCCTGGATCAAGGCGTGGGTAAACTGATAGCGCCCCACCATTTGAGGCTGTTCCTCAATCACCCGAGCCGCCATCGCCTCCTCCAGAATCTCTAACAGCCGGTCTTCGGTCGCCTCTTCGACTAGTGGCTTCAACTGGGCCAAAGTGAACTCACGCCCAACTATCGAGGCCACAGTAAGGGTATCGTTGCAACGCTGAGAGAGCCGGTTCAGACGCCTCCCAATAACTTCCCGCACTCCCTCTGGTATGCGGATGGTCCAGGAATCCGTCTCCCGGACTTGCTCGGCGCCCAGTTCACCCTCTTGCACCAACAGCCGGACGACCTCGGTGACGAACAGGGGATTGCCTTCAGTCTGGGTGTGCACAGCTTCGATCAATCCTCGCGGCGCGGTGTGGCCCGAGGTCAACTCGATGAAGCGTCCCACGTCCTCTTGGGTCAGCCCTCTGAGCAGCACCCGTTGGAATAGACGCTCTCGGTTTAACTCGCCAAGGGCTTCAGCCAACGGGTGTTGGCGGGACAACTCCATATCCCGGTAGGTTCCGATTATCAACAGTCGTGCGCCCCCCAACTCCCTTGCCACGAACTGGAGCAAGGCCAGGGACGGCTGGTCGGCCCAGTGCAGGTCGTCAAGAACCAGCACTAAAGGCTGGCGTTGGGACGCGGTCTTCAGAAAGGAGGCGATAGAATCAAACAATCGGAACCGGGCCTGCTCCGGCTCTAATTTCGGCGCCGGGGGCAGGCCGGGGAGACGTTCTCTGACGTCGGACACCACCTCGGCAATGTCGGCGGCCCCGGAACCCATCTCGGACATTAGTTGCTCCGGGTCTCGTTCCCGGACGTAGGACCGGATGGCTTGCACCCAGGGCCAGTAGGGCGGTACGCCCTCATCTTCATAGCAATGGCACCACAGCACCAAGGCCCCTCGCAAACCGGCATAGGTTGTCAACTCCTGGGCGGTTCTGGTCTTACCGATGCCTGGCTCTCCAACTAGCATCACTAGGCGTCCACGGCCGGAAAGAGCGTCTTCCAAACACGCTTTCAGGTCGCCCATCTCTTTTTGCCGCCCAACGAACACACCACCGGCCAGGCTGTCTAGGGCGTGGGAGGCATTGTCCTGTATGGGCGCATGGCCATGCGCCCCTATGTCCGGGTCTGCCAGGTCTATGGCGTCGAGGGCAGACAGTACGTCGGTGGCCGACTCGGGGCGTTCCGACGGGTCCTTGGCGAGTAACCGCAGGATAAGCGCGTCCAAGGCGCGAGGGCATTGCCCGTTGTGCCAAGTCGGCGCTACCGGAGGAGTGTTGATGTGCTGGCCGATAATGGCTACCGAGTCGTCGCCCAGGAAGGGAGGCCTGCCGGTGACCATTTCGTAGAGCATGGCCCCAAGCGAGTACAGGTCCGATCTGGGTGTAACCTCGCCACCCATGGCGTGTTCCAGGGGCATGTAGGACACGGTCCCAACCATCATGCCCTCGGTGGTAAGACGGGACCGGTCCAGGGCAACGGCCAAGCCGAAGTCCCCGATTTTGGCGATGCCATCCTCGGTGAGCCAGACGTTGCCCGGCTTCAAGTCCCGGTGGACGATACCCCGGCTGTGGGCAAACTCCATCCCCCGGCAGGTCTCTTGGGCAATCTTGATCGCTTTCTCCAGAGAAAGCCGGTGGTCTTCGGCGGCTTCAATCATCCCCTCTACGTCTCCGCCGCCCATCAATTCGGTGACCATGAATGGTTGGCCATTTTCCTGGCCGAGATCGAAGACAGTGACGATGTGGGCATGGGAGCCGAGTCGTCCCATGGCTTGGGCTTCACGCTGGATGCGTATTCGGGAGGTTTCATCCAGACCGTCGGTTTTGATCAGCGCAAAGGCTACTTCCCGGTCGAGAGTGGTGTCGTGGGCCAGGTAGACCATTTTCTTGCCGCCCTCCCCCAGGAACCGCCTGACCTGGTATCGGCCATCGGCGAAGGAGGTGGGTTCGGTGGATTGGGAGACGGTAGTTGCCGGGGAGACCTCCTGCACATCGAGAGAGACTGCATCTTGACTCAATGCCCGCTGGGCGGCGGCCAAAAAGTTCTTGGCGTCCGCGTTTTCCGGGTCAAAAATGAGGAGATCGTGAGCGCCTTGCTGAACGGCAGCCCAGTCGCGACGATCGGCGGCGTCTTCAATCTGGTCCAAAATTCGGTCGATTCGCCTTTGAAAACGCTCACTGGGCATAATGAAAGTATGGTAACGGCAGGCTGAAAGGATGTCCACCGGCATATGCAGATGGTAGACAGGATGGGCACGGACGTTACAGAGGGGCCGGGTTTTCTAGATTACCTGGTAAGCCCAGATCTGATGGAAGACTTCAGGTTCGCCTTTGGGGAGAGGCTGGAAAGGATCGGTTACTTTTGCCAACTTCCAGGCTCCGACGCTTTCCAAGGCGTCCTGCTTCTCTTTGAATCCACCGTCCTGGTACACGTCCGTCCGGAGACTGAAAGCGATGTGGCCGCCCGATTTGGTGATACGGATCAGCTCGTCGAATGAGGACAATGGGGCGTGGCCCAGGGTGAATACACCAACGCTGATAACCGCGTCAAACTCGCCGGTCTCGTAGTCTAGCTTATCTCCCAAGGTCATCTGATGAAAGCTATGGTAAACGTTCTTTGACTTGGCCTCGTCCAGCATGCCCATCGATAGATCCATCGCCACAATGTCGCGGAAGCCCAGTCCGGCAAGGATCTCACCCACCAATCCGGTTCCCGCCCCGGCGTCTAAAACCTTGGCGGTGCTGGGAACAAATTCGGCAAACAACTGGACCGCGTTCTGGGGTGCGTTCCAGGCGAAATCATCCTCCAAGTCTTTGTCATACGCGGCGGCCCACTGGTCGTATCGCTCCTCCAACTCTTGGTTGTTAGTGGCCGCATATACCCATTGGACTCTTTCTTCGCTGTTCGGGTTAACCAAACTATTACACTCCTAAAGTAAGGAAGCATTCCCGGAATGAAGCCGGGCCGGCGCTACTTCTTGCAAACAAATAGACCCCAACCCACCTCCCGTTTGTCCACCGCTTTAGCAGTCTCCTGGTAAGCGGTTGACAACCATTGATAATGATTCGCATGTTCACCTTCGCCTTTGGGCGTACGTTCGGCTAGGGCGAGATAGCTGGATTTTAGGTGCTCGGAAAGATCTTGAGCCTCTAACACCTCAAATCCCTCTTGCCGCAGCGCTTCTTGGTAAGAGTCAAAGCTGAAATCCGTATCGAAAAGAAGACGGGAGTAAACATATTCCTGCCCATCAGGACTGATGTCGGGCTGGGGCTTGGTTAGGTCGTCGAAGACCATGATCCCACCGTTACACAACACCCGGTAAGCCTCTTTGAGCGCGGCGGCTTTATCATGCACGTGGTAAATCACCGCCTGGCTCCACACGTGAGTGAATGTACCATCAGGGAAGGGGAGCTCGGTGGCAGATGCCTTCTCAAAAGCCAACCGGTCCTGCAGATCGGATGGCTGATTCATACGGGCCTCTTTGGCGTTGTCTACGCGGACGCCACTCAGATCGACACCGGTAACTTGACAGCCCAGTGCTTTGGACAGCCAGATCGCTGTGGTCCCGTTGCCGCACCCCAGGTCCAATACTCTAGCGTCTTCATCGATACGCGCTTTGTCAACCATTATGCGGTTGAGATTGGCGGAGGCTTTGAGAAAATCTTCACCGGTACTCTGGTCAAATACGCCCCAGTGGACGCTGCCGTCCTCGTCCCAAATGGCCCGGTAGATACCGTCCTCGGCATCGTAGTACGACTCGGTATCTGTTTCAGTGTACCTGTTCGACATGTTTAACCCCTGTAAGATTCTCAACAAAATTGTTCTTATCGTCGACCAATATCATCTTGGGCTCTATGGGATCGGTGGTGAGATCAACGGCCATGATCATAATGCGATTGCCGTCGTCAACTGATCGTGCGTCCAACTCTACACGGCAACTACTCCCGACATCATCAGGATTCGCGTCGCTTACAATGGCCCTGTGAATTTTCGACTTTAACAAAGTTCTCATACACTACCTCCGAATATTATTTGGACATGAAAAAAGGTGTCATGAGTAGGGGGAAGTTCTGGTGGAAGATACCCACGGGTTGAACTGAGGTTACAGGTCTGAAGATGGCCCCGGAACCGTGATATAGATTTTAACGTGTCGCCAGCTAAGGCTCACAAGGTAAAGAATGCTTTCGGCTGCGTTGCGACCTATGCAGTGAAAGATTCCCGCTTGCCTCATTAAATATCGATGCGATCAGGAAAACGTCTTCCTTCCACCCGAAAAATTCCCTATTTCGTGCGCGAATGTGACTCTCCCATCCCAACCAGATACAGCTTTGACGGTCACCCGGTACGAGCAAACCCGGCCATGTTAACGGCGAGGGGCCGGTTTGTCAAACCAATCGCAGGCTCAAAAATACATCAAATAGTATCGGTCGCCTTCTATCAAGCTCCCTGTTGATTCCCCTACGATACTTGCCGTGGGACAAGTCAATTTACCCACCAGAGGGATGATGTTATGTCAATTCACGATTTCGCCCGGTACTCAATCCCTGCTTTACACATACAAGCCTCATGGTTATATTAAAAAATGGAAGGGAGAAGAATATGACCGAATCCATGACAGACCAAGTTCGGGGATTGGCTAGGTTGGTGGGTATTTCAATTTCAGAAGAGGACCTACCGGAGGTGGCCAACCGGTTCTTAAGCCTGATGACCGAGCTAAACGGTTTAACCGAGATGGACCTGGCCGGTATCCAGCCCGTGTCAGTATTTCCTGACGAAGACGGGCCAGACGCTTGACCCACTCATAACAGCTCCAAGGCGCGGAAAGAGGAATCATGACACCACCGGCGCTGGGAATTGCCCCTGATGACTTAGCTGCCAACTTTACGACGAACTGCGTAGATACCCAAAAGCCAGACCGTCAGCCTAGGTACAGTAAATCCGTCACAATTCAGGGAGGATCAAAAAGTTGACCGCGAACAGCGATCTGAACGTTCCATTCATGTCGGCCGCCGCCACGGCGTCGGCGATTCGAGCCAAACAAGTCTCATCAGTGGAGGCGGTTCAAGCATATCTTGAGCGTATCGACAAGCTGGACCCAACCTTGAAAGCGTACATCACTGTGTGCCGGGAAGAGGCCTTGGAAGCTGCTGGGCGCTTGGACAGCGACTTAGCCAAGGGCGGAACGGCGGGACCGTTAGCCGGTGTGCCGGTGGCGGTGAAGGACCAATACCAAACCGCCGGCATCTTGACCACTAACGGATCCAAGGTATACCAAGATTTCGTCCCTACCGAGGATGCCACGGTGATATCCAGGATCAAACAAGCCGGGGGCATTCTCCTGGGTAAGCTCAATATGAGTGAATTGGCTATGGGCGGCACCGAGCAACCGCCTTGGGGGACCCCAGGCAATCCTTGGGACCTGGAGAGGACGCCGGGAGAATCCAGTTCCGGGTCCGGCGTGGCTTTGGCCGCTCATCTATGCGCGGCGTCGATGGGTGAGGACACCGGCGGTTCGGGCCGCGGTCCGGCGTCTTATTGCGGCGTGGTAGGACTTCGCCCAACATTCACTCGAATAACCCGTCACGGCATGACACCCATGTGCTGGTTCTTGGACGCCGCCGCGCCCATGACTAAGACGGTGGAGGACTGTGCGTTGCTGCTAGGAACGGTTGCCGGTTACGACCCCAACGACCCTTACACCAGCCGGAGACCTGTCCCAGATTACACCGCCCATCTAGGACAGGGGATCAGCGGGTTGCGGGTGGGTCTGATCCGGGAATTACACGAAACCGAAGATGTCCATCCAGAGGTCAAAGGCGCGATAGAAGCGGCACTAGAGATGTTTCGGAGCCTGGGCTGCCAGGTGCGAGAAGTGTCGATTCCATTAATAACCAAAGCCGGAGCAATCTTCGTGGGAATCGCCGACACCGAGGGGGCTGGCGCTCGTGACGAGATATTGCGTACCCGGCCCGAAGACTTGGACCGGGCCTCCAGGACCCGTCTGCAATCTGCGGCGTTGGTGCCCGCCAAAGTCTACAACCGTGCGGCCAAGGCCAGGGTATTGCTCCGCCGGCAGATGATGGAGGTTCTGGACCAAGTGGATATCCTGGTCTCGGCCACCGCTCCCTACCCTGCCCCCAAGCACACGGACCTGACCGCTACCTTCGAAAATGCCGATGACGTTCGGAGCCGGTTTTTCGTCCGGCGTTCCTACACCGGGTGTTATCCCTTGGCCGCTCTTCCCGCTATTTCGCTGCCGGGGGGAATCACGTCGGATAATCTGCCCATCGGACTGCAATTGGGCGCCCGGCCGTTCGCTGAGGAGACTCTTTTAAAGGCGGCGCACGCCTATGAGCAAGCCACTTCTTGGCATCAACGATTGGCCCCCGGAGCGCAACTCTAGACCGGCGGCCGGTAACCGGCCCTTACAAGGTTTCCAAGGCCGTGGCGATGCGTTCTACGCCTTCCCGTACCCGCTCCGCCGGGGAGCGCATCAACGCGATGCGGATATGGGCTTCACCCGACTCTCCGAAGCCGATTCCCGGGGTGATTACCACGCCTTGGCTCTCCACCAACAGCCCGGCCAACTCCACGGACGTACGCTCCATGGAGAAGCGTGGAAACACGAAAGTGGCCCCTTGCGGTAGTGGGCATTGGACCCCATCCACGGCGTTGAGCCTATCAACCACCGCCGTGGCAAGTCCGGCGCATTCGGCGCGCCAGTCCTCGATATGGTCCTGGGGGCCAGTGACAGCGGCTATGCCGGCCATCTGGATAAAGGGAGAGACGAAACTGGCCGTATGCTCGTGGATCTGCACCAAAGGCTCCAGCAGCGCTTGCGGCCCTACGATGCACCCCAAGCGCCATCCCGCCATCGAGTAAGACTTCGTGAAAGTGTAACTGGTCAATGTTCGCTCCCACATACCAGGCAGAGCGGCCAGAGTATGGTGCTTATTGGAGCCGTAAATGAAATATTCGTAGGTCTCGTCGCAGATCACCAGGAGATTGTTCTCCGTAGCCAATCTGGCCACGGCTTCCAGTTCCGTCAGAGTGTAGACCCGCCCCGTGGGGTTGTTAGGATTGTTGATAACCATCGCTTTGGTCCGGGGCGTGATGTATCGGCGCAAGCCCTCGTAGGTTATGGCGTATTCCTCTTCCTCGCTCAGCGGGACCGCCACCGGTATACCTTGGGAAAGTTGGACCTGCTGGCGAAAGCTGACCCAAGTAGGCTCGATCAACAGGACCTCATCCCCCTCGCCGATGAATGCATTGACGGAATAGTAGAGGCCCTGTTTGCTGCCGGGTGTCACCAGGACATCGCCGCCCGGGTTAATGTCCAAGCCGTTGTGCCTGGCCAGTTTTTCTGCCATCGCTTCGCGGAATTCCGGAAGTCCCCTTGGAGACTCGATATTCGTCATTCCATCGCGCAGGGCCTTTACCCCCGCCTCGATGATGTGCTCCGGTGTGACGTGATGTGGGCTGGATTGCCCCAGGTCTATGATGTCTCGCCCTTGCCTGGACAATTGCCTAGCCCGCTCTCCGGCGGCGATCGTGGCCGGAGGCTCTACCTTATCGAGTCTTGAGGCTCGCCGTCTTTCCATACCTTTGCCTCCATCAAGTGCAAATGGCCTACCGTATAGGCGGCGCAATGGTATCATATGGCCATTCCGGTCAATGCCCGGCTGCTTATGCTCCGCCAACAGCCTCTAGTCGATCGAGATCCCACGGATGAATCACGACCCGCTGGAGCGACTGAACGGCTTGACAGGATTGAGGCCTCTACCTAAAATTCTTATTTGAGACTAAGGAAACGACGGTTTGCCACCGCCAAAAGGCAATCCGAAAAGGCAGTCGCAACATAGACGATCGAGAGTTCGGTGAAGCGCGGCGATCCAATGTCTACGTTTCGGAAAATTGGCATCTGGGACAGGGAGGGGCCGGTGTGTGGCGAGGGATTTTCCGTGGGTCCTGCCCGGTCACCGCGTGGTGGCCGGTTTTTGTTCAAACACCATGGCTTCGGAATGAAACCTCTAGACCTCCAACC
>Ga0208879_1004132_pt1 | contig 11451 bp, 10 predicted proteins | sample Knorr_S15_td_Bot_FD_185605 | JGI IMG/M metagenome (GOLD analysis project Ga0208879, IMG submission 185605) | Marine microbial communities from Southern Atlantic Ocean transect - Knorr_S15_td_Bottom_ad_5009_LV_A (SPAdes) (version 2) | ecosystem: Environmental > Aquatic > Marine > Oceanic | place...
AGCCTCATGTAGCACCCCGATGATCTGCTCCTCTGTGTACCTCTTTCGAGCCATGAACCCTCCTTCGATGTCCAATTGTAACGGAGGACTCTACTTGCTAGTGCTACTGTTTTCGGGGGTAAGGTCACAACCACATTAGCCCTGACTCCGACGGTAATGCAGAGTTCCGCTGGGGGAGATATTGTCGAAATCGAGCAATTAATCCATGCGCTTGTAAACATAGAAAGGAGAAGACACCAACTAACCCCTCTGATCCCGGACGGACGCTTGGCAGGGCTTGCTAGAGGGCACAGTCAAGATATGGCAGCAAACGGCTACTTCGATCATCAAAACTTATTTGGTGACGGTCCCAGTGAGCGAGCCACACAGCAAAGTTACAGTTGTAGGAAAGATTACGGCAGCTTCTATACCGAGGGTGTTGCAGAGAATATTTTCCAGAATTGGCTTTTTCCATCCACAACTTGAATCGGCCCTATCCCAGTGAAAGACTACATGTCCAAAGAAGAAATCGCCGAGTCTACAGTTGAAGGTTGGATGCAAAGTCCTGGCCATAGAAGGAACATCTTAGAAGCTAACTATGACCGAGTAGGCACCGGTGTTGCAGTCTCTAAAGACCAGAAAGTGCTGATAACTCAAAACTTTTGCTAATCGGAAGGTGGCATTCGAACAATGCGGAGGTAACAAAGGGTCTCGCAAGCTGGCAAAGAGCAGACAGAGTCGTAAGGGCGTATGCGTAACTCTATTCATTGCGCCAGATGCGGCAAAATCCAGAGTGAGTCAGAACTAAGAAACCGGTGTTCTTCTCGCAGGTGTAGAAATCATAGGGCTGGGACAAGTGCTTTCACTGCGAGGGAACTGCGGGCGCTACAGAATGTTAGGGATCGAAGAGAGCGGGAGGAAAACAGGGGTCAGAAGGAAGAATCGGGCCTGGGGTGTTGGACGTCCATCTTAGTGCTCTTGCTAGTGGGATTATTTCTGGCTGGAATTGTTATTTCTATAGTTTGGATTGGATCTCTATTTCTCGCGCATTGGATGAATCTTTAAAAGGCCGATGTGCTTCGCTGGACAGAAGCTATAAAACTCTAACGGACAGGTATGCCCCGAAAAACTAAGGGGATGATGTTCAATGCTCTGAGAACCCTCGCCGGGACAAGAAGTAGTGGGTTCCTTATTAACCATGGGAATGGCCAATAGTTGGAGTGGGAGTCGAAGATGCACCCCAAGGTGACGCTGGAGACGGGCAGGCCGGGGCTATCCGAGAGCATGAACATTCGGCGTTGATTAATCCAGGGCGGGCATTAAATACGAACCGCGACCAATCTGAACCAGCTATAAATTTTGCTAACGCACTCAGCACTATCAGGCAACACAGGGCAAGACGGCAGCTAGGAATACCCTGACATTCCCTTGGAACATCAGCAGGGAAGCGTAGCTAACGGGAACGTGTGGGATACGTGCCGTCAGATTTTTAACCCGAAGGGCGTTAGTTCAGACCCAACCCCGGGAAGAGGGCTCCGGGAAAAGGTCGTGGACAATCAGTGGACATTGGGTCATAAAACGAAAGCCCCCGGTCTCCTGTTCCCAGGTCCGAGGCCTCCAATTATTAGGAAATCATGCCTAAATTAAATGGCGGGAGTGCGAGGGAGTCGAACCCACCTACCCCGCTCGTCACGAGGCACAACGGGTTTTAAGTTTGCAAGAGCCACCGGGCCCCTTCCACTCCCCCGATAGACTGCTGGTTCGTTTAGCTGGCCAGCACCGCGTCAATCTTGCTCTTCAAGACTCCCTTGGGGATGGCGCCGACTATCTGGTCAACCGGCTGGCCGTTTTTGAAGAAGATCAGGGCGGGTATGCTCCGGATGCCATACTTCGTGGCGATGGCAGGAGCGGTGTCCACGTCGAGCTTGCCGACATTGATCTGACCGTCATGTTCTCCCGCCAGCTCATGTACGGTCGGGGCAATCATCTTACAAGGACCACACCATTTAACCTAGAAATCCACCAGTAGCGGCAGATCCGACTCTAGCACTTCCGCATCCCAATCGTCATCGTTAGCTTCAAGAGTAGGTGTTTTTATTCGTTTTTGGGGTGTTTCGCCTCTAACCGTGAAAACGGCAACCTAGTACATTGACCGCAAACGCTGTTATGTTGCCCGGAATATCGTTGATGGCAAGGTGACCATTTGTGCAGATCGTCAGCAGCCAGGTGTCGGATGCATGCCGTGTCTGATTTTACCCCTCTCCTAGGTCGCGATCGGAAAAGCACAACACTGATCAGCACAAAGAACCCAGGATGAAACTAAACCCGCGTCCATTTCGCCCCATGCAAGAGGAGTAGACAGTGATCTGGGGGGTTAAATATCCGTTTAACTCAACGCTCATGAAACTCGGGGTCGGGCATCCAATTCTAAGGCTACCTTATCTGCTCCGGCTGCATCCTAGGGCATTTGTCTATGCTCTTTTGTTTGTCTCTTTGTCAACCGGCTATGTCGTGTTGCGGGGGGTAAACTGGGACGGGAGCACACAACTACATACCGTAATGGAATCAATGGCCTGTCTTTTGGCTATGGTTGTCGGCGTACTGTCGTTAGTTAGGTTTTACTCAAAGAAAAACAATACATTCCTTTTTATAGGTACCGGCTTCGTGGGAACCGCTATGCTCGATGGGTATCATGCGGTTGTCACTTCGACTATTTTCGCAAGTCAATTCCCCTCTGCTCCAGCCTCTTTGATTCCCTGGAGTTGGATAGCATCCAGGGTCTTTCTATCGGTGCTTTTATTCGTCAGCTGGGCCGCCTGGACACGGGAAGCAAGACTTGGCGACTCGGGAAGGATCGGCGAGCTCTCAGTCTACATTGCGGCCGGCGTATTGACCTTGGCTAGTTTCATGTTTTTTGCATTCGTGCCCTTGCCACGGGCGTATTATCCGGAACATTTTTTCCACCGGCCGGAGGAATTTGTCCCGGCATTGTTCTTCCTCATCGCTTTAGTTGGATATTTGCGGAAGGGCCACTGGAAGTACGACGATTTTGAACACTGGCTAGTAATGTCTCTAATCGTGGGATTTGTTGGGCAAACCATGTTCATGTCCTTTTCCGGGACGCTGTTCGACATGGAGTTCGACGTGGCTCACCTTTTGAAGAAGGTCAGTTACTTATTCGTCCTGACCGGCCTGATGTGGAACATTTATCGGACGTTTAGGCAGTCGGAGTACCACCAGAGCCTGTTAGAAGCCGAAGTGTCAGAGCGGCAGCGAGGGGAAGTAGCGCTAGCACGACAAGCCGAAGAGAGTGAGTTGTTGGCCCAAACCGGGCGAATAGCGAGTTCGTCTTTGGACATCAACGAGGTGTACGGAAGCCTTGCAACAGAAATACTTAAGCTTATCCCTTTCGACCAGATCAATATCAGCGTAATTGATTATGAAAAAGGAACGACGTTACCAAAATGGGTATTAGGTATCGACGTACCAGGCCGAAATTCGGGGAAAGAAATCCCGTTGGCAGGATCTTTGGCCGGTGAAGTCGTCCGGACCCAGTCGCCAATCATGCTCGAAGTGGCAAGTGAGGCCGACATAGAGCACAGATTCCCGTTGTTGGTGCCCGCATTCAACGCTGGTTTACGGGCTTTTATCGCGGTACCACTAAACCATCGAGACCATGTTATCGGAGTACTTCAGATTCGATCAAAGGAACCAGGCATCTATACGCAGGTGCATTTGGATCTATTTAATAGGATTGGAAATCAAATCGCTGGTTCCGTAGACAGCGCCGAACTCTATGCCGAGGGCCAACGAGTGGAGGCGGAGCTGATTAAGACAACGGAGGAATTGTCTCGTTCAAATCAAGAACTAAATCAGTTTGCCCACATCGCATCCCACGATTTGCAGGAACCGTTGCGCATGGTAGCCAGTTACACTCAGTTGCTGGAGCGGCGCTACAAGGACAAATTGGGCTCCGATGCCAACGAGTTCATTGGGTATGCCGTAGAAGGGGCTAAGAGAATGCAGGCTCAGATCAACGACTTGTTGGCGTATTCTAGGGTTGCCGGGCAAAGAGCTCCGCTCGAAGCGACCGATTGCGCAAACATCTTCAATATCGCCGTAGGCAACTTAGTAGCGGGCATTGAAGAGAGTGGAGTGGTCGTGACACGAGATCAACTCCCGACGTTGCCAGCTGACTCCCTCCAGCTTGTTTCGGTCTTTCAGAATTTGATCGGCAACGGCATAAAATACCACGGCGATCAGCCGCCGCGCATCCATGTTTCCGCGGTAGAAAGCGGGGATGAGTGGCTTTTCTGTGTTGATGACAACGGCATCGGAATAGAATTTGAGTTTACCGAACGTATCTTCGTGATCTTCCAACGCCTGCACGATAGAACCAAGTATCCCGGTACGGGCGTTGGACTCGCCATCTGCAAAAAAGTGATCGAGCGGCATGGCGGTCGTATCTGGGTAGAGTCAAAACCTCAGAAAGGCAGCGCCTTTTACTTCACACTGCCAATGGAAACTCAAGAGAAATCTGATTCCATGGCTATGAATAAGGCTTAATAATGCCGCGCGGACGGTTTGTATCTCCCTAGTCGGCAGGGCCTAGCCGGTCCGAACCAAGTCCTTTTGGTGCAAGGGTTTCCCTTGAGGAGCGCCCGACTTGGAACGAGCCATCCATGGGTTGTAATATCGTCTGCGGCAACTCCAATCATCTGCGATTTTTACACCCTTTACGGCTGGTTTATTTTTATAGGCGGTCCAGGTGTGTGGTTGGCATCATTCGGGGCCTCCACACCTGTGTGTGTGGTTTGGGCTGTCTGATTGATCGTCTCCATGGCAATACTGGGTGGCAAAGAAACTGAATGTCCACCTAACAAGCTTGGCCTCAATGCTGTTACAACTCTCCAGCGTCAACGCCCGCCGGAGGTAAGTGGGTGCACCCGTGGGGATTCCCTCTCCCGCGGCAACTGCCAAGCACAAATCGTCTTGGCGTTCACCACCGAGGCGCACTGAGTCACTTACCATAGTAAAGACTTGCAGCTGAGATTCCGAGCAGTCCTTAAGTAACAACGATGATCCATCGTGAGCACCCTTGGCCTCGACACACAAATCGTAAGCCTCCATGTATATCTGGCCCTCGTTGGGGTGATTGATCATAAAGAGCTCATCAGCAGCAGTCGCGATAGGCTTGCAGGTGTGGGCTCGTAGAGCACTCTGAAGCCGAACGCCTCGACCGGCGCCTGGGACGTCTACACAATAGTGATCGGGGTCATCAAGAGGGTCTATAAGCCGAATAAATCCAGAATTAGCTTTGGTTGTTGATACCGGAGTTGGAGGAGCAGCCTGGGTCGGCATGGCAGTTGGTGCTAGGATTGGGGTTGAGACACTGTCTGGAAAAGCTACTCGGTCGATCTCTGGACCGGCAGAATCAGTCGGCGCTACCGGTTCGGGGAGTCCAGGGGTGTACGGTTCAGCTGATGGCCAAACCGATACAGCGGAGATCATCGCTAGCACAATCAACCCTGCCAACCCGGCCCACTTGATCAGCGCCTTGTGCCGGTTGTGGGCCGATAGAGGTCCAAATTGTAGTGGAGAGTCATGTGGTTGCCTCTGCCCACACCTGAAGCAAATAAAATATCCGTCTAACAGTTGCAGCCCGCAGTTTGAACAATTCGCCATCTGGTCTCACATCTGCTGGGGATTAGGGTAATGGCTCCAACTCGCCCTCGGTGCTTCAGAGGTTGGGGAAACGGACCGGCATCAAATGCGAGAAGTCGAGGGCCGAACGGTTTGCACCCATGAAAGTATGACAGAAAAATAACTGAGGCTTTCATACCCCCACCTGTGAAAGTACTGTAAATAATAGTTTCATATTCTCATACCCCAATGACCGCGCCAAGCTACCGATCCCCTGATCACGGATGCCTCTCGGCTCGGGTTTTTCCTCCAGCCGTACAGGAGATTGACACAGGTCAAAGTAAGCTTAACCTACATGTTCTCCGGGGCCGCCCTCCTGGCCATCTCGACGGGAACCCTTCGCAAGTGTCACACCCGCCCAGACACCTAGACACCCAAAGACAAATCCGATTAGACCTTCAGCCGAGCCGGTGAAAACTTTACCGATTATCAATCCTATAACACTGCCGATCAAGAATCCTACAGTCCCAAAAACGAGAGTTTTTACCACGGTCATACTCTCACCTCTTTAGGCTTCATTTTACGGACTCCCTCCGGCACCTTACAACACCAAACTTCTGTCTCGTCGCCATGGACGTAGATCCCGACACGGTAGTTTTTGCGCGATCCACATATATTAATAGATAGCAGTTGTCTATATGTCATACATTAAGATATAATAGACACATGGCACGCATAGGAAGACCAGCCACGGGACACAAGCCGGTAGTGTCGATACGCATGGCTCCGGAGGCCCTCAGACGGGCATTAATCCAGGCTAAAGGCCGCAAGACACCTTTGGGTCAGTGGTTGGAAGAAGCGATACAAGAGAAGATCGAGAGGGAGGGCAACAATGACTAAGCCATCATTGCGATACATCGCCAGCGAACTGGAAATCAGCCCCGGCCTACCTGTCCTACATGGTCAATGGCAAGCGGCCCTGAAGAAAGGATCTGTACCAGCGATATATGGGAGCTGTTAACAGTGGACCCGGCAACACTGTTACCCAAACAACAAAGAGGCCATCCCGATGGGTGGCCTCTTTGGTCAATTCCGTGCCTGAATTAATTGGCGGGAGTGCGAGGGAGTCGAACCCACCTACCCCGCTCGTCACGAGGCACAACGGATTTGAAGTCCGCAAGAGCCACCGGGCCCCTTCCACTCCCCCGATAGACTGCTGGTTCGTTTAGCTGGCCAGCACCGCGTCAATCTTGCTCTTCAAGACTCCCTTGGGGACGGCGCCGACTATCTGGTCAACCGGCTGGCCGTTTTTGAAGAAGATCAGGGCGGGTATGCTCCGGATGCCATACTTCGTGGCGATGGCAGGGGCGGTGTCCACGTCGAGCTTGCCGACATTGATCTGACCGTCATATTCTACCGCCATCTCATGTACGGTCGGGGCAATCATCTTACAAGGACCACACCATTCAGCCCAGAAATCCACCATTACGGGCAGATCCGACTCTAGCACTTCCGCATCCCAATTGTCCTCGTTAACTTCAAAGGGTTCCGACATTGTTTATGCCTCCATAGCATTTTGGTTTAAGTATACTTAGATGCATTGGGGACCGTTGCGGTTCATTGATGGCCCCCAATGGCCCCCCAGATTTGCCCAGTTTATACCTGAGCCAGACCAAGGTCAACATCGGGGAGTCGCTGCTTGGCGCGCGGGAATCGGCAGCGTCCCCTCCTTCATAAGGAGGGGATTTAGGGGAGGTTTTTCCGCGGAGAGGGGAACGACTCCCCTGTAGTCCCCCCTTCTAAAAGGAGGACATAAACTTGGTCTCTTGGGAACTTCTGGCGTTGTTATTGGCACGGAACTGAACACGAATCATTGGCTTCCGGCCCTCCTTACTTGTATATTGTTGTTTAGGTGCTTAGTTGCAAGAGTTGAAATTAGTTAAAGGACAACAGATAACCCTGTCTTTGGTCTCTTGGGGGCGCTTAGGCGAAGCCATGGGCCAATGGGAGGAGACGGATGTCTTCGTGACCGGGGGCATACCCGGGGAGAAGGTGGTCGCCGAGGTCGTCAGGGTGCACCGGCGCTACGCCGCTGCGTCGGTGATAGAGGTGTTGGAAGCGTCAGAATGGCGGGTCGAGCCGCCTTGCCCCTACTACGGCGTGTGCTCCGGATGCCAGTGGCAGCACGTTGACTACTCGCACCAGCTGACCGTAAAGCAGGAAAAGGTGGCCGACGCTTTGCATCGGGTGGGAGACTTCATCGAACCTCCGGTTTTGTCGGTAAGGCCGTCGCCCATCCAGTACGGTTATCGCAACCACGCCAGGTTCACCATAAACCGGGATGGCGATTTGGGTTTCGTGAACCGGCAGACCCGGCAATTCGTACGGATCGATCGCTGCATGCTGATGCACGAGGGCATCAACGGCCCTCTGGCGGAGCTGCAAGGAAAATGCGCCGAGACATCCCAGCTTTCCATAAGGTCGGGGCAGGGAACCAAGGATACTCTGGTGCAGCCGACCCTGATCAACCCGGAGATCTCCCTGGTCAGCGGCCAGAAATTCTATGGTGACTCGATCGACGGGCACGCGTTTCGGGTGTCGTCCCCCTCGTTCTTCCAGGTAAACGTGGAGCAGACGGTTCAAGTGGTGCAGGTCATCCGGGAAGCGCTGGAGGTGAAGAAAACCGACGTTTTGCTGGACGCCTACACCGGAGTCGGCACATTTGCCGTCCTCATGGCGCCCTACGTCCGGAAAGTAATCGCGGTTGAGGAGTCCTCGGCGGCGGTGGCCGACGCCCGGCTGAATACGGGCGGGATACCCAACATTGAATTGGTCCTGGGCAGGACTGAAGACGTGCTGCCCAACCTGACGGAGAAACCAGACGCGGCGATATTGGACCCGCCCCGCGCCGGTTGCCATCCCCGGACGATAGAAAGCCTGATCGAGCTGGCGCCGCCCAAGATAGCCTACGTTTCCTGCGACGCGGAAACCTTGGGCCGGGACCTGAAACTACTGTGCGAAAGCGCCTACACGTTGGAACAAGTAGTCCCTTTGGATATGTTCCCCCAAACCCATCACGTGGAGTGCGTGGCCTTGCTCACCCGTAAAGCTCCGGCTGCTCCAATAATTTTGGCGTCGGCATCGCCTCGGCGCAGGGAGTTGCTGACCGGCTTGGGACTGGACTTCCAGGTGGTTCCCGCCGATATCCTGGAAGAGGCTCAGCCCGGCGAGATTCCTTCGAAGATGGCGGAACGTTTGTCCTTGGAAAAGGCCCAGGCCGTGGCCGGCCGGTTCCAGCATGGGTTCGTCATCGCCGCCGATAGCGTCGTGGTACACCAGGGCCGGGCCTACGGAAAGCCGATCGATGCCGATGACGCCCGCCGGATGCTGCGGGAGCTACGAGGCACCAGCCATCAGGTGGTCACCGGGATCACCGTGATGAACGTTGAAGACGGCCGGGTTCTAACGGACAGCATGGCCAGCGACGTGACGATTCGGGACTTCACGGACGCCGAGATGGATATCTCCATCGCGACGGGCACGCCGATGGACAAAGCAGGGGCCTACGCGGTGCAGGACGAAGACTTTCGCCCGGCCCAATCCTGGGAAGGGTGCTACACCAACATTATCGGCCTGCCTCTTTGCCGCCTGAGCCAGATGCTGGCCGAATTGGGCTTCGATGGGACACTTGGCCATCCAGCTGTGGACTCGCCCGTCTGCGGTCCGACCTGCCCCCTCGGTCCGGAGGAAACTCCATGAACTTCATGGGCATGGGCATAATGGAGCTTGCGGTGATCTTCCTGGTTTCCTTTTTAGTGCTGGGCCCTTCCAAGTCCATCGACATGGCGCGCACGGCAGGCAAGGTGATCCGGGACCTGCGGAGCGCCATGTCGGATCTGACTTCGGCGGTGGACTTGGACCAGACTTCCCCTCCCTCGGCCCCTTCGCAGGCATCAACTACGGCCCCTACGAATGAGATCCAGCCAGGAGTCGCAGTTCCCTTAGAAGAAAACACCCTCGGCAAGTCTGAGGATGATTGACCAACAGCTAACCTTGCTTCAACACCTGGGGGAGCTGAGAAAGCGGCTTTTCATCTCCGTTTTGGCTCTATTGGCGGGCAGCGCTGTATCCTTTGCATTTTTCAAGCAGATAATCGCCATTTTGGTCCGGCCCGCCCGGGATCTGGGCGGGGATGCCGGAGCCCAGTTGATATATATCGAGGTGACGGAGCTACTGACCACCAGCGTTAAGGTGTCTTTAGTCGGCGGGTTCATCTTGGCCTCGCCGGTGATCCTGTACCACCTCATAATGTTCATCGCGCCGGGTCTGACCGGAAGGGAGAAGCGGTATTTACTTGCCTTTCTGCCGGCGGTGCTGGGGGCTTTCGCCGCGGGCGTAGCCTTCGCCTACTTCGTTATGACCCCGCCGGCGCTCCACTTCCTGCTGACCTTCGGCGGCGACGTGGCGACGCCGATGATCCGGATAAGCAACATCGTCAACCTGATGATTCGGCTTCTCGTCTGGATGGGTATCGTTTTCGAGACACCCTTGGTCATATACCTATTGGCGCTTCTGGGCATCGTCAACACCCGTATTCTGGGAAAGTTTCGCCGATACTGGGTGATCGTCTCTTTCGTACTGGCCGCGATCATCACGCCGACATTTGACCCCTTTAACCAAGTCCTGGTGGCGGCGCCCCTGCTGGTACTGTACGAACTTGGCGTCCTGCTGGCCCGTTTGGCCGGACGCAAGCGAATCCGGTCTGAGGCGATCGTTCGTTTTTCCGAGCCTGACTGACCAGCGGCGTGCGGTAACGTCTTGCCCCAATAAATAAGGGACCGGCATTCGCCGGTCCCTTTGACTTACCCGAATGATGTTCTATCGACGCTGGTTTGTCTAAAGCGAATCTTTCTTCGAGCTGGTGGTGGTCTCGCTACCGGTAGCTTCTTGGTCGTCTTCACCGGTTACCGCGCTCTTAAACGTCCTGATACCCTTGCCCAGGGAGGAGCCGATCTCCGGCAGTCGCTTAGCGCCGAAAATCAGCATGATTACCAGCAAGATGATTAATAGCTCCGGTACGCCCAGCGGGCCGATTCTCATGGTGGTCACTTTCCTTCTAAGCCATTTCTATCTGGCTTTAGGGTTTAATGATAACAAAAATGCCCGTCCCGGCACAATCGGCTAACGAACGAGTTCTATTCCAGATAAGCCTAATATTAAGCCAGAGAGGATTGACAGCACCAAAGTCCGACACTAAGCTCCAACTACCTTGCTCGGACTCTGCTAGCGGCATCAGGCCGGGTGATGTGTGGAATCCGGGGTGATAGTTCAAAACAGCCCAGAACGTCTTATCTCCAAGGGAATGAGGACGATCTGGGAAATCCTAGCTCAGACGACGAAGCATTTAGGGAGGGGCCATGAAATACGACGTTATCATCGTTGGCGGAGGAGCGGCTGGATCGGTGCTCGCCAGCAGGCTGGCTGAAAACCCGAATACATCCGTTCTGTTGCTGGAAGCCGGGACGGATTACCCGGACCCAGACAATCTTCCGGACGAGATAAAGTGGGGCCACACGAGATACGCGGAATCCCCAAACTCGGAGCACAACTGGGCGTTGCGGGGAACGATCACCGAGGAGCAAGGGGAGATCCACGTGGCCCAGGGCAAGGTGATCGGGGGAGGGTCGTCGATCAACGGTCAGGCGATGCAAAGGGGATTGCCCGAGGATTTCGACTCATGGTCTTCTTTAGGCAACGATGAATGGTCTTATACCAAGGTACTGCCCTTCTTTAGAAAATCGGAGCATGATTTAGACATTCGAGATGATT
>Ga0208879_1004133_pt1 | contig 11451 bp, 8 predicted proteins | sample Knorr_S15_td_Bot_FD_185605 | JGI IMG/M metagenome (GOLD analysis project Ga0208879, IMG submission 185605) | Marine microbial communities from Southern Atlantic Ocean transect - Knorr_S15_td_Bottom_ad_5009_LV_A (SPAdes) (version 2) | ecosystem: Environmental > Aquatic > Marine > Oceanic | place...
GAACGGAGATCATCCGCCATGAGAAGGTGGATCCGCGCATGCGGGTCAGACCCAATCCGAAAGAGGTGGAGCGGGCGGCCGAGATGCTGGTGGAGGCCAGACGGCCGCTGTTGATGGTCGGTGATGAACTCTACAAGACCAACTCAGTGGATAAGGCGGTCAAACTGGCTGAGCTGCTGGGTATGCCCGTCACGGAACCCTGGCAGGTTTTTGCCAACTTTCCCCAAGCCCACCCCCTGTTTGTGGGTGGAAGCGCTCTTCAGACCCAGAATCCCGATGTTGTGATCAACGCGGGGAACAAGCTGATGCACTTTGGTACCCGTCCGGTCGTGCCGCGTCACATCAAGTTCATTGACATGCGGATTGACAGTGCCAGCATGGGCAATGTCATCACCACAGACGTCCCCTTGGTAGCCGATGTCGCTTACGGTCTGGACGACCTGATTGCGGCCATCGAGGGTATTATGACCCCCACCCTTAAAAAGAAGGCCCAGGAGCGTGCCGAGAGCGTGCGGGCCTTTAGCGAAAGAGCCAAGAAGCTGCGACCGGTGATGACCAGGAACCCGGACTGGGATGGCAGCCCTCTGCTTGCGGATCGTCTCACCTACGAGATCGCCCAGTTCGCTGACCCGGACGCCATCATCGTGGATGAGTCAGGAGGAACGGGAGGAAAGCAGTTCTTCGAGTTCAACCCCATGGGCGGCCGGGAGCATTTTGCTTTTTACGCGGGTCACCTGGGAGGAGCCACCGGAAAAGCGGCCGGGGTCAAGCTGGCCCGGCCCAAGCAGCAGGTGATCGCTCTGGCCGGGGATGGAGCCTTTATTTTCGGACCCACGGGACTCTGGAACCAGGCTCGGTTGGAACTGCCGGTGATCAACATCATCTACAACAACCACGCCTATGGCGGGCCGCACAATCGAGTGATCAATGCCGTCCGCGACAGCCGAATGGTCCAGGAGGGTCGCTATTACTGTGACTATCTGGGCAAGCCGGATATGAATATGGCTTATATCGCCAAGGGCTTCGGTGTGGAGGGAGAAGTCGTGGAAACGCCGGATGAACTCAAGCAGGCATTGGCAAGGGCCAAGCGGGCCACCCTGGAGGGCAAGCCCTACCTGATCGATGCCCAGGTGAAAAGGACCGGAGTGGGCTGGGACGAGAGCCCCTGGGTTCCCTCCGTTGATCTTGCCTAGGAGCTCTTCGTAGGGGTCAGCCGGTGGCTGACCCGAACCGCATGAGCTACCCCAACTGTTCGGGCGAGCCACCGGCTCGCCCGAACAGCTTTCTTGTCTCTGTCCCCTATCCGGAATATAATTCCTCCCAAATGTGTATTTCTTAGCCAGACCATTTTGCAATTTTAGGAGGGGACCATGAGAGAGCTCGTTTCCCAGTATCTTTCCAAATCAATTTCTCGCCGGAAATTTGTCACCCGGCTGGCGAGTACAGGAGTCTCGCTGGCGGCGGCCCAGTCGGTGCTCCAGTCTCTGACTCCGCTTGTGCATGGCGCCGCCCAGGAAACTTCACCCGATGGAGTGAAGATCTTTGAAGGGACGGGAGGAGAAGCCTTTGCTGAGCAACTGATCGCCTCGGGAGTGAAATATGTTTTTGGGAATTCCTCCAGTGGAGATGCTCCTTTTTACGACGCCCTGGTGGACCGGCCACAACTCAACTACGTTCTGACCCCTCACGAGGGTCCCGGAGCCGCAATGGCGGCCGGGTATGTCAAAGCCTCCGGGAAGCCCGTCCTGGTGATGGAAGCTGCCGTGGTGGGTTTGATGAACGCCATGGGGCAGATGTTCAACGCCTATAAGGAACAGACCCCGCTGGTGTTCTACAGTTACCGCAATGACAAGAGCCGCTCTGCGGGCCGCGACGTCTTTGAGGAAGTGGCCTATCAGGAGGAGATTGTGGCTCCTTTGACCAAGTGGCACTGGATGGCCCGGCGATCGGAGATGATTCCGGAAACGATTCGACGTTCCTTCAAGGTGGCCTGGACCCCTCCCTACGGCCCCACCTATGCAACCTGGCATGCGGACTACCTGGCCGAGAAGGTGCGTACGGAAGTGATTATGCAGAACAAGGTGGACCCACGGATGCGGCTGAGACCCAATCCAAAGGAAGTGGAGCGGGCCGCCAGGCTCCTGATCGAGGCTGAACAACCGCTGTTGATTGTGGGTGATGAACTGTACAAGGGCAAGGCGGTGGACAAGGCCGTCCGGTTGGCAGAGTTGCTGGGAATGCCGGCTTGCCAGGCCAGACAGGTTTTTGCCAATTTTCCCCACACCCATCCTCTGTGGGTAGGGGATCTCCCCTCACAGGGTGGAGGGATTGCCTCACTGGCTTTCCCCAAGAACCCCGATGTCGTTATCAATGTGGGCAACAAACTCATCCACACGAGTACAGCCCCAATGGTGGCACGTCACATCAAGTTCATTGATATGAGAAACGACAGTGCCAGCATCGGAAACGTGATGACCACCGAGGCTCCCCTGGTGGCAGACGTGGGCTACGGCTTGGAGGACTTGATCGCGGCGGTGGAGGATGTGATGACCCCCACCCTCAAAAAGAAGGTGGCCGAGCGAGCCGATAAGGTCCGGGTGTTTTCGGAAAGGGCCAAGAAGCTAAGGGCGCTGGTAAGCAAAAACCCCGACTGGGACAGCAGTCCTTTAGTTTCCGATCGTGTGACTCATGAGATTGCTCAATTCGCCGATGACGACGCCATCATCGTTCATGAAGCGGGCGCGATCGGGCTGCACGGTTTTGACTTCAATCCACTGGGTGGGCGGGAACTGTTCTTCTACTATGGAGCCCACCTGGGCTCCGGAGTAGGAACGGCCGCCGGAGTCAAGCTGGCGCGACCCAACCAGCAGGTGATCTGTGTGGTCGGGGACGGTGCCTTTGTTTTTGGGCCTACGGCACTCTGGAACATGGCCCGATTGCAACTGCCTGTGACGGTGGTGGTTTATAACAACCATGCCTATGGTGGGGTGCACAATCGGGGAATCGCAGCTTCTGCGGGAAGCCGGATGGTTCAAACCGGCCACTTTGTTCAAGACTATCTGGGCAACCCGGACATGAATATGGCTTCCATAGCCGATGGCTTTGGCGTGGCGGGCGAGGTGGTCCATTCACCGGAGGAGTTGAAGGAGGCCCTGGCGCGGGCCGGCCGGTATGCACGAGAAGGGAAACCCTATCTCATTGACGCTCAAGTCCAACGAACCGGAGTGGCCTGGGCAGAGAATCCCTGGACGCCAACGATTGACAGAGGTTGATACTCTGAGGTGAATTTGGGGACAGACTACTCATTCCCCAACTTCCGAAATTGGGGAATGAGTAGTCTGTCCCCAAATTCAACCAGACTGGTTGGGTGAACGCCAACGGTCGAATCGAGACTCCAATCGCTCGAGGGCCAGGCTCGCCAACAGACCAATAAAGGCCACAATGGCGATGGCCGCAAAGGCCTGGGAGGTCTGGAAGGTTTCACCGGCAAAGCTGATGAGATTTCCCAGGCCTCGGACCGAGATGTAAAATTCCGCTACGATCACGCTCAGAATCGCCCTTCCCACCCCCAGTCGAAGACCTGTGAGCACAAAAGGTATGCTGCCCGGAAGGATGATGGTGCGAAAGATGTGCAGATCAGAGGCCCCGAAGGTCTGTGCTACCCGAAGGAGAGAGGGATCAGCATTGCGCACGCCAGCCATGGTGTTCATGACGATGGGGAAAATGGCCCCCAGGAAAACCATGAGAACCTTCGACCATATCCCAATACCCACCCAGATGATCATAAGGGGCAATAAGGCGATCCGCGGGGTGGCGTAAAGACCCGACAAGAAAGGGTTAAAAGCATAACGGACTTTTCGATTCCAACCCACCCACAGTCCCAAGGGAATCCCCACCACCACCGATATGGAGAAACCAAGCACGAGCTCCGTACCACTGACGTAGATATCTTCCCACAGACGGGTCTTGGAGAGTTCGATCATGGAGGCCACAATCTGCGTGGGTGAGGCTAGAAAGAGCGGATCCACCAGGCCCAGCCGAACGGTCGCTTCCCAGGCAAGCAGGAAAGACATCACCGAGCAGAAGCCGATCAGGAAAGCCTCATTCTTGCCATAGAAATGAGCCAAACGAGACCCGATCGACGCAGTCGGTTTAATCTGTATCCCTTCTTCTCCCATCTCTCTCATTTGCAGCCAGGGACAGGCTAACTGAACTCAGACCGAACTTCCAGCTGGAAAAAGAAGGGAGGGGAGGGTGAGCCCGGATGTTGCCGAGCTCACCCTCCTGAGGAGTAGATTATGAGGGAGGGGTAGGCCCTCATTCAAGGTTGTACTTCTCCACCGCTTTCCCAATAGGCCGCATTGCACTCCTTAGGAGATCGTCAACTGGCCCCTAGCTTGCTGAGGACGCAGTTCTTGGTTGATCGGTAAGGCCTGGTAGATCACCTTCTCCTTTTGGGGATCGTAACGAGCCGTGATGCGGCGTCGCCAGAGTGGGTCATCGCGAGTCGGGTAATCGGTCCGATGATGGGCTCCACGGCTCTCCTGGCGCACCAGTGCCATGCCGGCGACGAGTCGTGCATTGGAGAGAAGATTGTTGATTTCTTGATCGCTCCTCTTTGGGTGGTCCGAAAAGGGTATTTCCAGCAGGCGTGCCAGAGCCGATTCCAGCCCTTTCTGGGATCGAAGAGCGCCAAGGTTCTCACCGACAATGGCCTGAATGGCTGCCTTGAGAGTGTTGGGGGAAGTCGTTCGAGTGACGGGCCAGGCGTCGATCTTCAGAGAGCCCGTTTGCTCAGGAGTGAAACGGGACGGTTCCCCGACCATGGCCCGGCCGGTCCGGGCCCCAAAAACCAAGCCTTCCAGCAAAGAGTTGCTGGCCAGGCGATTGGCTCCGTGAACGCCGTTGCAGGCCACCTCTCCTGCTGCAAACAATCCGGGCCGCGTGGTTCGGCCCTGCCCATCCGAGAGGACGCCACCCATGATGTAATGGGCCGCCGGGTACACAGGAATATATTCTCTGGTGATGTCCAATCCAAACTCCAAACAGGTTTGAAAGATCCGAGGAAAACGCTGTTGAAGATACTCTGAATCGATGCCCGTCGCGTCAAGGAAAACAGAGTCACTCTTTAAACGCTTACATTCGGTCAGGATGGAACGAGACACCACGTCGCGCGTGGCCAGATCCTTGAGGGGGTGATAGCGGGACATGAAAAGTTCCCCGTTTGCGTTTCTCAGGCGTCCCCCTTCGCCTCGAAGAGCCTCAGACAGGAGAAAGGGGGGAGCACCCGGGAGTTTTAACACGGTGGGATGGAATTGAACGAACTCCATATCGGCCAGGGAAGCACCCGCCCTGAAGGCGAGAGCACAACCATCGCCGGTAGCAATATCGGGGTTGGTGGTGGCCGGATAGAGGACTCCCAGACCGCCCGTGGCCAAAAGCACGGCTTGAGCCGTCAACTCGCTGACCTGGCCCGTTTCCTCATCCAGATAGGACACTCCCCGGCATTTTTCTGCCTTCATGAGAAGATCCAGTACAAAGGATTCACTCATGAGATGGACGCTCTTGAGGCTCCGCACCTTTCGAATCAGAGCGCGGTGAATTTCTCGGCCCGTGGAGTCCCCACCCGCGTGTAAAATGCGATTCCGAGTATGGGCCGCTTCCCGGCCAAAGGCCAGTTTCCCACCCTCCTGATCGAATGGAGTACCCCAGTCGATCAACTCCTGAATCCGAGCAGGACCCTCTTCCACGAGCGTCCGAACCGTTTTTTCATCACACAGACCGTTCCCTGCCCTGATCGTGTCGTCGAAGTGAAGTCCAGCTTCATCGTCGCCACCCAAGGCCACGGCGATCCCACCCTGTGCAAACTCGGTGTTGGAATTCTGAGTTCGGGATTTGGTCAGAACCAGAACCTGTCCATGAGAAGCCAGCTCGATGGCGGCACGGACACCCGTAATGCCAGCTCCAATAACGATGAAATCAGGATTCCGCACGGATTTTCTCACCTCTTTGTTCTAACCAATCTCAGGAGCCATTTATTATACTTGACGGAGAATAGGTCCCGAGGAGTATGATTAGGTAAAAGTATTCCTACAGTTTAGAAAAAGTGATGAAAGGAGCGGTCAATGGCTCAATCGATAACTCTCAAAATTAACGGCAAATCCTACACCGTTCAGGCGGAACCGGATGTTCCCCTGCTTTGGGTGATTCGGGAATATCTTCAACTGAGCGGCACCAAGTTCGGTTGCGGCATTGCCCAGTGTGGTGCCTGTACGGTACACGTGGATGGACAGCCCATGCGGTCCTGTCAACTTCAGGTGATCCGGGCGGTGGGCCGTGAGATTACCACCATAGAGGGGATTCGTGAGGATCATCCGGTGAAGCAGGCCTGGATTGATATTCAGGTACCGCAGTGCGGTTACTGTCAGTCGGGTCAGATCATGTCGGCAGTGGCCCTGGTGGAGAAGAACTCCAATCCCAGCGAGGCGGATATTATCCAGGCCATGGAAGGCAACCTGTGCCGCTGTGGAACCTACACCCGAATCAAGCAGGCCATTTATCAAGCGGCCGAGGAGGTGAGGAACTCATGAGCAGCACCATTGATCGACGAGCGTTTTTAACCCGAGCGGGTCTCACCCTGGCCATAGTCGCCACGCCTTCGAGCTTGAAGGTTCTTGCCATGGGGCCAGCTGCCACGGCATCGGATGTTTTTAGTCCGGGCCCCTGGCTGCAAATCACCCCCGATAATCAGGTCACGGTTCTTCTGTGCAAATCAGAGATGGGCCAGGGCATTCATACCGCCATACCCATGATCGTCGCCGACGAGCTGGAAGCCGATTGGAGTCAAGTGAAGACGGAAATGGCTCCGGTGGAAGCTGAGTATGCCGACCCGGTGCATCACATGCACGCAACCTTCGGGAGCCAGAGCATCCGACATCTTTACCAGCCGCTGCGCAAACTCGGCGCTGCAGGTCGCGAGATTCTGGTAGAAGCGGCAGCCAACAAATGGAATGTAGCCGCCAGTGAGTGCGAGGCCATCCAGGGAAAGGTTCACCACAAGTCCAGCGGCCGGAGCTTCTCCTATGGAGAGTTGGTTGAGGAAGCCTCCAGCCTACCGGTTCCCGAGAATCCGAGGCTGAAGGACAAGAGTGAATTCAAACTGATGGGTACTCCGGTAGCACGCCGGGACCTTCCGGCCAAGGTCAGTGGGGAAGCCAAATTTGGCCTCGACACCTTCGTGCCGGGGATGCTCTATGGAGTGGTGGCTCGCCCACCCGCCTATGGAGCCAAAATGACCTCCTATGATGAACAGGCAGCCAAAAAGGTCAATGGAGTGCGACATGTGGTGGAATTCGACCGGGGGATCGGCATCTGCGCCGATACGATAGACGCTGCCTGGAAAGGAAGAGAGGCCCTCAATGCCCAGTGGGGCCCGGGGGTGGAACCTGGATTGAGCACGGCAAGCATGGACAAGTACCTGGCCGATGCCTTGGATATGTCGGCTCTGGAAGCCCGCAATGACCCGGGCGTTCCGGCTGCTCTCCGGCAGGCCAGCAAGAGAGTCCATGCCACCTACTTTCTCCCCTATCTCTCTCACGCCATCATGGAGCCTATGAACGCTACAGCTCATGTTCAAGCGGACCGGTGCGAGACTTGGAGTCCCAGTCAGAGTCCCAGCGGGGTGCAGGGGGTAGCCGCTCGGATAACCGGATTGAAGCCCGAGCAAATCAAGGTCAATACACCCTATCTGGGAGGTGGGTATGGGGGGCGAGGAGCCACCGATGGAGTCCATGAAGCGGTGTCACTTTCCAAGGCCACCGGGAAACCCATCAAGGTCATCTGGACCCGGGAAGAGGACATCAAATATGAGGCCTATCGCCCTGGCTATGGGCATCGAATCGATGCCTCCCTGGACAAGACAGGGAAGGTGACGGCCTGGTCTCACCGGGTCGCCGGATCGATCGTCCACGGTCGGGGCCCGGGACCTCGGGTGGATTCGGGCGCGGTGAGTGGGCTCAGGGATCTGCAGTACGATATCCCCAATATCAAGGTGGACTACATCTGGGTGAACAAGCCGATTCCGGTTCGACCCTGGCGTTCTCCTTCGGGTTCCCACAACGGTTTCACGGTAGAGAGCTTCATGGATGAACTGGCCCACGCGGCCAACCAGGATCCTGTGGAATTTCGCCTGAAGCATCTTCAGCATTCGCCGAGAGCCCAGCGGGTTGTTGAATTAGCCGCAGAAAAGTCAGGCTGGGGTAAACCACTGACTGGAGCTGAAGGCCGGGGCATTACGACGTATTATACCGACGAGGCCTATGTGGCTGCGGTGGCGGAAGTTTCCGTGGATCGAAAAACGGGAGTCATCGACGTTCACCGGATCGTTTGTTCCGTTGACGGGGGCCCCATTATCAACCCCGATACCGCAGAGGCCCAGATCGCCGGGGCCCTGATCATGGGTTTGAGTGCTGCGCTCAAGGAAAAGGTGGAGTTCGCCGACGGGGGCGTCAAATCGGCCAATTTTAGCGATTACCATACGCTGCGTATGAGTCAGGCGCCCAATATCGAGGTTCACTTTGTGGATAGTGATGCCAAAATCGGTGGCCTGGGTGAGCCCTCCTTGCCTTTGGCTGCTCCGTCGGTCACCAATGCCATCTTTGACGCAACGGGTGCCCGCATCCGGCGTCTTCCCCTGACGCCTGAAAGGGTGCTGGAGGCCTTGAGTCGAGTGTAGCCGGGATTATGCAGTATTCCGGCTAACGACTGCCCGAGGGTCGTGGGGAATCTTGGGCTCGGGTTCGTGACTGGGGTCTATCTTGGGTCCTGGGCCTTGTTTGTCGTCCCGAATCCTGGATTCCTGGTCGTGTCTGTCGTCTCTGGGCTCGGTCGCGATTGATGCGCTGGGCCCGACCTGCGTCTCTGGACTCTCTCAGCTTCGTTCGCTGATCTTCGGTCAGCCGATTCTTCATTCGAACGGCCAGGCGCAGGTGAGACCGTTTGATGGCTTTTTCCAGGTCCAGGACCTTGTCCAGCTGCCTCAGCACATCTCTTTCGGGAGCTTCCGCGTTCTCGAGTAATCCGGAGAGTGTGCCGACTTCATCCTGCAGCTGCCATTGCAGTGCCGTGAACTCGGACTGCGTTTCCTGGATCTGCTTCACCATGTAGGTTCTCTGCTCTTTATCCAGCCCAAGTTCGCTCTGATTTCTCATGATCGACTCCGCCGAAAACAGGTGGCGTTGTAAGGGGTCGGTCCCGCTATTTTGGCTCACACCCAGACCCACGTTGAAAACCATCAAAAGGATTCCTATCATCACTTTTTTCATAACGACCTCCTTATCGGAGCTCGATTTGGCTTATGGCTCAATCGAGTTTTCATTGATCAATCCCTTCCAATACGTTCCACCACGGCTCCATTTCAAAAACGGGCACCGTGGTCACCAGTTCCTCTTGTGAGGAGAGCAGCAGAAAATCCGTAGGAGACTGCCACTCAACAAGGGGAAGCGAAGAATGCAACTCAGGAGCCCGGCTCAACTGAAAGAGCAGGGTGGCGCTAAACACGAGTACCGTGGCTACCGCTGCTGCCTGGCGAAAAAAGGCGAAGATCTCGAGTTCGCCCGGGGCATCATTGCCACGCAAAACTTCCTGGAAGGAAGGAACCGCCTTCTCTTCCTCTTCGCGCAGTTGCTTGAATAGCTCCCTGATTGTTTTATCTTCCCAATGCCATTTCATAACTCAGTCCTGTTTCCTCGATTTGCACTCGTAGGCGCTCCTTGCCTCGGTGATAGTGAGTTCGGGCCGACCCCAGTGAAACACTCATGGCCTTTGCCGCTTCTTCCAGGGTGAGCTCGTGATAGAAGACCAGGTAGAGAACCTCTCTCTGGCGACCTGAAAGATCGGCCAGCAACCTGTTCACTTTCTCCCGAAGCTCTGAGCGATAGATGTGTTCGACGTTTTGGGCTTGCTCGACCGAAGGGCCTAGAGGTTCTTCGGAAAGGCGGCGCAGCCTTCGCATCACGTTACGGTGTGCCGTGCAAGCCTTCTTCCGGATCAGGGAAAACAGCCAGGTCTTGAAACTGGATAAGTTGGAAAACTTGGCTTTCCCTTCCAGAATGGTCAAATACACCGTTTGCAGCACGTCTTTGGCCTCCTCTTGGTTACCGTGACAGCAGTGGAGATCCCATGTGTAGGCGCTAGCGTGGTGTTCTTCAAGTAGAACTTCCAGCTTGGCTTTCTCCATGGACGCTCCAGCTGAAACCTTTTCATTCACGGTATTAGTCGCCTCAGGAGCCGATCTATATGACAGTGATTCGATTTTTTTAAAAAAACATTGGGGAGAGAGGAAAGTGCCCCCATCCTCTTTCGAGCGAAAGCAAGCCAAAATAAGCACTTATGCTGGTTGCCATAAGAAAATTTTCCCTAGTTACACAGTAACAAAAGGCCAGCGGCCTCTGGGAAATCGTGACGAAGTGTGGGATAACTTGAGGCATCGTTTTGCTAAAAACAGGGGGGAGAATCAGGATGATGAAATTGAGCAGGATCACTCTGGGTGTTTTCTTGTGTGCTTTACATCTCTCTTGTGGCGGCTTCGTGCCGGCACCGCTGGCTCCGGACACCGTTTTGTACAACGCCAAGATTGTAACCGTGGATGAAGATTTTTCCATCGCTCAGGCGGTGGCCATAAAAAACGGGCGCTTTGTGGCAGTGGGATCGGACAGCCAGATTCTGGCGCTTGCCGCAGAGAGTACAGAAAAAATAGATTTAGAGGGAAAGACGGTCTTGCCGGGATTCTATGACGGTCATGTTCACGTCGCCGGTGCGGCTGGGGAAGCGCCCGATCCTCTAAGCAATCAAATGCGGGAGGTGACTTCCATTGAAGAAGTGGTGGAGCTGGTTCGTCAAAAGGTGGCAGCCACGCCTCCGGGTGAACTGGTACGCTTCACGCAGGGACCCGGCCGGGCCGAGCAGTTGAAGGAACAGCGCTGGCCCAACCGCTGGGATCTCGATCCTGTTTCCCCCGACAATCCGGTGCTCATCAACAGGATCGCGGCAGACTATGTCTGGATCACCAACAGTGCGGGACTGGCTGCAGCCGGAATCAAGCGAAACAGTCCCCAGCCGTACCAAGAGGGGCTCTTTGGCCAATTCCAGATCGATCCGAACAGTGGTGAGCCGAACGGGGTGGTGATGGGGCGTGCCGCCCAACACATTTTGAGGGAGGCTCTGAATGTCTACTCTGCTGAGGAGCTGGAGGAAAACATCGCCAGCGCCGTGCGAGATCATGTGATTCCCTACGGGATTACCACCTATGCCGATCCCCTGACGGCCAGCAACAATCAGCCCACCCAACATGCCTACCAGCGACTGATGCAGCGTGAAGAGGGTTTCCCGGTCAGGGTCAATCTGATGATCCGTCTTCCCATTCGTTCTCTCTCAACCGAGGCCAATCTCGAT
>Ga0208879_1004135_pt1 | contig 11445 bp, 10 predicted proteins | sample Knorr_S15_td_Bot_FD_185605 | JGI IMG/M metagenome (GOLD analysis project Ga0208879, IMG submission 185605) | Marine microbial communities from Southern Atlantic Ocean transect - Knorr_S15_td_Bottom_ad_5009_LV_A (SPAdes) (version 2) | ecosystem: Environmental > Aquatic > Marine > Oceanic | place...
AGGTATAAACATTTACAGGTTCTGTCGGGGTTATCCATCTATCTGCTTGTTGCCATCCATTAAAAGGACCATCTTCCCACTGATATGTCAAAGTTGGTTTTTCTTCAATATCAATAAATACAGACTTACCTAAACAAATTGTTGTATCAAGTTCAGATAAATTACCTGGCAAGAAAATATTTGTAACTCCATTTACAAAAGTAGAGGAGGAAATTGTACATCCATTAGCATCTATTATATCAACTGTATATAGCCCTGGATATAAATTTACAATTGGATTTGTTCCACTTCCATTGTCCCAATCATAAGTATAAGGTAATGTTCCACCTAAAACAAAAGCAGTTGCTTGCCCATCATTTAATTCACAACTTTCATCTATTGAATCAACTGTAATTGTTAATGGATTAGATGGCTCAGTAATATAAACTGACTCAGAAGTAATTGTACATCCATTATCATCAGTAGCTGTTACAGTATAAATTCCTGGCAGTAAATTAATTGCAGTAGAAATATCAGTTTGCTCATTAAATGAATTAGACCACACGTAATCATATTCAGGGGGTATTCCTGGTATTGGTGTGCCCCCACTAGCATCTGCTGTAATTGTACCATCACCAATTCCATAACAATTTATATCGGTTTCTGAAACAGAAATAGTCATCTCTGAAGGCTGATTAAGTGTTATTTCTGTAGTATCCATACATCCATTTACATCTTGCACAACAACTACATAACTCCCTGCTGTAAGGTTATTATTTATAGGACTTATATTCCAAGTGGTCCAGTTGTTCCATAGATAAGTATTTCCTCCATTTCCTCCTGTAACTAAGGCTGAAATAATCCCATCATTCTCTCCAAAACAAGAAATATCCCAAAAATTATAATTTGACAATATTGTAGGTAAAACTACTAGTTCTTCTGCTTGAATTATAGTATTAGTAACAGTAACTGAACATCCTTGCCCATCAGTAATTATACAAGAATAGTCTGAAGTATTTGTTAAATTATCGACACACAAGCCAATTGCTGTTGCAGTGTTTTGCGATAAGACATCATCCCATTGATATGAAAATACTGGATTACCATTAATATCATAATTTGGCAATCCTCCATTAACTGTTGTAGTTATAACTCCATCACAAAAGTCGTTGCAACTTACATCTGTACCTGTAGTTGAGGCGCTTAAAGCATTATTATCGTTTATTGTGAAAGAGGCAACTGAAATACAATTATTATCATCTTTAACTGTCATTGTATATGTTCCGATTGGTATTCCTGTTAAGGAAAAAGTACTATCACCAGTATTCCAAGCATATATATATGATGTTGCTGTTCCAACCCCTCCAGAGACCATATCTATTAATGATCCATTACTCCAACCACTACACGTTACATGTATTGGATTAAAAGTATGAACTAAAGGACTTGGTTCATTAAATGTTATTGTTTCAGAATAAGTACATCCATTTCCATCTAATACTTCAAAGGTATAAACTCCAGCTGATAATCCTGTAATTGAAGGGTTTGATGATGTTGCGACTAAGACACCATTATCATCATAACAATTTCTAATATATGGAGTGGTTCCTCCACTTACAGCAATGTCTACAAAACCTGAATTATCTCCATTACATCTTATTTGATAGCTATAGGTGTTGCTATTGGGATTATAAACCCATCCTGAAGTTGTTATTGTAACATCTAATTCGTCAGGTTCTTCAAAAATAATAATGTCTTGAGCAGTACAATTATAAATGTCATACGCCTCAACAGTATATGTACCAGCCCCATAACCATTAAAAAAAGCCATATTTGTATAATGTGTACTACCGTTTACAGAGTATTCATACGGAGGTGTTCCTCCAATAACATTAATTGCTTGTATTGCACCATCATTTGCACCATAACAAGAGAGACCTGTAAATATAGTACTATCTATTTCTATAAGATCTGGATTTGTAATTATAACTGATTGCGTGTCTATACATCCACCTAAATCTTCAACTTGAATTAAATAAGTATCTGGAGATAAGTTTGCAAAACCAATTGATATTTGACCTGTAGGACCTGGATTAATAGAATATAAATAATGCTCATCTCCATTATTTGGAATTCCATCAGGATTAAATTGTTGCCCACCAGTAGCAAGGACTTGAATTGAAGCATTATTAGCATCATGGCACGTTATTGGACTAATAATTAATGAATCTATCTTTAAAGCATTAGTTGCAGGAATTACTTCAACTGACCCTGAAATTATACAGCCTGTAGCATCAGTTACATCAACTGTATAAGTTCCTACAGGTAAGTTGCTAATTGTTTGTGTTATTTCACCATTTCCCCAAAGGAAAGATAAAGCTCCTGTTGAACCAGTAGCATAAACTGTTGCTGAGCCATCAGTACCACCTAAACATGGAGATATACTATCAAATGATAATGTAAATCCTACATCAGTTCCAACCTCTACATCTTCAGTAAACTGACAACCAATCCCATCAGTAACAGTAACTTGATAAGTGGCAGCAGTTAGGTTAAAAGCAGTAGCTGTTGTTTGTGCTAAAGGGTCATTCCATAGATAAGTCCATCCTCCAGTTCCACCAGCAGTAATATTTATTATTGCTTGACCATTTGACATTAAACAGGTTTCAACTATTGAATCCAATGTATAATCAAATGGGGGGGGTTCTGGAATTGAAAAATTAACAGTTGCCGTGCATCCATTTGCATCAATAGCATCAATATCGTATGAGCCAAAAGTCAAATCTCCACAAATATTATTCCAAAATGTAGTTGTTTGAGTAGCGCCTCCTGACAAAGAATAATTAACAGGAGCTACTCCATTTAAAGCAATTACTGAAACGGCACCATCACATACTTCCGGACAGCTTATACCATTGTCAATAACCTCTGTCAATGTAAAAACACCTGGATCATTCATATCAATTATCGTATCTGAAGTACAGCCATTAAAATCCATTACTGATATTGTATATTGATTAGCATTTAAATTTGGAAAAATATTATTAGCACCATAAGTTCCTCCATCTAAAGAATACTGATAAGGTGCAGTACCACCAGTAGGTGTATTAACAGTTATTTCCCCATCATTTAATCCATCACAACTTATCTGAAAACCATTATAATCAGTAATAATTAAAGAATAAAATATATCATTTGGAGCCGGCAAAAACATTGAGGCAGTATATTGACACCCTTCAAAATCTTGAACCATAATATTATATGAAGTATCGCCACATAATCCCTGAAAGAATGTTGAAGCCTGAAAATTTAACCCATTATCAATTGAATATGCGTAAGGAGGAACGCCAACTTGTGTGCCATCAACAATAAACTGTAACTCTCCATTACAAATTCCATAACAACTAACAGCTTGTGTAATTGATATTGTACCTGAAAGGTCTGGAGGTCCAATAAGTGTTAAAGTTTCAGTAATTTCACAATTATTAAAGTCTCGGTATGTTATATCATAAGACCCTGCTGATAAATTACCAAAAATGTTATTTAATGAAAACCCACCTCCATCTATGTCGTATTCAAAAGGTGGCGTTCCTCCAGTAGCATTAGCAGTAATTTGTCCATCACTACTAGCAAAACACGAAACGTTAAACCCACTTGAATTTGTTGTTATTGAAGAATTAGGCAGTATTTGTGGAGGCTCAGTGACAATAAAATAGTTTGAGTCAGGAGGTGGGGTTAAGTTTTGAGTAGAACATCCATTTGCATCAGTTACAAACAAATCAAAAGTATCTGCACATAGTTGTACAAAGTCTTGAACAGAATCATTCCCAATTAATGTTTGCATAGGCCCTCCATTAATAATAAACGAATATGGTCTTGTCCCACCATCAATTTCTAAACGCTCTTCTGCAAGGCAATCTCCAAAACACAGATTCTCAACAGTTGAGCTAGTAGTTGCAGTAAGTGAATCGGGTTCAGTAAATAAAACTGTTATTCCCCAAGTATCATAAATGGTATTAGTATCTAAAAATCCATTTCCGGTTGGGTTATTAGCATAAAACGCTACAGGGTCAACTAACATAACCGTATAATCCTCAGGAGGGAGGTTTGGGATAATAATAGTAGTTATTGTTAAAACAGAAGCTGAAGTCGTCTTAAAAAAATAAGTTGTAGACCAAGAAGGAAAGTACCCTACAACAATTTCCAAAGAGCTTGTCGGAGGAGTTGATTGCACTATATCAATAGTTATCTCTCCTAGGTCTCCATTACATAAAATTGAATCGGTAATAGTAACGTTCGAGATGGTTTGAGCTTTTAAGTTAGCTGTAAATACTAAAAATAAAATGCTTGTAATAAGTAATATCTTCTTCATATTATCTAAAAATTAATGTCTTTTATTAGCTCGCAAGATACACATTTTCTTAAAAACGCTATACGAATGATAAACTGAAAAAACAAGTCATAAAAAAAGGAAGTAAAAACATCCTTCTTTTTTATAGAATAAAACAACCAATTTTAATAATGGGGAGCCATAAAAATATATACTAAAACCCCAGTTATAGCAACATACATCCATATCGGGAAAGTCCATTTTACAATAGCTTTGTGTTTCTCTATTTCACCAGTCAACCCCCTGTATATTGAAAACATTGCCAATGGCAAAACAGGAATTGACAACAAGATGTGAGAAATAAGAATGAAACGATAAGTAATTATATATTCTCCTAAATATTTTGTGTTTCCGTGATCAAGTACTAATTTTGAGAAAACATAAGAAATTAAAAATACGGATGACAACATAAAAGCAGATAACATGGCTGCTTTATGTAAATTCGTTTTTTTATTTTTAATCAGGATAAAACCTGTGAAAAGCAAAATAGCTGTTGAGCCATTAAGTATGGCATGAAAGAAAGGTAATGAGCTAAAGTCAATGCTTTCTGACTCGATATGAAAAACAGTTGGGAATAACATTAATACCGCAACTGCAATTGGAATAATTACCGACAAGGCAATAATCAGTGGTACAAATATTGAATCTTTTTTTTTCATCTTTTTTATTGCATTAAAAATTTATCCAACACATAGATAATTTGCATAATAGGCAAGTAGACAAATGAGCTCAGCATTACTTTTAATGCGCTCTTATCATCAGTATTATTATATAGCTTAACGGATTTAAGTGTGAACCAAAGCCCTAAAACAAATACTAAGCTTGCGCCAAATACTGAAAGCCTTAAATCAGTACAATTCCAAAAAAATGGAATTACGGAAACAATTGTCATTAATAGGGAAGCTATAATTGAAATAAGTGCAGGGTATTTTCCTTTTTCTCCGCCATATATCATTTTAAATCCTGCTTTTTTATATTCCTTATCCAACACCCAAGAAATGGCAATAAAATGAGGAAATTGCCAACAAAACTGAACAGCAAATAATACACCAGCTGCCAAACCAAAATCATTAGTTGCCGCTACCCACCCCAGCAAAATTGGAATTGCCCCTGGGAAAGCACCCACAAAAATAGCGAAAGGTGATATTCGTTTTAATGGGGTGTACACCAAAACATACAGTAAAATTGATAACATCCCAAACAAGCAGCTTTTAAAACCGCCTGGGACAACATTGAACAACACCAACAACCCAATACTACCAATAAGAGTAGCAAAAAATAAGGCCTGAATTGATGACAAATTCCCTAATGGTAAAGGTCTCTGAGCTGTTCTTTCCATGAGTTTATCGTGCTTTTGCTCCAATAACTGATTGAATGCATTTGCTGATCCTGTTACTAAAATACCACCAATTATCAGAAAGGAAAGAGCCGATAAGGAAAAAATATCAACACCTAATAAATACCCAATTACAGCTGAAAAAACAACTGTTGCAGAAAGACGAAATTTCATCAACTGCCCATAATATTTTAAATGTGATATCAGAGGATTGCTAATTAGCAGATATTATCAAAACAATCTTTCAAATTATCAGCAATCATTTCAGCTGACCTTCCCTCAATATGATGACGCTCAATGCAGTGTACTAATTTTCCGTCTTTAAATACCGCAATTGATGGTGATGAGGGAGGAAATGGAGCCATGTATTCTCTGGCTTTAGCAGTTGCTTCTATATCTTGCCCTGCAAAAACAGTAGCAAAAGTATCTACTTTTTTATCAAACTCTATTGTCATTTTTACAGCTGGGCGTGCATTACCTGCCGCGCAACCACATACTGAATTTACCATCACTAAAACGGTACCTTCTTTTTTATCTAATAGTTCGGATACTGCCTCAGGAGTTCGTAAAGCAATGAAACCAACTGAGGTTAAATCTTCACGCATTGGTGCGCACATTTCTTCTGGATACATAATTGTAATTTTTTGACAAAAATACGCTTATTTACCTTTTACTTTTAAAAAAATCGGACAATAATTTTGAGCATTCTTCTTCCAATAAACCGCTTTCAATTTCGGTTTTTGGATGCAGAATATTTTGTGCTAAAGTAGAAAATCCTCTTTTTTCATCTTTTGCCCCATACACTAGTTTTTTGAGTTGCGTCCAATAAGCCGCTCCTCCACACATTACACAGGGTTCAAGCGTAACATAAAGGGTGCATTCGTTTAAGTATTTCCCGCCCAAATAATCGGAAGCAGCTGTAAAGGCTTGCATTTCGGCATGAGCGGTTACATCATTTAACGCTTGGGTATAATTATGGGCACGAGCAATAATCTGATTACCTGAAACAATAACTGCTCCTACCGGAACCTCATCTTTTAGAGAAGCCTCTTTTGCTTGCAAGAGGGCTTGTTTCATAAAATAGGCGTCATCAAAAGGATTTATTTCCATATTGCAAAGATAGTTAACACAATTAGTTTTGTAATTTCGCAAGCAAAGAAATTAAAAATGTTAAGAACACACAATTGCGGTATATTAAACATTTCAAATGTTGATCAAGAAGTAACCCTAAGCGGATGGGTACAAAAAGCAAGGGATCTAGGAGGTATGACTTTTGTGGATTTGCGTGATAGATACGGAATAACACAATTGGTATTTAACATGGATGTAAATGCTAATTTATGTACGGAAGCTAGAAAATTAGGGCGTGAATTTGTGATTCAGATAAAAGGAAAAGTAGTAGAGAGAGAAAGTAAAAACAAGAACATCCCAACAGGAGAAATTGAAATTGAAATAGATGAGTTAACAATCCTGAACAAATCAAAAACACCTCCTTTTACGATAGAGAATGAAACGGATGGTGGGGACGAAATTAGAATGAAGTATCGTTACTTGGATATTAGAAGAAATCCGATAAAAGAGAATTTAATGTTAAGGCACCAAGTGTCAAAAGCGACAAGAAATTACTTAGATAAGCAAGGATTTATTGAAGTAGAAACGCCTTACTTAATCAAATCAACCCCTGAGGGAGCAAGGGATTTTGTAGTACCAAGTAGAATGAACGAAAAGCAGTTTTATGCCCTGCCTCAATCGCCACAAACTTTTAAGCAATTGCTTATGGTGGGTGGGATTGATAAATATTATCAAATCGTAAAATGCTTTAGAGATGAAGATTTGCGTGCTGATCGTCAGCCAGAATTTACTCAGATTGACTGTGAAATGTCCTTTATTGAACAGGAAGATATCCTGAATATGTTTGAAGGATTAACTCGCCATTTACTTAAGGAAGTAAAAGGAGTTGAGCTCAGTGAATTCCCAAGAATTACTTATGATGATGCCATGAAACTATATGGTTCGGACAAGCCAGATATTCGTTTTGATATGCAGTTTGTGGAAATGAATGCGCTTTGCCAGGGGAAAGATTTTGGGGTGTTTGACGATTCAGAACTTGTTGTTGCCATCAATGCAAAAGGATGTGCCAACTACACCAGAAAACAATTAGATGCCTTAGTTAATTTTGTAAAAACACCACAAGTAGGCGCAACAGGACTTATCTATTGCAAATACAATGAGGATGGAACATCAAAATCGACAGTAGATAAGTTTTTTGATGAAGAAGCAAGAAAAACTTGGGCTGAAAAAGCAGGATGTGAAAAAGGTGACTTATTACTAATAATGGCAGGAGGAACAGACAAAACCAGAAAAGCTTTAGGGACTTTGCGACTGCACTTAGCAGAAGAACTGGGACTTAGAAATCCGGAAGTATTTGCACCCTTATGGGTGTTGGATTTCCCACTATTAGAATGGGATGAGGACACAGAAAGATACCATGCAATGCACCATCCGTTTACATCCCCAAAACCTGAAGATATTGCAAAACTAGATACTGACCCAGCAGCAGTAAGGGCTAATGCTTATGACCTTGTGATAAACGGAAATGAGATAGGTGGTGGAAGTATAAGAATACACGATAGAGCCTTGCAACAACTCATGTTTAAGCATTTAGGATTTACGGAAGAACAGGCAAAAGAACAATTCGGATTTTTGATGGAAGCCTTTGAATATGGAGCGCCACCCCATGGAGGTGTTGCTTTTGGGTTTGACCGTTTATGCGCAATAATGGGTGGGCAGGAAAGCATCCGAGATTTTATTGCATTCCCAAAAAACAATTCTGGTAGAGATATCATGATTGATTCCCCGTCATATATTGATGAGGAGCAATTGAAGGAATTGAATATTGTGTTAAGAAGTTAGTTAGCTTTATTCTATAATTATCTTTTTCTCCACAGTACCATCACTAAAAACATAAAAGAGCAAACCTTTTTGTTTGAGTGTAGCTTCCTTACCTAAAATATCTACTATTTTAAGTAGCTGTCTATTATTACTATTTACCTCATGTATAGCACTTGCAGTAGTTTCTACCAATATAAAGTTATCTGCAAATACTACATAATTATTGGTATCGTTTACTCCTGCCTCAACAGTTAGGTATTCTTCTGCATTTTGGGTATTAAAAATAATATTATACTCTTGCCAATCATCATTACCTAGGGGAGAAGTGTATAAATGCGTGCCAAATTGATTTGGATTATTTGACAACCCAACTTTTATAAAATTATTTTTTAATGTATCTTGGCAAGTTGCAGGGTCAGATGGCATTTTTATATAAAATGATAGCTTATAGTTAATTTCATTTGATAAGGGGGAATCTAAATCAAATGCAATCTTTAAAAGAGGATATGTTTGATTATTGCCATTCATAAGCATAAACCAGTTGCCATCTTGAGCCCCACCCCCCCCAATACTCCTGAGGATTACAAAACTGGCATGAATCTTTTAATAAGGATATATAATTACCCCCATAACTTGTAATAGAAAGCAATGGAGCAATAAACCAATTACCCTCACATTGATTATAATTGTTTTGCTCAAAACTACCATTAAGTATTAGGTTTTGTGCTTGAGTAAACAAGGCAAAAAACATTAAAGCTAAAAATAGGGTTTTCTTCATTTTTCAAATATATAAAAATTAACCATTGTATTTATTTGAAAAACAGCAGCATAAGACATGGAACTTTTTAAAAATAAGTTTACAAGAGCACGAAAATACTTTGAAAGAGCCAAAAATTGTTCCCCAAGATTTGAAACTTGTTGTGAAAGACTAAAAACTAGTTTACAAGAACATAAAAAATGTTCCTAGTAGCAAAAAATAAGTTTTTGAAAAGAGAAATAAAGATTATGCGGTTTGCTTTTTTCTTTGTTGTAAAAAATAGAAAACACCAAAAAGAAGTACCGCAATATAAGGCATGGCCATTAGGTAAAGGATACCTTCATTTAAGCCAGCCCCTGCACTTCCTCCTTCTTTTAAATTGGCCTCCACAACCGCCTTACACATAGCACATTGTGCGCTAAGCTTAGTTTGAAAAGCCAACACCATTAAAAAAGAAAAAAAGAATTTACTTTTCATTTTCTTTTTCTTTTATGGGTCTTTTGTACTCTGCCATCAATACTTTAACATCATTTACCAAATCCTTCATTTGCGCATCATTGGTGCCATCATACACCCCAACTACATTCTTTTGTTTATCAATGCCAGAGCGAATGCGTCCTTCTTTATCAATCAGCACAAAATATTCCGAATGCAAAAACCCCCCAGGAGCCAAAGAATCTACACTCACATTCACAAAATATGATTGTGCTATTGCATACAGCTCCTCTTTACTCCCAGTAACAAAATCCCAATTGTCTAAACTGATGTTCACATTTTTACCTTTTAATTTTTCAATGTAAGAAAGCATGCGTTCAGGGGTGTCATTAAGGGGGTCAACCGTATGCGATAAAAACTTTACGTTCGGATAAACGCTCAGTTTACTTTGTACATAAGCCATATTTTTTGTCATTACTGGGCAAATAGTTGGACATGAAGTGAAAAAGAAATTGGCAATATAAATATTGCCCTTAAGGCTGTCGTTAACAACTACCTCATTGTTTTGATTAATAAAAGAGAAGTTAGAAATTTTATGATTTTCCTGGCCAATTATTTCCAATTTAATAAAGGTATTAAACCCTCTGGTTACGTAAAAATAAACCATTGGTGGCAATACCAATAACAGGAAAAGGATTGCAAATACAACTACTTGTTTACTGGTTTTCATAACAGGTTGTGTTACATCATTAAATAAGCATAAGCGCCCTCACTCAATAAAATGAAAAGTAAATAGGGTACTAAAATAAGTGCTGGCAATAAAACGGTCCATTTTAAGGTGGCTCGCTCAAACCCTAAATGCATAAACACAAGTACAATATACCCCCCCTTAATAAGGGTAAGTATAATAAACACATGATTTAATAATTTAGTGCCTAAAAAGATGGTGTCATTTAAAAACCCTGGCTTATAAATTCCTAAACATACTTCAAAAGTGGTTAGCCCTAATAGGATCCAGAATACTTTCCAAATCCACCAATTGCCTTTATGTTGTTCGTCTGTCATAATTTTTATACTTTATATATTATACTAAATAAAAGAAGGTAAATACAAATACCCATACTAAATCAACAAAGTGCCAATACAAGCCGACTTTCTCTATCATCTCATAATGCCCTCTTTTTTCATAGGTATCTTTAATCACATTAATTAAAATAATAATTAAAAAGATAACCCCACTAAATACGTGAAAACCATGAAATCCTGTAATGAAAAAGAAATAATCAGCAAAGAGTGGATGCCCGTAAGGATTACTTACTAAAGTAGCTTGCACGCCATCCAATCCATGAATAAAATGAGACCATTCCCAAGCCTGTGAACCCAAGAACATGGCCCCACCCACAATGGTTAAGGATAACCATAATATTACTTTTTCTTTTTGCATTTTATGTCCGTAATTTACAGCCAATACCATGGTAACTGAACTCATAATAAGAATAAAAGTCATCAGGGCTACAAATAGCAAAGGATGATCACCATGCATAAACGGGAAGTGAGTAAACACTTCTTCTGGCTTTGGCCATATATCCTGAAATTTAAAACGACTGAACCCATATGATGCTAAAAAAGCAGAGAAAGTAAGGGTATCCGTAATAA